>OHDC01001223.1_pt1 | contig 9968 bp, 10 predicted proteins | sample 1566851 | NCBI WGS metagenome assembly OHDC01 (sample SAMEA3879590, study PRJEB24766) | human gut metagenome | biome: human-associated habitat; feature: feces | place: USA | collected 1985/1987 | reverse complement strand
TATCAGCTGGTTGAGCTTACAGCTCCAAACGGATTTACAAAGGCAACAGCTATTGACTGATGACCAAGGCAAACGCCCATAAGAGGAATTTTGCCACTTACTGTTTTTATAATTTCAATAAACTTATTTTTATTCTTGTATTCTTCATCGGCAATTTCAACTAGAAAACTCATCTCAAGTGCTTTATCTACGGATTTAATATTGGTTATATCTTCGGGGATTTCTTCGATATAAAATTGTTCAATATATTTTAAATGGTGCGAATATTCTAATTTATACGCAGATAATTCCTGCTTTAATTTTGATAATTTATTTTGTTGTTCTAACTTTTCTTGAAGGTGTTTATATCTTTGTTTTAAAGATTTCTCTATTTCTTTTATTTCAGTATTTTTAATCCTCCAGCAACGCATTTGAGGTATAGAAGTTTGAGATTTGATAAATTCTTCTTTATTTTCAGTATTGCCTAAGTATGCTGAAATAAAATCAACTTCATATTTTGTTAATTTATCAATTATGTTTTTTGTAGCAGAATTATTGCTTGAAACAACTGCAACACTTTCCCCCCTAATTACTGCATTTGCAATAATATTTAATATTGTTTGAGTTTTTCCTGTCCCGGGAGGACCTTCTATAATTGATAAATTATTCTCTAGAGCTTTATCTACTGCTTGTTTCTGACTTATATTAAAACCAAACGGAAAGATTGTAAATTCTTTTTCCTCATTTTTAATTGGTTTTATTATTTTAAAAAATGCACCAATGCAACTATCATGCTTATTTTCTTTTACTGGTAACCCGCCATTTAAAAAGTTATATAATATAGATTCAGGAACAACTTTTTCTATCATTCCATAGTTTTTAAGTAGAATATTAAACTTTAAACCTTTGTCAGTTGTATGCTCAAGCCCAACTTTTTCTGCTATACTGCGGAAATAATTTAAACGATTATCAATAAATAATTCTTCTTTACTTGGTTCTACAATTTTTACGTCATAATAATTATAGGTGTAAGTTTTATGGCTTTTAAAAGTAATTTTGTAAAATCTGCCTTTTCTAACACAACTTACAATATCATCAGTGCGTTTCTTTCCTTTTAAAAATATTTCCTTGCGTATATTACCCATTGTAAGCAAATTGTATCATGGGCATAATCTGAGAGCCAAATTTTTTAACAATTTTGCCAAATATCTAATTACTACTACTCATTTACATTTGGCACATTCAGCATGCGGTATCCAATACCGATATGAGTAATAATATAATCTGAAGCATTGAGCTTTTTTCTTAAATTAGTCACAAATACCCTTAAAGATAACTGCGAATCACATCCGTTTCCATCCTGCCAAATTTCTTGTTTAATATGATTATGAGTTAATACTTTTCCTATATTTTGAGCAAGCAGGCACAGAAGCTTATATTCTATTGCAGTTAGATGCACAACTTTATCATCCACATAAACACAATTAGTATCGTAATCTATTTTTAAATTACCATTTGTAAAAATATTATTTTGAGGCTGTACCTGAGTACTCTGCATTTTATGCCTCATGGATACACGAACACGCGCGAGAAGCTCCTCCGTATTAAAAGGTTTTGTCAAATAATCATCCGCACCAGCATCAAGTGCGGTAATTTTATCAGCATTATCTGTTCTCGCGCTGACAATAATTATTGGCACCAGAGAAAATGAACGAATTTTCTTTATAACCTCAAGTCCGTCCATATCAGGTAAGCCCAAATCAAGGATAATTACATCCGGATTGTATGAAGTCGCTTTTAAAATTCCGTCCTTTGCATTTGATGAAATAAGGTAGTTATAATCAAAAATCTCAAGGGTTGTCCCTATCAAATTCTGAATGGCTTTATCATCCTCTACTACAAGCACCGTACCTTTATTCATTATTGTTCTCCACATCTGATTTTATATCAAAAGAAAAAATTGTTCCGCAAGGTTTATTGTCCATTATATTAACTTTACCGCCATGAGCTTCAATAACGGCTTTGCAGAGAGCAAGCCCGAGGCCTAAGCCGCGTCTTCCATCAGCAATTTTATTATTAACAGTATAAAACATATCAAAAATCTTTGCTTTATCCTCGTCACTAATGCCGGCCCCCTCATCAATAACAGATATTTTTAAATCATTTCCATCTGCTTCAGCTTTTATAACAATATTTGTTCCCTCTGGAGAATACTTCATAGCATTATCAACAAGATTAAATATAACTTGAGAAATCAGTCTGCTGTCCATATATGCCGATAGATTTTCTTTCTCAACATTTATGTGTATAAAGAATTTTTCTTTTTTGCGTCCTAAATGACTGACTACATCTCTAATTACATCTGAAATATATTCAGATTCTTTATTCAGCTTAATTTCATTTTTATCAAATCTTGTTATTGCAAGCAGGTTTTCAACAAGATTTAGAAGCCATATAGAATCATCATAAATATCTGAATAAATATGTTGTTTCTTATCTTCTGATAAGATATTTGAATTTTTCAGCAGTATTTCAGCAAATCCGGAAATTCCTGTCAAAGGAGTTCTTAAATCATGAGAAATCGCTCTCAAAAGAGTTGACCGCATTTCTTCCTGCTTATTTTTAATAATCAGTTCATTCTTTGCCTGCAAAATATCTTCCTTTTCCTTTGTAAGCTGAATTTCCCTGAGCATAGCATCTTTCTGCTTTTGATTAATAATTGCTACGAAATAAACAAAAACAAAAAGTATTAAGAATACTACAGGAAATCCGCTTATTGCAAGCGAAAATCTTGGTTCGGTAAAAAAGTAATCAAATAGTAATAATATTAGAATTGAAATTGTAAGCCCCGGATAGGAGAAGATTGAAAACTTATTTTTTTTATTTTCCTGCTGGCCGAAATACATTTTTTGAGCCTTATCAGGGATAATATAAATCTCAATTTCGGGAGAATACTTAATAATTTTATCCACAAAATTTGGAGGAGTAAAAAGCCTGTTAGGCCTATATCCGGAACGACCAAGTATTATTTTGGTAACCTGACTTTTTTTTGCATACTCAGAAACCTGAAATGCAATATCTTCTCCGCTCAAAGTAACAATATTAGCCCCCAGTTCTCTAGCAAATTCCGTATTCTGCTGCAATCTTAATTCATTATCCCTAGACATTTTATTGGCACTCTCAATATAAAGAGCAGTAAATTCAGCATTAAAAACTTTTGCCATACGAGAAGCCGTATCAATAACCTTTTTATTTGACGGCGATGATGATAAACATACCAAGATATGGTCTTTAATGTTCTCTAATTCTTTCATAATCAGATAATAGCATAAAGTGATATAAAAATAGGATTAATGTTTTTCATTTGGCGTTAAGATAGCGTTAAGATTTTGTTTTACCACTTGAAAAGTGTAATCAAGACATTTAATATGTCAGTACAAAGACAAAGGTTTGAAATCTCAAGGAGGAATCTTTCTTAAAAAGAAAGAAAATAAAAATGTCAATTACAGTTAATTCATTTAATATAAATAATACACAGAATAATAGACCAAACTTTTCAACAAAGGCAGCTTCTGCAGCAGGAAGTTTACTTGGCTTAACGGCATCTGCTGTATGCATTACAAAAGCAAGAGGGCTTAAAGTTCCAGCCTCTTTAAAAACCAGAGAAGTTGTTGATGTATTCAAAAAAATTGAATTTAATGAAAAAGATGTTATCACTATGGCATCATCATCAATTGCAGGCGGGTTAACAGGAGGAGTCTTAACAGACCCGCAAAATACTAAGGCTAAAACAAAGGAAGGTATTGTTCAACTTATCGGAAACTATGTATTCCCGAGCCTTTTTGTTGGAGCAGGAATGAAGCTCAATAAAACATTGTTTTCAAAATATAAATACCCGCCTGTTACAAGAGCAATCCAATTCGCTTTTGGTACAGCCGGCTTTATCTCAGGAGTTCTGTTTGGTAATAAAATTTCTCAATTAATCAACAAATATTTGTTTAAAGAAGATTCTTACAGAAAACTTAGCTGGAAAGACTGGGCTGTTCAAGCTGATAATGTGTGTCTTGTAACATCAATGGCAGCTCCGGGTACTAATATTGCAAAAACTGCTTCAAAATTTATTCCTGTTGCACATATTATTCCTGGCTACTGCGTTGGTACAAAGTTTTAGGCAGGAATAAAAAATCTTGATATATCGACTTTTTCGTGTTCTAAGAGTTTAATCTTTGTATTTATCCCGCCAGCGTAACCTGTTAAATTTCCATTTGCTCCTACAACTCTATGACACGGAATAATAATTGAAATTGGATTATGTCCGACAGCTCCGCCGATAGCTTGAGCAGACATGTGTAAAAGCCCCCGCTTTTTAGCAATCTGTTTAGCTATGTCGCCATAAGTTATAACTTCGCCGTATGGAATTTCACAAAGAATTTTCCAGACATTCTGTCTAAAATCATTTCCTATTGGCGCTAAACTCAGTTCTGAAATTTCAGGTTTTTCGCCTCTAAAATATCTATCAAGCCAGGCTTTAGTTCTTTGAAATACTTCTATATTATCATTAAAATCTAATTCAGTTTTTATACTGCCCTGAAAATACTTTTGTCCCTCAAGCCATACGCCAATAAGGCTGTTATTATGCGCGGCTATAGTTAATTGTCCTATCGGTGAATTATAATTTGTTTTATAATACATTTTGCCCCCTGCCTTTATTATTTGTTATATAATACGCTGTTCTTTAGTTTTTGGAGTTATATGAAGTTTATAATTTACACTCGAAATATACTCCCTAAACAGTTCATCATACGTTTTTTCCAGTGAAACAAACCTTTCTCTAATACGTCCGGGCCATTCAATATCATCCTTAACAAGGAATTTTTCCCCAATAACCATTTTATAATTTTCCTGCATATCTATAGGTTCAAATTCTTTTGTGAGCTTATTTCTAACCCTTACTGCATCAGAATATTTTGCTTCTGCTTTTCCTGATTTAATAGCCTCTATAAGCGACCTGTTTACCTGCACATCAGACCAGTGGATAATAGTATTTCTTGTCGGAGCTTTCAAATTAGCAAGCACATTTTCTACAATAAGCCCTACTAGCTCCTCACCTTTTACATCACCAATTCTGAGATTTGACAGATCTTCACTTACGCCGTCAAAAACTTTCATCACCCGCAGATTATCTGCACCGTCTTCCAGTCCGCCCCGTACGATTGAGGATTGGAGAGCTACAGTAAAAACATCTGAATCATATTTTTCACGCACAGTACGCTTAACCGCACTGGTTAGATAATTCATAAGATAACTGTTTTGATATCTTATTTCGTTGCCGTATGTAAGTTTATTTAAACCTTTATTAACACTCTCAGACTTTTCTAACTCTTTTGAAGCTTCTGAGAACATAAGTTCTTTAAAACTATCATTTTTCATGAGAGTTGTTCTCTGCGTTATATCAGTTATTCCTAGTTTTGTAAACAGTGCATCAAGCTGCTGCGGAAATCTACTTTCCGCTTCTTCTACGGCTTTTTCAGATTTAATTTCTCCGAGGCTTACAAGCGGTTCCAAATCTTTTTCAAAGAAATCATTTAGAAATATCTGAAACGGGTGTTTTTCAAGCCCGTCAGCTACTGTTGTTTCTGTAAAATATGGAGTCATTGTAGCCTTTATAAGGTTTCCGTCATCATCAAATTCAAAATTAAGAGCTTTTATCATCTCATTATCTTTTCCAAGAGAATTTATACTGGTCTTTCCGACATTTGATTGTACATTCTTGTGGTCATGCCCGTTTAGAACATGGTTTATTTGAGGGACATTACTTCTGATGATTTCCGATAGCCTGCCGCCCATATGTGACAGAAGAACAACAGCTCCTTTAGGATTTTCAAGCTTAAAGTCATCAACTTTCTCTTTTATAGAATTTATTGTTTCTTGAATATCCGCCTCAGTTAGATTAGCGTCTTTTTTATTAGAATTATCATAAAATTCAAGACCTTTGCATAAACCGGGATTGTAGAAATCCATACTTGGTATTGTTGCACTCACAAAGAGAACTTTGTGTAACAAATCATCACGTTTATCGTCAGGAATAGAATAAACCGCAGATTTTACGATATTATCACTCAAGCTCATTGCTTCCTGTACTGCCGGAGATTTGTTTAAGTCAACATTTGTAATCAGTGTTTTCATAGGATTTTTCTTCATGACATTCAACAGGAATTTATCACCTGCATCCAAATCGTGATTTCCGGGTGTAAAAAGGACATTAAGCTCGGCTGTTTTACCGCTGATTATACCGGAAGTTTTCGCTGCAAGTTTTTTAAGTAAGACTTTCACACTATCAATTGTCTTAAGCATAGCAAGGTTTTGCATATCACCGTTCGAAAGTTCTGGATGAGTTAACAGGCCTTTTTTAGAAGGATTAATAAACCAGTCGCCAACGATAGTTAAAAAATTGAAAGTTGAGGGCGACTCTGCTTTAGGAAAAATTTCTTTTGCGTTGTTTTCTATTGTTTTTAAAACCCTTGGAAGCTGCATAATATTTCCATGGTTATCCGCAGTTGCAAGAATATTTATTCGTGCAGCTTTAAAATCAGGGGAACCTGATTGAACTCTTGTAATCATAACTTTTACTCCTTAAACACACACATAATCTATATTTATTATTATAATACAAACATCAAAATAGATTACCCTGTTGGACTGCCCGGTTTGATAATTGTTACGTCTGGTTATTTTAATTTTAATGCAGATATGAAAATTAAAGACACCATCGATAAAATAAGAGCATATTTCTATACTAACCAGACAAGAAACCCGGATTTTAGAATTGAACAGCTGAAAATGCTTAAGAAAACCGTCATCAAATACAAATCTGAAATTCAAAAAGCATTGTATTACGACCTGCACAAATCTCCGGCAGAAACGATGCTTACCGAGATTGGAATAGTACTTAACGAAATTGACTTTGCAGTAAAAAATCTTAAAGAGTGGGCGAAAACAGAGGAGGTTGAAACTGTACCCTATTTAAAGCCTGCTAAATCATTAATAGTGAAAGAACCTTTTGGCATTGCATTAATTATTGTTCCTTTTAATTATCCGCTGCAGCTTGCCCTGACACCTCTTGTTGGAGCAATAGCAGCAGGTAATTGCGCTGTTATAAGAACTTCACACAGAACGCCTGAAACATCAAAGGTTCTAAACCAGATTATCTCAGAAACATTTACCTCTGATTATATTAAAATGTTTCTGCCGGAAGAAATCTCCAGCAAAGATATTATGCAGGGTGACTTTGATTATATATTTTTTACCGGAAGCACTCAGGCAGGACGCCAGATTGCAAAAACTGCCGGAGAAAGACTTATCCCTTATACACTTGAACTGGGAGGGAAAAGCCCTGTTATCATAGATGATACAGCAGATTTAAAAGTCAGTGCCAGAAGGATTGTTAAAGGTAAATTTATGAATGCAGGTCAGACTTGCATCGCACCTGACTACCTTTTTGCACATGCTTCTATCAGAGAAAAATTAATTCTGGAAATGATTAATGCGATTCAGGAATTTTACGGCACATATACACCGGAGAGCACTGATTATGGACGCATTATAGATATTGAGGCTTTTAATCGTCTAAGCAAGCTTATAAAATCAAGCAAAGATAAGATTATCTATGGCGGTCACAGCGATGAGTGCACGCTGTACATAGAGCCGACATTAATTGTCGAAGACTCTGTAAATTCCGACATAATGCAGGAGGAAATCTTTGGGCCGCTGCTGCCGGTTCTTGAGTGGACAGACATTAACAGAGTTAAAGAATACATCCGCCAAAAGCCTAAGCCGCTTGCTTTGTATGTTTTTTCAGAGGATAAAGAGTTTAGAAAAGATATTTTTAAAAGCCTGTCCTTTGGAGGCGGAGCCGTAAATGATACGATTAATCACACCGCAGGAGAAAATCTTCCTTTTGGAGGTGTAGGTGCTTCCGGAGTCGGAAGATATCACGGCAAATACAGCTTTTACACATTTTCTCACCTGAAAAGTATTTTAATAAGCTCAACCGAGCGAAAAGATGATATTTTTTGTCCGCCATTTACAAAAGAAAAAATTAATCTTATTAACAGATTTTACTAATTTGTGCTATATTTTCAATATGTTTTATTTTGAAGATTTTAACGGCACAAAGATTTTAAAAAGTGATTTTATACAGGATGTAACTGCATACTTTACCACAAGGGGTGAAGTATGCTTTCCTGTTTCTGAAAGAATAATTACTCCCGTTCAAACTCACAGCGACCATATTGAAGTTGTCGATTTAAAGACAGAATATCCTGAGACAGATGGATTAATTCTTACAAATAGCAATGATACAATTTATTTAAAATTCGCTGACTGCATAAAATCGGTGCTGTTTCTCATGCCGGCTGGCGCGGAACTGCTGCTAAAATTGGAGTTAAAACCGTTGAGAAAATGAGAGTAAATTTCGACACAAATCCCAATAACATAATTACACTAATAGGACCTGCAATCGGACTTTGCTGCTACGAAGTATCAGAAGAAGTGCGAGATAAATTATTATCAACAGTACAGAATTCAACCGATTTATACAAAGAGCGTAATGTTGACCTCAAAAAAATTAACGCACGCCAGCTGGAAGAAAACGGAGTTAATAAAATTGATATCTGCCCTTACTGCACAAGCTGCTGTAACGATTTATTTTATTCTTACAGAAAAGAAAACGGTACCCAAAATAGACATTTTGCAGTATTACAATTGCATTAAAATATGATAAACTTTACTTAATGAGCATTGTTAGTGAATATACAAAAATATTCCAGTCACTCAAACCCGAGCTGGATAAAGCAGAGATTAAACGTATAAAGTATTTGACAACTTTTATTGTAGGAGAGGTTGTTGCTCTGTCTCTATTTTTAGGGTTTCTTGCAGCCATGTCCAGATTATTACCGTCTGCGCTTACGTTAGTCTTTTTGTTCTCTTTTATGTTAGTAGGTTATCTTTCATACCTGACAATTAGATTTTACAAAGAATACATAAAAACTAATTTCATGTTCAAATTTCTTCAATGCTTTAAAGACATAAGAAGGATAAGTGATGAGAATTCCGCTCAGATATTTTCTATAAAAGAGCTTGAAGCAAGCAACCTGTTTAGTACATTTAATAAAATAAAGGTTGATGATGCGTTTAAAGGGAATTATAATGGCGTGGACTATAAGATTGCAGAAATAAAATTAATAGAACAAGGAGATAAAGACTCGACAACAGCATTTAAAGGAGTTATACTAAGCGTTCCTTCTAACAAAACAATAAAAGCCAACACTATTATTGCAACTAAAAGGGATATGAATATAAGAAATTATCCAACTGGAATTATTGCGTCAATCATACTTGTGCCTATACTTATATGTGAGTGGTTTTTGAGTTTAAAATTTTCTTCTGATATTGATAATTTCATTAAGCTTATTGTGCTGACAATTATAACTTTGATTATCATCTGCAGCTTTATAGAAAAACAAAAATCAATGCAGACTGTTAAACTTGAATCTACTAACTTTGAGAAACGATTTAACGTTTTTTCAAAGAATCAGGTTGAAGCCAGATATCTTCTAACTCCGACTTTTATCGAAAAATTTACCCGGTTATATACGGCTTTTGGTACAAATAAAGCTAAATGTTCTTTTTACAAAGACTTTAGCGGAAATGACAGAATTATGTTCGCAATTTCTACCAACAGGGATTTATTTGAACCGGGAAATTTATTTACTCCGATTAACGAACCTAAATACATGTTCCTATCAGACTTTACCTCAATCTTCAACATGATTGAATTCTTTAAACTTGATGAAAAGACCAAGCTATAGAGCTATTGGGCTGCGTGCGTAATGAAGACGCTCTGCTGGTAGTTTCATAAATAAGTGAGGCCAGTAGTTTTATTATTAATTCGTCGTTGAAAAGTTGTCTCCCGCCTATTGGGCTACGTG
>OHDC01001215.1_pt1 | contig 10054 bp, 10 predicted proteins | sample 1566851 | NCBI WGS metagenome assembly OHDC01 (sample SAMEA3879590, study PRJEB24766) | human gut metagenome | biome: human-associated habitat; feature: feces | place: USA | collected 1985/1987 | reverse complement strand
GTGCGATCGATCAGATCCGTCCGCTGGCTGCAGAAGTAGATCTGATCCCTCGTGTACATGGTTCTGCCATGTTTACCCGTGGACAGACACAGATCTGCGATGTTGTTACACTTGCACCGCTTTCGGAAGTACAGAAGATTGACGGACTTGATGAGAACGTGACAACCAAGCGTTATATGCATCAGTACAATTTCCCGTCCTATTCTGTTGGAGAGACAAAGCCAAGCAGAGGTCCGGGACGTCGTGAGATCGGACACGGTGCGCTTGCAGAGCGTGCATTACTTCCGGTTCTTCCTTCTGTGGAGGAGTTCCCGTATGCAATCCGTGCAGTTTCCGAGACATTTGAATCCAATGGATCTACTTCCATGGCATCTACCTGTGCGTCCTGTATGTCACTGATGGCTGCAGGTGTTCCGATTAAAAAGATGGTTGCAGGTATTTCCTGTGGTCTTGTGACCGGAGAGACGGATGATGATTATCTGGTACTGACAGATATCCAGGGACTTGAAGATTTCTTCGGAGATATGGATTTCAAGGTAACCGGTACACATGATGGTATCACTGCAATCCAGATGGATATCAAGATCCATGGCCTGACCCGTCCAATCGTAGAAGAAGCCATTGCCCGTACCCGTGAGGCACGCGTCTACATTATGGATGAAGTTATGAGCAAGGCAATTGCAGAGCCACGAAAAGAAGTAAATCAGTGGGCACCGAAGATTGAACAGATCACCATTGATCCGAATAAAATTGGAGATGTTGTGGGACAGAAGGGTAAGACAATCAATGAGATCATTGCCCGTACAGGTGTCAAGATTGATATTACAGATGATGGTGCGGTTTCTGTCTGTGGAACAGACAAGGAGGCAATCGCAAAGGCCATTGATATGATAAAAATCATCACAACCGATTTTAAGGAAGGACAGATCTTTACCGGTACAGTTGTAAGTATCAAAGAGTTTGGTGCTTTTATCGAGTTTGCACCAGGCAAGGAAGGAATGGTTCACATTTCAAAGATTGCCAAGGAACGCATTGAGCATGTCGAGGATGTACTGACACTTGGAGATGTTGTGAAAGTTGTCTGTCTTGGAAAGGACAAGATGGGAAGAATCAGTTTTTCCATTAAGGACGTTCCGGCAGATCAGAAATAAAATACCGTACAGAATTAAGATCCATGAAAGATGTACTTCAGGGGCCGCACCATGCGGCCCTTTTTTCATACCATGAAAGAAAAAGGCGATGATTCGAAAAGTTCGGAGTTGAAATATGAATCGTGTCAAACAGCTTGTACATGCAGAGAATGTATATCGTATGGGTTACACGGGGAAAAATATCCGGGTGGTGACACTGGACACAGGCGTTTATCTACATCCGGATCTGCGGCAGAATGTGGTTGGATTTCTGGATTTTGTGGCAATGAAACGAGCCTGTTATGATGATAATGGACACGGAACACATGTTGGCGGAATTTTGTGTGCGAATGGCAGAATGAAGGGAATGGCACCGCAGGCACAGCTGATTGCGCTGAAAGTCCTCGGGAAGGATGGAGGAGGACAGACGGAGCGGGTGATTCGTGGCCTGCAATGGGTGCTTGCACATCATAAAGAACTGGGAATCCGGATTCTGAATTTTTCCGTAGGATTTCTTCCGGGGGCACTCGACCGTGAGCAGAAGCAGATTATGGAACTTTTAGAACAGCTGTGGGATGATGGCGTGACGGTTGTCACAGCGGCCGGAAATAATGGCCCGGGAGCCGGGACAGTCACGGCTCCCGGTATTTCGAGAAAAGTGATTACGGTGGGGGCAAGTGATGACCGGAGTTCTCCTGGGGAAAGGCGTGGTGGCTACAGTGGCAGTGGTCCGACCGGATGCTGTATTATGAAGCCGGAAATTTTAGCACCGGGGACGAATATTGTAAGTCTGGATCATCACGGAGCACTATATTCCAGAAAAAGTGGCACCTCTATGGCAACCCCTGTCGTATGCGGGGCACTGGCACTTGCATTACAGAAAAATCCAAAGCTGCGGCCGGAAGAACTTAAACTGAAATTATATGAATCGGCGCGGAAAGAAACGGGAATGTCCATGGCGTGGGGCGTTCTTGATGTTGATAATTTGCTGGCATTGGTATAAAATACTCTCTAAAAGCCTGTCGGTGACATTTTATGAGAACCAAAGGAGGAGACAGATGAAACGAATATTAAATAAACTCTTCAGTAAACTTGTCCTTGGAGGATTGATTATTATATTGCAGTTCAGCTGGTTTGTCTATCTGTTGTACAGTGCGACCGTATACAGTTCCATGGTAGATGCATTGTTTAAAATTGCATCCATTGTGCTTGCATTGTTTGTCTCCAGCAGGGATATGCGTTCCACATATAAAACTTCCTGGATTTTTCTGATACTGGCACTTCCTCTGTTCGGAATTCCGGCATACTATCTGTTTGGCCGTCCGGGACTGACAAAACGGACCCGTATGAAGATGGACGTGGTCAGCAGCAGGATACGGGCATACAGTTCTCCTTCCGATGATGTGATGTCTGCTTTAAGGGCAGAGGATGATTCTGCCGGACAGCAGGCACAGTATCTTACCTGTTATGCAGGGTATCCGGTGTACCGTGAGGCGGATACACAGTATTATTGCTGTGGAGAAGAGATGTATCCGCAGTTTCTGGAAGATTTAAAAGCGGCAAAATCTTATATCTTTCTGGAGTATTTTATTGCGGAACCCGGCAAGATGCTGGATGCAATTGTTGAAATTCTGGCACAGAAAGTAAAAGAGGGTGTGGATGTGCGATTTATGTACGATGGAATCGGATGTATCCAGACACTGCCGAATAAATATTATTGTTATCTGCAGGAAAAGGGAATCAAATGTGCCTGTTTCCAGCCATTTCGCCCACTGATGTCAATTATCCAGAATAACCGGGATCACCGGAAGATCACGGTGATTGACGGAAAGGTTGCCTATACCGGGGGAATGAACCTGGCGGATGAGTATATCAATGCCAGAGTGCGTTTTGGGTATTGGAAGGATGCGGCAATCCGTCTGACCGGAGAATGTGTCTGGAGTTTTACAAGCATGTTCTTGGAACTGTGGGATTATATTTTGAAAATAGAAAGTGATTATACATTTTATCGGGCAACTTCCATGGAAAAACACAGGTTGCAGGAAAAAATCCATGCAGATGAAAAAGGATTCGTCCAGCCGTATACCGATTCTCCACTGGATCACGAAGATGTCGGCGAAAATGTATATCTGAATATCATCAGCAGGGCAAAAAAATATCTTTACATCTTTACTCCGTATCTGATCATCGGATCCGAGATGCGTACGGCACTTGTAAATGCGGCAAAATCCGGCGTGGATGTGCGTCTGGTTGTACCGGGAATTCCGGATAAGAAACTGGTGTATTTCCTGACACAGTCGAATTTCCCGTATCTGATCAAAAACGGAGTGAAAATATACACATATACGCCAGGTTTTATCCATGCAAAATGTTTTGTGTCGGATGATGTACAGGCAACCGTGGGAACGGTAAACATGGATTACCGCAGTCTGTGTCTGCATTTTGAATGTGGCGTCTGGATGTATCGTACCCGGGCAGTTTTGCAGGTAAAAGAAGATGCGTTAAAAACATTTGCGGAAAGCCACGAAGTGACCCTGGAGGAATTTCAAAGAAAATCGTTTCTTGTGCGTACATTTATGGGAGCATTGAAATTGTTTGCCCCTCTTCTGTAAAACACTAAATATAGTAAATTGTCCTTGCATTTTCTACAACATAAAGATAAAATATAGATTATGACAGAAAGGACGAGAGGGATGGAACTGACCGTTAAACTCCAGGTATTTGAGGGACCGCTGGATCTGCTTTTGTATCTGCTCGAAAAGAATAAAGTGAATATCTATGATATTCCGATTGTGGAGATCACGGAACAGTATATGGAGTATATCCGGGAAATGAAACGGCAGGATCTGGAGGTGCTCAGTGAGTTTCTGGTTATGGCTGCAACACTGGTCGATATCAAATCACGCATGCTTCTCCCGTCGAATCCGGACAGTGAAGAGGAAGAAGAAGATCCGCGTGCGGAACTGGTACAGCAGCTTCTGGAATACAAGATGTACAAATGTATGGCGTATGAACTAAAAGACCGGCAGATGGATGCCGGTCGTGTTATGTATAAGAAGCCGACGATTCCGGAGGAAGTGCGTGCGTATGAACCGCCGGTTGATATCCACGAACTGATATCGGACATTACGCTTTCACGCCTGCATGAAATTTTTGAGAGCATTATGAAAAAACAGCAGGATAAAATTGATCCTCTGCGGTCAAAATTCGGAAAGATTGAAAAAGAAGAGGTATCGCTGGAAGACAAGATGGAGGATTTGAAAAAATATGCGGCCGGACACAGACATTTCAGTTTCCGGGGACTTTTGACGGCACAGTCATCGAAAGTGGAAGTGATCGTTACGTTTCTTGCGATTCTGGAGCTGATGAAAATGGGAACGATACGGATTTCGCAGGAACATATTTTTGATGATATCCAGATTGATTCGAAAGTTGCAGCATAGATTATCATGTATTGCAGGATGGACGGAAAATATGGAAGAAAAAAAATACAAGGCAATTATAGAAGGAATTCTGTTTTCTATGGGAGAATCCGTAGAACTGGAAAAAATTGCAGGAACTCTTGGACTTGATCAGAAGAAAACAAAGGACCTGATCGATGAAATGAGAAACGAGTGGGAAGAACAGAAACGCGGCGTTACCATCACGGAACTGGATGGAGCCTACCAGATGTGCACCAGACCCGAAATTTACGAATATCTGATTAAAATTGCAAAGCAGCCCAAACGCCGGGTTTTAACCGATGTTCTTTTGGAGACGCTTTCCATTATTGCATATAAGCAGCCGGTGACAAAGATGGAAATAGAAAAAATACGTGGCGTGTCATCGGATCATGCGGTAAACAAACTGGTGGAATATCATCTGGTGTGTGAACTTGGAAGACTTGATGCACCGGGGCGTCCGTTACTTTTCGGAACAACAGAAGAATTTTTACGCAGTTTCGGCGTACATTCAATCGATGATCTGCCGGTACTCAGTCCGGTACAGGTGGAAGAGTTTAAGCAGGAAGCAGAAGAAGAGATGCATGTGAAACTGGACGTATAAAAGAAGCAGGAATAATCATATACATAGAATAAAAATGTATATGGTTATTTTTTTATGTTTCAAAAAAGAATCTGCACAAAAATAATAAGTCTGTTGCTGGTAATCGGATGTCTGATGAGCGAACCGGTTTTGGCAGAAAAGCAAAAGGAACCCGAAGCGCAGACACTGTATTCAAAATCCTGCGCCATGGTGGATGGTGATAGTGGGCGTCTTTTGTATGGAAAAGAGGCACAGACAGCACTGCCGAATGCAAGTACCACAAAAATTCTGACAGCCTATATCATTATCCGCAACTGTGATCTGGATGATAAAGTAACCGTCAGTGCGGATGCCATTGCAAATATGGCGGATTCTTCCAAATGCGGACTTGCTGCCGGAGATGTACTTACTGTCCGGGATTTACTGTATGGACTGTTACTTGTCAGCGGAAATGATGCGGCAAATGTTCTTGCCGAATATTATTCCGGGTCAATTGATAAATTTGCAGAGGAAATGAATCGCGAAGCAAAAGCCCTAGGAGCAACACAGAGTCATTTTGTCAATGCAAACGGTCTGCCGGATGATGATCATTACACAACGATTTACGATATGTATCTGATCTTTCAGGCAGCAATTCAGACGCAGGATTTTATTGATATCATACATACCCAAAGTTATGATGCCGCTTATCAGAATGCATCCGGTAATGCCGTGACACAAACATGGGAAAGTACAAACCGTTATCTGAACGGTCAGACAACCGAACCGGAAGATATTACCGTAATCGGTGGAAAAACCGGTACCACAAACGCAGCGGGATACTGTCTTGTTTTGTATTCAAAGAATAAAAAGGGTGATGATATTGTCAGTATCGTTTACAAGGGAAAAACACGTTCCGATATGTATACGCTGATGAATCAGATTCTTTCAACCTTTGCGAATTAATGATTGTATTTCCTGTGCAAATATACTATAATTATGGTTATAAAGAACCGTTTTTTGTGACTTTTTATATTTGCAGGAGGAAGTGCCATGATTGAAATCATTTGTGGGGAAAAGGGAAAAGGAAAGACCAAGGAACTTTTAGAAAAAGTCAATCACACCGTCAGTACCGTTACAGGGAGTGTTGTTTATCTTGACAAAAGCCAGAAACATATGTATGAGTTAAACAATAAAGTCCGTCTGATCAATGTAGTGGATTATCCAATTACAAACTGTGATGAATTTTTAGGGTTTATCTGTGGGATTGTATCCCAGGATCACGATCTGGAAGAAATGTATCTGGACAGTTTTCTTACCATTGCATTCATTGAATCCGATCAGGACATGGTAAGGGCGATTGAAAAACTGGATATTATCAGCGAAAAATACAAAGTCCGTTTTATTTTAAGTGTTTCCAAAAATAAAGCGGATCTGCCGGAATATGCACAGGCGAAAGTAACGGTTTCGCTCTAAGAGATCCCGGTTTACGGAAGATGGGAGTGCTTCTTATTGAGAACACTCCCATCTTTTTTGTGTCTAATCCTCCAGAGAGGAACGGATTCTTCCGTAAAAGCTGATCAGATATAATCCGCTGAGTCCTACCAGCGCATATATGACACGCGTCAGCCAGGTCCCGTTTCCAAAGATAAAGGAAACCAGATTAAACTGGAAAAATCCAATCAGTCCCCATACAATACATCCAATTACTGCTAATGTTAAAAGGCAGTTATCAAGCCATTTCATTCTTCTTACCTCCATTTTTTATCCATAGTATGGAACAAAAAATTAAAATTATACACATTTCTTCTGATGATTGTATTTGCAGTTTGAAAATGGTAAGATAGAAGTATCAATCAGAGAGGTGGACTTTTTTGGCACGCAAACAGAATGTTGTACGAATGCATCATGGTCTGAATTTAAATATCGGAATCGTGATTTTTGTAATTATAATTATCTATGTCATCTTTAACCTTATATCGTATCTGACTTCCAGCCCGGTTGCTGAATACGAAGTGGGGCAGGGAACCATTGCAACAAACCATGTTTATCACGGACTGATTCTGCGCGATGAGACGGTTGTCTATGCAGGACAGAGCGGTTATATCAATTACTATCTGAAAAACGGAGCAAAAGCCTCCGTCAATGATGTGGTCTATTCCATTGATACCAGCGGAGAACTTTCCCGACAGATTTCAGATGTCGCATCCAATGGCGACACCCTTGACACCGAAACACTGAATGAAGTTTCCTCTGAACTGGATGTTTTCCGGAATTCTTATGACTCCAACACGTTTTCTTCGGTTTATACATTCAAAAACGAACTCAATGCACAGCTGACACAGACCCTCAGTATGAATGCCCTCAGTTCTTTAAATGAAGATGTGAAAGCCGCTGTAGAAAACAATACGTTTTACAAAAAGAAGTCAGAAAAACCTGGAATTATCGTATATTACACGGACGGCTATGAAAGTGTCACCACAGACAACTTTACTTCTGGTCAGTTTAACATGGCAGATTACAAAAGAAATTCTCTGGATGATCAGGAACAGGTCACGGCAAATACTCCTGCCTACAAACGGATTGACAGTGAAAAATGGAATATTCTGTTGCCAGTATCAGAGGATATGGCAGAACAGCTAAAAGATAATGAGTATATTAAAATCCGTTTCTGCAAGGATGATTTTACACTGACAGTTCCTTATTCCCTGACCAAAAAAGACGGAAGTTATTATGTAAACCTGAGTTTAAAAACGGCAATGATCCGTTATGTAAATGATCGTTTCGTCGATGTGGAACTTGTCGTATCCGAAAAAACCGGTCTTAAAATTCCGAATTCGGCCATTACAAAAAAACAGTTTTATACGGTTCCAAAAGAGTATTTTACACAGGGAGGCGATTCCTCTGTTCCCGGACTTATGATAGAAAACCATGCTGGAGATACCGGTTCGGTAACACTGGTTCAGCCAACCATATACTACGAAACGGATGATTTTTACTATATTGATGATGAAACCGTTTCTGCCGGCGATGTTGTGGTAAAAAACAATTCTTCCGGGACGTATACCATCGGCAGTGATGTGGACAAGCTCACCGGTGTTTATAATATCAACAAAGGGTATGCCGTATTTAAACAAATTGATATTCTTACACAAAACAATAAATATACCATCGTTGATACAGGCACTTCCTACGGAGTCGCCCTGTATGACCATATTGCCTTAGACGGCAGTAAAATAAAAGAAAACCAGCTGGTTGTAAAATAAAAGGAGTGTATACATGATGGATTTACAGGAAAACCTGCAACAGGTAGAAGCAAATATATGCAAAGCATGCGAAAACGCAGGAAGAAAACGCAGTGATGTGACATTGATCGCTGTCAGCAAAACCAAGCCAATCGAAATGCTTCAGACCGTATATGATCTGGGGCCGCGTGATTTTGGAGAGAATAAAGTTCAGGAAATGTGTGAGAAAATGGAAGTTCTTCCAAAAGATATCCGCTGGCATATGATCGGACATCTGCAGACGAACAAAGTGAAATATATCATTGGAAAGACAGAACTTATCCATTCGGTGGACAGTCTGCATCTGGCAAAAGAAATTGAAAAACAGGCTGCAAAACAAAACGTAACCGTCTCGATTCTTGTCGAGGTCAATATTGCAGAAGAGGAGAGTAAATTTGGTATTCATAAGGAAGAAACCATTTCCCTTATCCGCCAGATTGCCGCTTTGCCGCATATTCAAATCCTTGGGCTGATGACGATTGCACCATTCGTGGAAAATCCGGAAGACAACCGCACTTACTTCCGGCAGATTCGCCAATTATCTGTTGACATTGACGCACAAAACATAGATAATGTACGTATGGATATTTTGTCCATGGGAATGACCGGAGATTATATGGTTGCAATTGAAGAAGGTGCAACCATGGTTCGTGTTGGAACCGGAATTTTCGGCGAAAGACATTATCAAAAATAAGGTGGTAAAAAATGAGTATTATTGATAAATTTCTCGATGTCATGCGTTTAAATGATGATGATTACGAATTTGATAACGAAGATTACGATTACGATGAAGAAGAGGATTATGAGGTAAAAGAAAAAAAACCTTCCCGTAGAGAACGCAAAAAAGAAGAGGAACAGCAACAGACCGCAGCAACTTTTGATATTTCCGAAAAGCAGAGGCAGAAGCAGCAGAATAAAATTACACCAATCAACCGAAACCGCCGACAGGGACAACCGGGAATGGAAGTATGTGTGATCAAGCCAACTACCATTGAAGATGAGATTGAAATAACAGAAACCTTATTAAATGGACGTACCGTTGTAATCAACATGGAAGGACTCAGTGTAGATATTGCACAGCGGATCATCGATTTTACTTCCGGTGCTACCTTTGCCATGCATGGAAATCTACAGAAGATCTCCAATTACATCTTCCTTGCAACTCCAAATGGTGTTGACATTTCCGGAGATATTCAGGGACTTATGGAATCTTTTGATTTACCAGGATTAAATTAATAATATGAACGAACAGGAATTATGCCGGAAGCGTCTTTTGGATCTTTCCAGACAGGCGGACCGGAAAGGAATTGTATTATTCAGTGATTTTTTAAATTTAAATGAACAGAATATTTTTCATAGTCTGCAGAAGGAACTGTATACTACAGCAGAACTATCCGGTGGCTATGAGCAGGCAGAGCGTCAGATGGTTGCATTTATCCCTGATGCTCTTTGTTATGAATGGTCTTATCCGTTTGTTTGTATCCATGCGGTTCCTCAGTATCCAAAATATGCGGAAAAACTTACGCATCGCGATGTACTGGGGGCACTGATGCATCTTGGACTGGACCGGAGTAAAATCGGAGATATTGTTGTGCTGGAAAATGACATTTATATCTTTTGTTCAGAAACCATCTCCAG
>OHDC01001195.1_pt1 | contig 10184 bp, 12 predicted proteins | sample 1566851 | NCBI WGS metagenome assembly OHDC01 (sample SAMEA3879590, study PRJEB24766) | human gut metagenome | biome: human-associated habitat; feature: feces | place: USA | collected 1985/1987 | reverse complement strand
TTTTTTATTAAAAAAATTATATAATATATACATAATAAAAAAGAAAAGAAAAAGAGGGATTGATTATATGATGTTATTTGATAAATTATCCGAAAAAGAGAAAGCAATGATTAAGAGCTATATTGAAGACAACGCCGCAAACAATGGACAGTACATGCCTTTAAAAGCAAGTCTTTCTTATATTCTTAGAGAGTGGGACGCAAATAAAGGTTATCTGTATAATATGCTTGGCAATCAGTTTCAGATTTCCAAGGACATTGAGTTTGAAGCTGACTTTGATGAGCTTTATGAGAAAGTATCTAAAAGTTGCTTTGACGCTCATGCTTCTGAGGTAGCAGGTAAACATTCTTATGCTTTTTATGAGGAATGGTTTGACCGTTTTGTTTATTCAATCTCTCATCAGTATCAGTCTAAATTATATGATGTACGTAATCAGTTGGCTTATATGCTTGATACTACTAATCTTGTTAAGAATGTGTGGAATGGTTCATCTTTTTCTGTTTATAATCCTCAGAATCCAGAAAAGCCAATTAGAGTTTCTACTGGAAGCAAACTTACTAAAATGATTGGTAAAATTGCAGTAGCTTATGATATTCCTTATTTTGAGGATTTCAGAATTAGACATTCTCAGGCTCTGAATCAGAAGAAGCTGAAAGGTAGACTTACTCTTTCCATTCATCCTCTTGATTATATGACCATGAGTGATAATGAATGTGATTGGTCTTCTTGTATGAGCTGGAAAGAAGATGGATGTTATCGTCAGGGTACTGTTGAAATGATGAATTCTCCAATGGTGCTGGTTGCTTATCTTGAATCTGCAAATAATCCAATGGCAATTCCGCTCTCTGATGGAAAAGTTGAATATTGGAATAGTAAAAAGTGGAGAGAACTCTTCATCGTAAATGATAACATTATTTGTGAGGTTAAAAGTTATCCATACCGCAATAAGTATATTACTGGAGAAGTTTTAAATTGGCTCAAAGAGCTTGATAATAAAATGCGGTCTGAGTATTGGGTTAACCAGATGATTAGAGAGGTTGAAAATACAGAATACAAAGACTACTGGTCTGAAAAATATTATGCTTTTGATACATACGGTGAAGCAGCAGGTAGCGAGTATGTAATTGAGCATCAGATTGTTGTTAAACCATATACAACTTTGATGTATAATGATTTTAGTACAGGACATTTAGGATATTTTCCTAGATATGTTGAAAATAGACTTGATACAAAAATTAAATTTTGTTATTCTGGTAAATCAGAGTGTATGATTTGCGGAGCTGCTGGTGAAAAATTCACTTGGGATTCTGAGGGTGATACAATTTGTCTTGATTGTTCTAGATACTCTAGATGTGATGTCTGTGATGATAGAATTTATGATGGAGACTCCTATATAGTAGATGGTAATATTCTTTGTGAATCATGTTATGAATATGGTACAGATGAAGATATTTTACATGGAGATTTACATCTTAATTCCAATTTGGCTAAAGTATTTGTAAAAGTACCTGAAACTGAAGATAAGTTTTATAAACGTCCTTTAATAATTTATAATGAAGATTATAATGATTTATGCGAGGGAAAATGTGATTTCTTTAATGGTAAAATTAAGCATCAGAGTTATGAAACATTCTTCTGGAATGAATTAGATTATATTACAATAGACCAGCTTACAGATAAAGCTATTGCCGCAATTATTAGAAATTCTAATACTTTTTGGGCAGAAAAAGATAAAGTAAATTCAAAAACCCTTATGGATTTATACTCTGATGGTAAAACTTGTGGAATTCTTGAAATGTTTAATTGACAAAATAAATAAATAATGATATAATAAAAACAAAAAGGAGAAAATAATAATGGAAGAAAGAAAATGGACAAAAAAGGAAATTTATAACGAGCTGCTTACATTTGCGAGAACAGGTAAAATGGACCTGGATGAGTCTACTCTTGAGGCTTTTTGTGTAAGACAGATTGCAATTCTTGATAATAAAGAGATTAAAGCAAAAGAACTTGCGGCTAAGAAACGTTCTGCAGGGGATGAGCTTACAAAAGCTATTGAGGCTGTACTGACAGAGGATTATGAGCCGATTGCTGAGATTGCGGCTAAGGTTGATATGGAAGATGTAACTGTAAGTAAATGCGTATATCGTCTGAATAAACTGGTTGAGGCTGGTAAAGCAGAGAAAGCTGACATTGAGTTACCTGCGGCTGAGGGTAAGAAATCTAGAGTAGTTAAAGGATATAAAGTAGCTCATGTCGTTGAGCCTACTGATTCTGTAGAAGAGTAAGACCAAGGGATAGAGAAATCTATCCCTTTTCTTTTTATTTAGCCAAAAGAGGAAAAAAACAAAACCGGGCGCCAACGCCTGCGCGCATCGCAACACGGGAGCAAAAAGACCTTATACTAATTTTTGACGAAAAAACTTGATTTTGATATAATTATTATAAAAAAGGAGAATTTTTATGAAGTTTTGTTTAAGATATGGTCATAGAAAAAATATTCTTGACCAAGCAGATGAAATTAAAGTCTCATTTAAAGATAGAAAAATATTACCGGAAATATTTGAAAAATATCCTGATAAAGCTATAATTCTTTCTTTACAGCCAAGAGAAAATAGAATTATAGATTGGGAAGAATTAAAAAATTATAATACTTTATCCAGAAATAAATTAATTACAGAAGCTTTTGAAAGTTGGGAAATATTAAATAGCATAAATAATGGTATTCCTTCTTATAGCGGTTTGCCAGTTACTGCATTCCATCAAGCGAGGGCACTTGTACATATGGGAGTATGTTACTTAAATATCGACGCGCCTTTATTTTTCCAGTTGCCGCAATTAAAAGAGTTAACCGAGTGTCCATTGCGCGTAACACCTAACCTCGCCGCCAAGGATGATTTAAAAAGAGAAAATGGTATTTATGGCTCTTGGATTCGTCCAGAAGACTTAGATATATATGATGAATATATATCTACATATGAATTTAATGCGGATGGTCTCAATCAAGAGGAGGCTATTTTTGACGTATATAAAAATAAGCAGAAATGGAACGTGCGGTTAGACCTTCTGATTACAGATTTAGATTACCCCGCATTAAATCGTTTAATTGTAAAAGATGTAATTAAAAAAAGAATTAACTGCGGACAACGTTGCATGAATGGTGGCGCTTGTCGTGCATGTTATAGAGCAATGATGTTTGCTAATGAGAACTTTCTCCTGGAAGCTCAAGAGCAAGTAAACCATAATTGATTTTTTATTATAAATAATATATAATATATATATAAAATAAAGGGGGAATGTGAATGGAAAGACTTAATCGGAATGAATTTAAACTTTTTGAATCTTTAGCTTCTTTAACACAAAATTCAATGCGTAGGGCTTTATATAACTATCTAAAAAAAAGATATAAAAAGGTAATTGTTGCACCAGAATATCTTTATGCGGTTGGTGAAATTCCAATAGCTTTGGTTGCACATATGGATACAGTATTTTCCAGTCCTCCAGAAGATATATATTATGACGAACGAAAAGGGGTTTGTTGGAGTCCAGATGGCTTAGGGGCAGATGATCGCGCAGGTATTTTTGCTATTTTAACAATTTTAAAGCATGGATATAGACCTTCAATTATTTTTACAACAGATGAAGAAATTGGTGCTATTGGAGCAAATCAATTAGTTGAAGATATTAAATCTCCAGAATCAGAATTAAAATATATTATTCAGCTTGACCGCAGAGGTACAAATGATTGTGTATTCTATGATTGCGATAATAGAGATTTTGTAGAATATATAGAAAATTTTGGTTTTGTCGAAACTTTTGGTTCTTTTTCTGATATTAGTGTAATTTGTCCAACTTGGGGAATTGCGGGAGTTAATTTATCTATTGGTTATGAAGATGAACATTCCACTAGTGAAACTCTTCGCGTCGGGGCGATGTTAAATACTATACAAAAAGTTGAAAATATGCTAAAAGTAAAAGATATACCATTTTTTGAGTATATTGAATATAGTTATGCTAATAATTCTTGGAATTATTATCTTCAAAGAGGGAGAAAAAAATCTTGGTATGATGATGATGATGCTGAGTATAATTATGCGACTATAAAATGTGATAAATGTAATAAATATTTTCACGACTATGAAGTTATTCCAGTTTTAAGTAAAGATGGTAATAAAACTAAATATTACTGTCCAGATTGTTGTGCAACTGAAGTAGATTGGTGCGCGCAATGTAATAATGCATTTGAAATTGATGCGGATAAGCCTTCAGCAATTTGCCCAGCATGTAGAGTTCATAATGCGAAAATGAGTTCTAAAAAGAAAAAGGAAAAAGAGGAGTTAAAAGAAAATGGTATTCAGTGATGAAATTAAGAAAATCCAGGAGCAGTTTGAGCTTGTAATTCATTATTCACAAGAAATTCCCAAGGTTCCAGGAGAGAGGTTTGTAAATACTGACAGCCTTTTTGAAGAATGGCTCAACGCAAAAAGAGATTTTATTGAAGCTTTTGGAGGTAAATTTATCATTGAATTACCTAAAAAAGTTACTTTTGAACTTTCAGATGAAGAAAAAATACGAAGAGTAAAAGATTTTTTAACTTCCGTTGATTGTAACCATGACAATTCAGACCTTGCTAGATTCATTGATATACAAAAAGATGGTTTTTATGATAATAAAGTCATTGAAGATTTTGAATATGATGGAGAAAAAATTCCAAAAGGCATGAAAATCATTAAAGCTTTTAAATTTTTTGAAAAAGATCCTAAAAAGCTTGAAAATTTACAGAACGCCGCAAGTATGCTCATTCAGGAAGATAAAATTACAGGAACATTATGTCTTTCAGTGCATCCATTAGACTATCTATCAGCTAGTGAAAATTGTCATAGTTGGCATTCTTGTCATGCTTTAGATGGTGATTATCGTGCGGGTAATTTGTCTTACATGGTAGATAAACATACTATTATGTGTTATTTGCGGGCGGATAAAAAAGATTATATTTTGCCAGACTTTCCTACTCAGGTTCCGTGGAATTCTAAGAAGTGGCGAGTTTGGATTCATTTGTCTGATACTTGGGATATTATGTTTGCGGGCAGACAATATCCTTTTACTTCTAATGTTGGACTTAATTTAGCTAAAAAAGAATTAATTGAGCCATCTTTAAATTGTAAATATACTAATTTTACTAATCAGTATATTTCTGGAAGAATTGATTTAGGAATAGATGGGGAGGATAATTTTTTAGCTTCTTTTGATGAAGAATTGCTTGATAAATATATGATAATTAACAGTAAAGCTGTACCTTTACATGATGTTATTGTAGATATTCCAGGTAGTCTTGACTTTAATGATTTATTAAGGTCTAGTTGTTATACGCCGCAGTATGCTTATAAGGTAAAAGAAGTTGCACATTGGTATTGGGGAAGATCTCATTATCGAACAGCGGTAAATAGTACATTTGATGAATCTGGTAGAATGGTACCTAAATTTCGCATTGGCGGAAGAGTATCTTGTGTAATATGCGGAAGTCAGCTTGACTATACTGGTTCATTTGTTTGTGATGAATGTTATGAAAATTTTTTGCCCGAAATAAGGAGAAAATTTAAAGATTATAAAATTTTAAAATTAGAAGAGGAGAATAAATAATGGCAGCAAGAGGAACAGTAGCAAAACAGGAAGTGACAGAAAAGCTCAGAGAGGCTTTTGGAGATAATTTTATTGGTGAACATGAAAAGAAAATTTATGTGTGGGCTAATGATGGCGGAGACCGTGTACAGATTGCCATTACTTTAACTTGCCCAAAAATTCAGATTGAGACAGGTGAAGTATCTGCGGATTCTGACTCTGCGTTTCCTACAGCGGCATCAGCGCAGTCAATAGAATTTACAGACCAGGAGAAGAAGAATCTGGAAGACCTCATGGCGCGGTTGAATCTGTAAACTAGCTTCATAAAACCAAATTGATTTTTTATTAAAAATAATATATAATATATACATAAGATAAAGAAAGACAGAAACAGCAAAAAAGAAAAAATTTGTTTGCTATTTCCAGCCTGAAATATTGGTTCGAGTCCAATACCTCGGTTATATCCGAGGTTAGTATAAAGGATAGTACGCAGTTAAAAACTAAATTTGCTGTCTTGAAAATCTTAATTGATTTTTATTTATAAATATTTTATAATATATTTGTAAATGAAATGGAAAAACTTTTAAAAATCATTCAAATCAATGGAGGTATTGCTTATGTTCTTAGTTCATTATGTAGACGATTTCAAAGTAAAACATCTGTGTATAGCTAATGATATGTATGAGTTAAACTTTCTGCGGGAAAGATTTGGAGAAATTGATTATGAGGTGATTGAAAAGTAAGGTTTTCCAAAAAATTGTATAATATTTGATAATTTTTTAAAAATAAGGATTATAGGTGATAAAAATATGAGTGCATTATCGCTTAATGATACGTATGATTATACTCATTTAAACGATATGAACGAGTGTAATTCTATTAGCGAACAATTATATAGAAAAAAGAAAGATAATTTAGAAATTAATAGAATTCAAGAAAAAGTTAATTTGATTAAAGAAGTAATAGATAAAGATGATAGAAGAGTAAAAAGAAAAGATAAAGAGGAGAAAAAATTTATGGAAACAAAGAAAATGTTCGGAAATCTTGAGTTTGGACCAGTAAATAGCTATCATTTAAGTCATCTTGGCATTGCACTGAAAAATGCAGCAGGAGATATTGTTTCCTATGATAAAGAGAAAAATGAGATTGTTAATGTTGATCTCATTGATTTTGATGCAAAAGGCATGATTTATGCAATGCCATGTGCAATTAAGGATGTCCATGTAGGTGATGTTATTCGTCATACGAATGGAAATGCTGTATTTGTAATTTCTGTAGATAATGGTATTTATGTAGTAGATGTTGCTGCAGGAGAGAAGAAAGAAATTCTTCCAACAAAATCTATGTTTGGCTTTGATTTTGTTACAAAGATTGTTACATTGATTGATTTTTCTAGTATGAATGCCTCAGCTGAACAGCCTTTTGGAAATCTGCTTCCGCTGATGTTTTTAGGTGAAAATTCTGGTAATATGAAAGAAATGCTTCCAATGATGATGCTTATGGGTGGAATGAATGGTACAAGTGCAAATGCGTTTAGTTTTGATATGAATAATCCGCTTATGCTAATGGCTCTTATAGGAGGAAGCAAAGACAACGATTTTTTTCCAATGATGCTGATGGCAGGAATGATGAATCAGCCAAAAACAAATGCACCATTGACGACCTCTTCCCAGGAGTAGAATTTGGAGAATATATTAAAACACTTGTTAAGTATAATTCTGTAACTTTACGTGGGATTAAAGATTTTGATTTTATAGAATATAATAGCGGAAAACATTATACTTTAAAAAAAGGAACATGTCTAGTAATTTATAGAGTTGAGAATTGGGGAAGTGAATATTATTATGGCTATGGAGTTAAAAAAATGCTTGAAGTTCCTGGAAAAATTTATAAATATGGATATGTTGAATTAAACAGAGATTATTTTGAAATTGAGGAATAAAAATGAAACCTATTATTAGTCCTATTTGGTTCTATCTTGTTAATTTATTTAACAAGGCAGAAACACTTACAAAAGCTTTAATTGCTTTTGGAGTAATTTTATCTATTATTTTTGCTATTGTAGTTATTACCGTAGAACTTAATGGTGAATTTGCAAGTGAGGAAGAAAGAAAAAAATGGTATGGTTATCTTAAAAAGAGCATTATTACTGCAATTATTGCAGGAATTATGTATTGTGCAATTCCATCAGAAGCAACTTGTTACAAGATGATGGCAGCGCAAGTTGTAACGCCAGATAATATTTCTACTGTCGGCAAGACAAGTGAAGATATTATTAATTATATTGTGGAAAGTGTTAAGGAAATTACTGATTCAAATGAAGATTCTGAGTCAGCTAAAAAGAATTAACAACGCCAAACGTCATGAGAATGAGAACGTTTTAAAATAATTCCGACTCCTGAGGCCGAACGGGGGAGTAACCAAGCTAGTACGTGCGGAGATTCGTGCTGCGGCGCCCTGCGATCCACCCCCTTTGCGGCGAAATCCGCAAAAATATACAACTACCCCACATAAGACCATTGGTTAGTGTCAGTTGGGGAATTACCGGGTTTAGCTCAGTCAGGTTAGAGCGGCTGCCTTATAAGCAGTGTTTGTCCTGGGTTCGAATCCCAGAATCCGGATTTTATAGTGATATGCTAACTATAAATATAATAGGTGAAGCCTATTCGAGTGTTTAAAAGAGCGTTAGTGACTTTGTTGCAAGGGTTGGAAAAGTAATATTTTCTGTAAAGCAAGTAAATCCTGGCTTGGTTTGGAAGCGTATAAAAGGACAAAAAGATAAGAGGAAATTAAAAATGCCCACGAGTATGGCTTTTATATACCAAGAGGAGGTCCATAAACTTCTAGGGTGATAACCTGGTCGGCAACTAAATAGTCATTAAGCCCAGATGGCGGAAGTAGACGCGGCAGAAGCTAAAAAGTTTTGTAAAATACTTATACCGCAATTTAGCGACGTAAATCTGTTTCTATTATTAGAGTGAAGGTTCAAGTCCTTCTCTGGGCATTGGAGGTTGATAAATATGAAAGTTTTTAGAGTTATTTTTGACTTTGATGAGAAAGGATTAAAAGCATATGCAAAGTGTACGACTGTTTTAACCACAGATGCAGATAAAGCAATTCAGCTTGTTAAAGAAATGTATCCAAATATTCTTAAAATTTTAGATGTGTATGAAGTAACAGATGAAGGTATACTTAGTTATCCAATAATTTAATTTAAAAAGGAGATTACTATGTATACTGTTGAAAAACCCAAAGATGAGATTTATTGCTATGGTTTCAATAAATTAACCTTTAGATTAACTATTGAATGTATAGCAAAAAATGAAAAAGAACTTATTATGTATTTGGCTAAAGGTTTTTATAGAGATTCTTGGGGATTTTTAGAAAACAAACGTATAGAAAATCAGTATTATGATGGATATGGTCGTCAAATTGATCCTCATATTTATTATAATTCTGCACATTTACTTTGGGTAGAAAAATATAAAAATCTTCCATCAGAAACTGTTGAACAAACATTGAAGAAATGGAAGAAAAATAAAACTTATCGTGGTGAATTCCGCAGAGAACCAGTAGAGGGCATTAGAAAGAGGCGCGGCGGTCCATATGCACGTCCCCGCAAGATTAAACATATTGCGGCAATGTATTCTAATCCTGAATTTAAAGAATTTAATCGCGGCAGTAGAAATGATTATCCAGATGGATGGTGGGATGACTGGTATCGTGTTAGAGAACGAAACTGGAAATCTCAAAGACACCATCAGTGGAAAGAAAAGTAGCTCTTATCCTTAATTGATTTTTTATAAAAATTATAATATAATATTTATAGAAAGTTAAGAGAGGATGAGTGAATTAAGTAGTACAAGGGAAGAAGTTTTATATACTCAAATTCTTCATTTGGAGAAAAAAGTGAGAATGCTTAGAGCCGCAGTAAAAGAGGCGGCGAGAATTTTTTCTGAAAATCCTCCTGGTGATTTAGGTTTATATACTCCAGAAATGATTAATACTTTATTAGGAAGTACCGGGCACCCTGAAAGATGGGAACGTTATCTTATTAGACATGGTATTGTTGAAGTCATGAAAGAGGATGAAGAATATGATGAATCTGTGGATTGATGATGTAAGACCAGCTCCAGAAGGATATACATGGATTAAAACTGTGTCTGCGGCAATAGTTGCTTGTATTGAAGAAAGTTATTTTTTTTCTGGCAAAATGTGCTTATATCTTGGCGATGTAAGTCTTGATCATGATGCAGGGAAATTTGGACCTCCAGATTATATTCGATTTCTTGAGTGGCTTGAAGAAAAACAGCAGGCAGAAGGATGGAGAATTGATGCTAAATTTCATATTCATTCTATGAACCCTGTTGGAAGAGAAAACATGATGAGAATTATTAAAAAAAATGGCTGGTCATTTTCTTAACATTGATTTTTTATAAAAAATAATATATAATAAATATACAAAATAAATAAAGACATTTAAACAGCAAATATTTTCTAGCAAGAAAAAGTTATCATTTTTGAGATATGATGAACGTCGGTAGGTTTAGAGTAAAGAGTTTAGT
>OHDC01001187.1_pt1 | contig 10211 bp, 8 predicted proteins | sample 1566851 | NCBI WGS metagenome assembly OHDC01 (sample SAMEA3879590, study PRJEB24766) | human gut metagenome | biome: human-associated habitat; feature: feces | place: USA | collected 1985/1987 | reverse complement strand
GTGCGACCGCTCACCTTCCCATCCTTGATGGCTTGATCCAAGCTCTGCACGTAGATCTCGCAAATACGTTTCGAGCAGCCCATCACGTTCGTGGGATTCACCGCTTTGTCGGTCGATACCATAACGAACTTCCTCGTGCCGTATTTCACCGCCAAGTCTGCGATCACCCGGGTACCGTCCACGTTGTTGCGGACACTCTCCTCCGGATTATCCTCCATCATAGGCACATGCTTGTAAGCCGCGGCATGAAACACGTAATCCGGACGATGCTCCTCGAACAGCTCCTCCATGCGTTCACGCACACAAATATCGCTCACAACCGTCTCTAATAGTATCCAATGAAAACTCCTGCATGTCAAACCTAAAAGCAGAAAAATAACTAATCACAACATATATAAACAAACTAAACACACATAACGAAAATATATATTTAAATTTAAGTTTAATTCCAGTTATCATAAAAACAAAAAACACAGCAAACAATAGAACTAAAAAGTTCGTTCTACCTCCACCTATAAGAGCATAATCCTATATATATATATTATAATCATCCGATTATACACTCGCTTAAAAAACAAACAATAAGCTAATATAGCATTTGAGCAATAAAACAATGGAGGAGCAAAGAATGTATAAAAAACAAAATCTATGCTATAAAGATCATCATTTAGTATTTCAAAAGCATCAACTCCTACAAGATTCATAGATAATACTACATTCCAATATTTTACGAGGAGACTTCCTAATAAAATGATAGACACAAAAAGTATTATTAAATATTTTTTACTATAAATAAACCGATTCAAAGAACGAGAATATAAATATACCTTTTTGTCTAAACATATATTTTTATTAACTTTTACAGAAGAAAAACCTAATATAATAGCAGAAACATTTAGTAACATGATTACATATACTTCATCAGATACCGGATAAAGTCCATAAGGATTGAAAGTAGATATAACCAAAGATATAAACCATATAGTCCAAAAAGACAATATGACCTTTTTCGAAAAGCTATCCCTTATCATTCTTTTTATATACACATAAAAAAAGAGAAAAAACGCTATAATGAAAAACAACATATTCTTAATAAATCTCTGTTATAACACTTTATTTAGATATATATCCTAAATAAGTATTACTATTTTATTAAACCCTACAACCCTAATCGCCAGTTCCTATAAACTAACGACACAAAGCAAAACACTTCCCCCCCTACGGCCATTACCGTAACCGTATACATAGTTATGCTTCCTGTCAGCCACAACAAGCCCATAGCCGTCAGAAAAAACAGACAATTTCCAACCATCACTCTCATATACACGGACGAATAGCCTAGCGGGACCAGACGATTTCCTCCAAGGAAACCATTGATAGATGTCAAGATCGCAGAGATTCCCAGCAATCGCATAATGACAGAAGCCTCTTCTATGTGTTCTCCGGCGAGAAGATACACCAACCAGTCACTACCGAAGAACATACTAATGTAGAAAAGTAAAGCGATCCCTACCGACAAGAACATCACATGATTGATAAAACGAATATTCTGTTCACGGGAAATCTTCGGGAAAACGGCTTGCGCTATCATGGAGGCTGGGAGTTTCATCAAAAGAAGCACCTTATCCGCCATATCATAAATGGAAACCTCCAACATCCCCAGAAAAGAACCGATCACCAATTTATTAACGTTCACATAAATCTGTGTGGACAGGATCGAAACAAATAAGGGCAAGCTCTCCTTATAGGCCGATCGCAATTCCCTTACCGGCATCAAGGAAAACCTTACTCTCTCTTTTCCCAACACGATATATAAAGAGAGACAACCCGCCAGTATAGCCCCGATCCCGTTTAACAAGGGGACCAGCAAATAATCCTCTTGCCGATGGACAAACAAGAATATAGCAACCACGAACAACAGGCGGGCAGATAGGTTCACGAATGTGATATATTTCATTTTCTCAATCCCCTGAAAGAACCAGATAGGTAACAGAAGCTCGTTGAATGTCAAAAGGAAAGAGAGGACATACACCCAATAATGATCCTCAAAGAACGGAACCATACTGATGACCGATAAATACAGGACTAGGCAAACAAGCCATAAAATGAACTTACACCAATAAATGGATGTGACGATCCGGGATAATCTTGCCCTATCCTGCTTGTAAATCGCCACGTTCCTCGCTCCGGACATATTGAACCCGAAGTTGATCACCAGCGATACATAGTTTATTATAGATTGAGCGAATATGATCACGCCATACAATTCCAAGCCTATAACCCGAAGCAAGTAAGGATAGGTAAGCAATGGAAATAGAATAGCGAATACCTGCAGCAAACTCAGATAGGAAAAATTAGCCAGTATGGTCTTATTCCTTCCCAGCCTCTCTTGTAAAGCCATCATCTAAAGATTCAATCCCTACCGAAGATATCCCTCGTATAGACCTTTCCCAACACATCGTCCAGACAATCATCATAACGATTGGCTATGATGGCGTGGCTCATCTCCTTGAAACGGGCGAGATCATTCACCACGGCACTGCCGAAGAAAGAACTCCCGTCTTCCAATGCAGGCTCATAGACGATCACCTTGGCCCCTTTCGCCTTGATACGTTTCATCACGCCTTGAATAGAGGACTGGCGAAAATTGTCACTGTTCGATTTCATCGTCAAACGGTATACACCCACGACGCATTCTCGCTCTTCGGAGCACCGGAAACTGTTCCTCTCGCTATAATCGTAGTAGCCGGCCTTGCGCAACACCTGGTCCGCAATGAAATCCTTATGGGTATGATTGCTCTCCACGATCGCAGTCATCATATTCTGGGGAACATCCTGATAATTGGCGAGCAACTGCTTGGTGTCCTTCGGCAGACAGTAGCCCCCATAACCAAAGCTGGGGTTGTTATAATGCGTGCCAATACGAGGATCCAGCCCCACGCCCTTGATGATGGCACTCGAATCCAAACCTTTCACTTCTGCATAGGTGTCCAACTCGTTAAAATAACTTACACGCAAAGCCAGATAGGTATTAGCAAACAACTTCACGGCCTCGGCCTCCTTCATTCCCATGAATAGCGCCGGAATATCCTGTTTAATGGCACCTTCTTGAAGCAGGGCAGCGAACGTGTGGGCAGCCTTCTCCAAACCCGGAATATCCGCAATCCTCTCGATCGCCTCATTCTCCGCATTGAATTACTCATCGCTTAGCAATTTGGGATAACCAACGATTATACGGCTGGGATAAAGATTGTCATAAAGCGCCTTGCTCTCACGCAAAAACTCCGGAGAAAACAGCAGATTGAGTCGCTCAATACCCTTTTGGGCGTATCTCAGATAAAGACTCCGGCAATATCCGACCGGAATGGTCGACTTGATCACCATCACCGCCCTTGGATTAACACTCAATACCAGATCGATCACATCCTCAATATGGTGCGTATCAAAATAGTTCTTCACCGGATCATAATTGGTAGGAGCCGCAATAACGATGAAATCGGCATCACGATAAGCGGACGCTCCATCAAGCGTAGCCGTCAAGTTCAACTCCTTCTCCTTTAGGTATTTTTCGATATACTCATCCTGAATAGGAGATTGCTTCCGGTTTAGCGTCTCCACCTTCTCCGGTATAACGTCAACCGCAGTGACCGGATGATGCTGTGCCAACAGCGTAGCAATACTCAACCCGACATAACCGGTTCCAGCTACAGCAATTTTGATTTCCTCTGACATAATGATTATTGTATATAAGTAGTCACTTCAGATCCGTAACAGACCCAAAGCATTTGTTTTGACTAAAAAAATATCCTAGGTTCATCCACCATGTATCTTAGGTGCGTTGGTAAAATATCTTAGGTTAGTGACGCAAGTCACCTAAGATTGCTCATGGGTGTCTATCGCCCCATTACCCATCTCATCGGACGGCATTTCCTTATGAGTGCCTTTCAGATGGAAATCAAGATCACCTTACGTAAGGTCTCTTTTATCGAATTTAGCACGTCCGCTTTCATTAATTTATGACAATTATTTTTCCTCTAGAGTAAATATACGAAATTTCATGCTAATTGCCAACCATCAATCAAAATCATTATACCATAATTGAGTTTATTACTTTTCCAGCGCTTCATATTTGGAGTTCATGTCAGCTGGGGCAAGCCTTCCACCTCGCCAGCGTGCCATACATGGTAATCCGCCATGGGAAGCCCGGGGACGGTCAATAGCTTGTAATCCGTCTCGTCCCTCCTCAAGATATGTTTACGGGCGTACAAACGGAGTGAGCGATCCGTAACGGACACCATCACGATCGGGAACGGGTAGGCGAACAGGCGCAGCGGCGTGGTCTCGCTATCCGGGAACGCACGATGCAGCTGGTAGGCCGAACGCTCGAACGCTACCCAGTAGGGACCCGTGCAATACAGGTGTATTGAGTTTCGGTTCGCACGCTCACGATCCATGATCTCTGTCAAACGCTCACGCAACAGGTTCATCAGCCGGATGCCCGAAGGGACGCCGCATGTCTCTCTCTCTTCTCTCATATCTTTTATTCATCGCCGTTCCCGTGCCCGAACCAGCGGTCGTAATCACGTAAACGACGTATCAACACGGACTTGCTCCTCTTGGGCGAGGCCTCCTCCATCCAAGGGCCAACCAGCTCGTGCGCCATGCGCTGGTAGAGGCTGCTGTCCGTACAGCCGTACAGCGTGACCAGCAACAAGGCACGGGATTGCCCCGCTTTTATCACCGGGAGCATGCTGCGCATCGTGGCGTGCAAACGATCGAACTCATCCGACTCGCCCAAAAGCAGATAGGCTGGAAGGAGCAAAGAGTAAAGCTTGCAACGGATCACGTCGGTCTCACCACGGAGAGAGGCGTAGCCACGCAGGACCTCACGGGCCAGACGGGCATCCTCATCCGTTACCACGCCAGAGGCGTGGTAACGGCCCAAGGCATCGTGCAAGCCCTCCGACAGACGGTCGTTGTCCAAATGGGTATACACGTGCTTGCCCCCCGTGTTCAGCTCGATCAACTCATACTCGCCTCGCCTCACCTCGAACAAGGGAACCCACATGCAATCGAGGATACGCACCATCACGTCCTTATGGCCACCGCCCGGCTGTACCACCACCTCGGCCTCCATGTCGGTAAAAGGGCCGGAGGTGATACGCACACGGTCGCCTTTCAACAAGCGGCCGCTATCTGGCACGTATACGGGAAGCTCGTTGGAGTAAGAAGCCGCGACCCAACGCAAGGTATCCATCTCACGATCCGAGAGGTACGGGAAATAAGACCGCCCGCCGGAGGAAACCCGGGGGAGGAAATTATACAGGGGAAGCGTACGCTTCAGGCGGAAGATCTCGTCCTCCGAGGCGTGGACGAACACGTAGTTGTACAACAGGGGCCGTTTCGTGTTGACCATCTTGCCGCCCACCTTCCTCGCCTCGACATACGAGGGGGAGAAATACTCGAACAAGGCCTCCCCACGACGCTCACGGCGGGAAAGCTCAGCGTCCAGCCCCTTCGAGGGGCTGATCCTGTCACGCCCGCCACCAGCGGTAGGGAGCGTGAGCACGTACCAGCGGACGGCCTCCTGGTCACGTCGCTTCAGAACATGCGCCATGAACCTATCCGAGCACTTGCCTGTCAATATATCCATCTCTATGATTATCTTTTCCAGTGGTTATCCCGTGGCCCGAAAACAGACCCCACGGCAATTCAGAGCCCTACCAAGAATCTTTTATATAATCTTGATAAACAGTGCTTTATATTTTTAAATGTGGCATTACTGAAAATTACCATCTCTTGAAATCTTAGGCTACTTGGGGAGTAGCCTAAAAGGTGCGAGAACGGTTATCACCCGGTTGTAGAGACGGGGCGTGCCCCGTCTCCCACTGTCTGATAGTATCTTTAAGTTACCATTTGGAGGGGATGAGACGGGGCGTGCCCCGTCTCTACAGGAATACACACAGGTTATAAGGCATGGTGGAATGATACCGGGAACAAGAGGTCGTTTCACCCGCGTCACCATGTCTATACGTTTAGGATAAAATGGGAAAATCAAAGAATCGAGAGGATCAAACGCCTACAATGAGTAAACAAGCGCATTTGTTTGCTTGTTTTTAGTTATTTTTTACTACATTTGCGCCGTGAAAGAATACGCTACTCCCCAAGTAGCCTACTCCCTTTACCCTACTTTCGGTACATGATTGTACACACTCTCAAAACAAATTTTATTCACCGCAGACATCTTTTCCAACGAGAAACTTTTCAAATAGATTTGCGTAGTCTTGATCGATTTATGGCCCAATAGTTCGCTGATCATCTCAATCGGGACATCCTGTTCCTTCAAAATCATCGCAAAAGAATGACGGATCGAATATGAGGTGATCGGGATAGACACACCGCAGGCTCTCGCCAACCTCTTCAAATTCCGGTTAAAATGGGCCAAAGCGGAAGTGTACTCCTTGTAGGCTTCTTTTCCCACTTTTATCCCTTTCAAGAAAGGAAACAAATAGGGTGAGTCCTTACCTACATCACTTGACAGTTCCCTCAGCGACTCCCATGCGGTAGATTGTACCTCTATAAGCATCGGAGTACCCGTTTTCTGGCGTTTATATTCCAAAACCCCACCCCGGACATTCTCCTTTTTCAGATGAGCGAAATCCACGAATGCCATACCGCAAAACTGGAACATCAGGCACAATGCCTGCCGTGTTTTTCTCAGTTCCGGATCATCTAATGAGGCCGTCATCAGAGAACGTAATAAATCCTGTGGTAACGCCTTTTTGCGTTTGCTCTCTATACCCGTGAAAACTCCCTTAAATAAATAAGGGATATAGGGGGCCAACCCTTCCTCCACCGCCATGTTGTACACACAACGGATCCGACGCATATAGGTCGACACCGTGTTCCATGTACATCCTTTATTCAACAAAAAGGCCTGATAACGCCGAAGGTTCTCCTTATTGACATAGATATAGGGAATTACCTCCAACCCACAAAACCGCATGAATGAGTTCAATGCATCCTGATAGCTCTTCGCCGTGGAATAACGCCCATCCACACGCAATTTATAGATATACAACCTCATCCCTTCTACTAAATCCTTTTTCTCCATACTATCGCTATTTTTTCGTGATAAAACTTAGCAAATGTAATACAGATCCGGGAGGTTGAGCATATACAAAAAAAGGCGAACCAACCGGTCCGCCTTTATAAAATCTCCATTTCTAGATTATTTCAGTCCTCTATTCTTCAGCAACGGATCCGTACCCGGTTCCTTGCCACGGAAATTCTTGTACATATCCATAGCGTCGTCGATACCGCCCGGGGTCAAGACATATTTACGGAATTTATCGGCACATTCTTGATTAAAGATGTCGCCGGTTTCCTTGAATGCCTCGAAAGCGTCGCAATCCAATACCTCGGCCCAGATGTAGCTATAATAGCCGGCGGTGTAGCCGCCACCCATCGTATGGTTGAAGTAAGTCGTACGGTAACGGGAAGGGATTTGTTTCAGCAAACCACGACGGCCTAACGTCTGTTGCTCGAAATCCATCACGTTCAAGTTGGCCGGAACATTATTCGTCTGGTCAACGAACTTGATCACTTTCTTATCCGCCGCATCACCACTGACCGCATGGAAATCCATATCCAGATAAGAAGCCGCCAGATACTCCGTCGTAGCGAAACCTTGTCCGTACTTACCGCTCTTATCCAACTTCTCGATCAACTCGGCCGGGATCACCTCGCCGGTCTGATAATGCTTAGCGTACACCTTCAATACTTCCGGCTCGAATACCCAATGCTCCATAACCTGTGAAGGCAACTCCACGAAATCACGAGGAACACCGGAAACACCGGAGTAATGCACGTCACGGAACAAGCCGTGCAAACCATGCCCGAACTCATGGAACAATGTATTCGCCTCATCAGCGCTCAACAACGCAGGTTGTCCCGGAGCGGGCTGGCTAAAGTTACAAACGATCGTTACGACCGGAGCCACACGCTTGCCATCCTTATAAGCCTGCGGACGATAAGAACCACACCACGCACCACCACGCTTGCTGGCACGAGGGAAGAAATCGAAATAAATAACGCCCAAATGAGAGCCATCCTTATCTTTGCACTCAAAAGCCTGCGCTTCCGGATAAGGCAACGGAATATTACGGATCGGGGTGAACGTGATACCATATAACTTATTAGCTACATAGAAAGCACCCTCACGAACATTATCCAACTTCAAGTAAGGACGAACCTCATTCTCATCCAAATTGAATTTAGCCTTCTTGGCCTTCTCGAAATAATAACGCCAATCCCAGCCCTCGGCCTCGAAATTGCCGCCTTCTTTCTTGATCTCGGCGTTTATATCGGCCAATTCCTCTTTCGCTTTCGCCAAAGCAGGCTTCCAAACCTCATCTAACAATTGATAAACCTTATCCGAGCTTTTCGCCATACGATCCTCCAACACGAAAGAAGCGTAATCATCATAGCCCATCAACTTCGCTTTCGCCAAACGAGCGGCAACCAAATCACGAACCACTTCCTTGTTATCGTTCTCATTATTATTATTACCACGGTTGATATAAGCGTTGAACATCTTCTCACGCAACTCACGTTTATCGGAATATTGCAAGAACGGCATCACGCTCGGGTTCTGCAAGGTAAATACCCATTTGCCTTCCATCCCGGCATCCTTAGCCGCTTGAGCGGCGTTAGCGATCAAGGTCTCGGGCAGACCGGAAAGATCCTCCTGCTTGTCGATCACCAATTTGAAAGCGTTCGTCTCTTTCAGCATATTCTGTCCGAAAGTAAGCTGTAGCATGGAGATCTTGCTATTCAACTCACGCAATTTAGCCTGATCCTCAGCGGAAAGATTAGCGCCACCCCGAACGAAGTCCTTATAAGTCTCCTCCAATAACTTCATTTGCTCCTTATCGAGACCCAACTCATCCTTCTTATCGTATACCGCCTTCACACGAGCGAATAATTTCGGACTCAAGTTGATATCATCACTATTTGACAATAGCGGCGACATCTCACGGCTTAACGCCTGCATCTCATCATTCGTATTCACGCTATTCTGTCCACCGAAAACGATCTGGACCTTCCGAAGCAACGCACCCTGCTCATCCAAGGCGACAATCGTATTCTCGAACGTCGGCTCCTCCGGGTTATTCACGATCGCCTCGATCTCCTTGCGTCCCTCTTCCATGCCTTGCAATAGGGCCGGTTTGTAGTGCTCGAACTTGATTTGATCAAAAGGTGGAACTCCAAACGGGGTGGTATATTCCGCAAAGAACGGGTTCTCACCCTCCACGGTCTTCTTTTCGGAAGTACCGCAGGCAGTAAGCATAACGGCTAATCCTGCTGCCATAATTAATTGTTTCATCTTTACTGATTTTTTGATTTATGAGTTATAAATTGTTCTGCTCATTTTAGCCCTCTGTTCTCCAACAGCGGATCGATGCTAGGTTGTTTGCCACGGAAATTCACGTACATGTCCATAGCGTCGTCGATGCCGCCCGGGGTCAGTACGTATTTACGGAATTTAGAGGCAACCTCCGGGTTGAAGATATCACCCGTCTCCTTATAAGCTTGGAAAGCGTCGCAATCCAACACTTCCGCCCAGATATAGCTATAATAACCGGCGGTATATCCACCTTCCATCGTATGTCCGAAATAAGTGGAGCGATAGCGAGACGGAATCTGACGGATCAGACCACGATCGCCCAAGACCTTCGCCTCAAATTTCTCAATATCCAAATCGGCAGGGATCTCTTTCAATACATGATAATCCATATCCAGATAAGAGGCGGCCAGATACTCCGTCGTAGCGAATCCTTGTCCATACTTGCCACTCTTGATCATCTTGTCTACAAGGGCTTGCGGTATTACCTCGCCGGTCTGGTAATGTTTAGCGTACACTTTCAATACCTCCGGCTCAACGGCCCAATGCTCATCGACTTGCGAAGGTAGCTCCACAAAGTCACGAGGCACATCGGACACGCCATAATAATGAACGTCGCAGAATAAACTATGTAGGGCATGACCGAACTCATGGAATACGGTCTCGGTCTCGTCGGCCGTCAAAAGCGCCGGTTGTCCCTCCGCCGGTTTACTGAAATTAAACACGGTAGTAACCACCGGGGCTACCCGTTTCCCATCTTTATACGTTTGTGAGCGGTAACCGCCGCACCATGCGCCACCTCCTT
>OHDC01001182.1_pt1 | contig 10254 bp, 8 predicted proteins | sample 1566851 | NCBI WGS metagenome assembly OHDC01 (sample SAMEA3879590, study PRJEB24766) | human gut metagenome | biome: human-associated habitat; feature: feces | place: USA | collected 1985/1987 | reverse complement strand
CCTTCGGGTCCGGCGGTAATTTGTTCTTCCTGTCCTCCAAGTCGAATATGAACCCGCCGAACTTTGTCGGGATAGACGATTTCAGCCTCTGACGGAGATCCGTCTAAATAAAAATTGGTGATCTTTGGAAATATACGACCTAAAACCATTCAGCCTTTTATTTGTAATATTTAGGAGAAATTCGCTTCATCTCGCCTTCAATTTCGCTGCGGACTTCTTCATTAAGTTCGTGCGGAGTTTTCCCTTCGGGGCTGATCGGATCGCCGAACACTACTTTAATCACACCGGGATACAGAAGGAAGGAATGCTTCGGCCAGCATTCACCGGAATTCAAAGCAATCGGAACAATCGGAGCATTAGTAGCAATCGCCAAGCGAACGCCTCCGGTTTTATATTTAACGGAAGCGCCGGGTGCTGTACGCGTACCTTCAGGGAAGAGCACCAAAGCCCAGCCGTGCGCAAAAAAGTCCGGAACTTCGCGCTTCATGCGTTCAAAAGCAGTGCGTCCTTCGGATCTGTCCACGCTGAACATTCCTAAGGAGGCCAAGCCCCAGCCGAAGATCGGCAGGCGATGCAGTTCGCGTTTGTAGATATAACTCAATCGTCTCGGCACTAAGGCAAAAAAGGCGAGCGTCTCCCATCCCGATTGATGCTTAGAAAGCAAAATCACAGGACCGGTCGCCGGAACCTTATCCATGCCCGTTATCTCATAGCGAACACCGCAGATCGTACGCATTAAGCTGATCACTGTCCGGCACCATTTTTTTACGATGGCGTAACGACCTTCTTTCGAAGTAAACGGAATACAAACGAAAAGAACGATGCCGTAGCAGATGATAGTGATACAAAAGAGGAACCAAAAAATCAGGGCACGAAGCCAGAGCATAAGTTTCATAGCTATTGTTCGAAAAGGCCGCTCTGTGAGCGGCCTTTTGATCGGAAAGTTAAGAGGCTAAACACGAAAGTTTGGCGACTTGATTCATCGCTTTATGAAGCTCGTTGAGCAGTGTTAAGCGATTTCTTCTCAAGGCCTCGTCTTCGGCGTTCACCATCACTTTATCGAAGAACGCATCCACCGGTGCTTTCAGCGGAGCCAGGCTGCGAAGTTCATCTTCATAGCGGCCGGCCTTATAGTCAGCTTCAAGTTTGGGTTCCAGCGTACGAATGACTTCATACAGATCCTTCTCTTCTTTTTCTGTCAGGAGAGCCGGATCAACGGCGTCTGCCAGCGGCAGCGTGTTCTTCTTGAGGATGTTCTCAATACGTTTGTTAGCAGCTGCCAAAGATTCGGCTTCCGGCAGACTCATAAAGTCATGAACGGCCTTCAGGCGTTTCGGAACGTCCGCGAGGATAGCGGGTTCGGAACCGATCACGGATTCAACTTCATGAGCTGTAAAGCCTTGGTCCTTCTGCATGACGCGCAGGCGGTCGTGGAAGAACTGTTTGAGTTCTTCCGTGGCATCTTTAACGCCCGGCACCACAGACTCTTCTTCCGTACCGATAGCAATCAGATTGTCTAAAGAGAGAGGAAGTTCTTTTTCGATCAGCATGCGAAGAATGCCGAGTGCGTGTCTGCGCAGAGCGAACGGATCTTTTTCTCCGGTCGGCAGCTGTCCGATGCCGAAGAGGCCGGTTAGTGTCTCGATCTTATCGGCCAGCGCAACGGCCAGGCTTTCGGGTGTGGACGGAAGCTCGTCACCGGCATAACGAGGCTGGTAGTGCTCGCGGATAGCAAGAGCGACTTTGTCGTCTTCCTTATCGTGATGAGCGTAGTACTCACCCATAATGCCCTGCAGTTCGGGGAACTCTCCGACCATCAAAGTACGCAGATCGGCTTTTGCCAGCTTAGCTGCGCGGCGGGCCAGTGCGGGATCGGCACCGATCTGCTCAGCAATGCGAGAGGCGATCTTCTGAACGCGCTCGCTTCTTTCAAGCTGAGTACCGAGCTTGTTGTGGTAGACCACATGGGTCAAGCCGGGGACGCGGGATTCAAGTGTCTGGAGACGATCTTGATCATAGAAGAACTTCGCATCGGCCAAACGAGCGCGAACAACGCGGGCGTTGCCGGAACGAATCGCTTCGCCGCCGTCTTTGGCTTCGATCTGTGAAACCAGCAGGAAGCGGTTCATCAGTTTCTTGTTCTGATCCTTCAGCGCAAAGTATTTCTGATTCTGCTGCATCGTCAGAATCAGGCACTCGGCGGGGACCGTGAGGAATTCTTCGTCAAAGCCGGATTCGTAAACGATGGGCCATTCTGTCAAAGCGGTGACTTCATTAACGAGATCATCGGGCATGATGATTTCGGCGTGAAGTTTTTCAGCGGCAGACTTGAGCGCTCCGACCATCTTGTTCTTTCTCTCTTCGAAAGAAGCGACGATCTTGCCTTCTTTTTCCATCTGCTCGGCATACTTTTCTGCCTCTTTGATGGAAATCGGTTCATGGACGTGGAAACGGTGTCCCATCGTTTCACGGCCGGCTTTCAAGCCGAACAGTTCAACGGGAACAATTTCCTTGTCGAACAAGGCAACGAGATGCTTAACCGGGCGCACGAATTCAACGGTCTTGCCGTTTTCGAGCTGATAGCTCATCACTTTTGGAATCGGCAGACGGCGCACGGCGTGATCCAGAGCGATCTGCAAGCCGTCTTTTAAAGAAACACCGGCCTTAGTGCCTTCATATACCAGCTGATCCTGCTTGCCGTCATTGACGACTTTCAGCTCGGAAGGCTCGCACTCGATGCCGAGTGCCTTCATTTTTTTGCTTAGAGCCCGGGTAGCTTTGCCTTCAGCGTCCAGACCGACTTTTACCGGCACCAGTTTCTGACGGAAAGGTTTGTCGGGGGCCACTTCGGAGACATCCGAAATCAGAGCGGCGATACGGCGAGGAGAACCGTAAGCGGTAACCTGTGCGTTCGGAAGAGCTAAACCCTGCTCTTTAAGGCTGGAAGCCAGTTCTTTGGCAAATGCCTTGGATAAGTTGTCCAGTGCCTTCGGCGGCAGCTCTTCTGTTTGAATTTCAATCAATAATGAAGCCATTTTTCTAACCTCTTTATTCTTTTTTCTGGCACATCGGGAAGCCGAGGCGTTCACGAGAGTCGTAGTAACTTTGAGCAACGGCTCGGGAAATTTGACGAATGCGGCCGATATAAGCGGCACGTTCCGTCACACTGATGGCACCGCGTGCGTCGAGGAGGTTAAACGTGTGTCCGGCTTTTAGAACCATTTCATAGGCCGGAAGAGCAAGGTTCAGATCCATCAGGCGCTTGGCCTCGCTCTCGAAGTAGTCGAACTGCTTGAGAAGTTTTTCGGGGTCGCTCGCCTCGAAGTTGTAGTGGCTCTGCTCGACTTCGTTCTGATGGAAGACGTCACCGTAAGTGAGAATGTGTTCGCCGGAAGCGTCCTGCCACTTTGTGTAGACGAGATCGAAAACGTTGTCGCAGTTCTGAAGATACATCGTCAGACGTTCAAGACCGTAAGTGATTTCTCCGGTAATCGGCTTGCATTCCAGACCGCCGACCTGCTGGAAGTATGTAAACTGGGTGACTTCCATACCGTTCATCCAAACTTCCCAGCCTAAGCCCCAGGCGCCGAGAGTCGGGTTCTCCCAGTTGTCTTCGACAAAACGAATATCATTGATTTCGGTATCAATACCCAGCGCTCTCAAGGAGCCGAGGTAGCGGTCAACAATGTCGGTCGGAGCCGGTTTAAGAACCACCTGAAACTGGTGATGCTGATGCAAACGATTGGGGTTCTCGCCATAACGGGCGTCTTTCGGTCTTCTGGACGGCTGCACATACGCAGCTCTCCAAGGTTCAGGGCCTAAGGCTCTGAGAAATGTTGCGGTATGAGAGGTGCCGGCACCGACTTCAATGTCGATCGGCTGAAGCAAGGCGCAACCCTGCCCGTTCCAATACTGCTGTAGACGCAGAATAACTTCCTGAAATGTAAGCATAATTTCGAACTTTTTTCTTCTCAGCAATGCTGAATTGAGAATAATCTTTTTATTTTAGCGGGAGACGGTGTCTTTTTCTGAACAACAGGGCAAGGATTGCACTGATAAGCAGCAAAACCATGGCTCCGAGCCAAGGAAGCGCCCCGAGCTTAACAAACGGCGTCGGTTCTCCCTGTGCCGCAGCCACTTCAACATCGAGCTTGCCCGGCTTCATGGCAGGAAGCTCGGCGGCGACTTCTCCTTTGCTTGTGACATAAGCCGTCATGCCGGTGTTGGTTGCGCGGATGACCGGTCGAGCAAATTCCATCGCACGCATCCTTGAAATATTGAGATGCTGAGGCAGCGCATGAGTATCTCCGAACCAGCCGAGGTTGGAGAGATTCACCAGAAGATTCGGAGCCTTACCGCCCTGCCACCACTCTCTGATTTCCGATGCAAAGAGATCTTCGTAACAAAGAAGCGGTGCGGCGGACACGCCGTCAATCTCGAAAGTTTTTTGGTCAGCCGACCCCTGCAGCAAGTCTCCCATTGGGATCTGCAGCATGTCGATAAACCACCTGAATCCGGCAGGAACGTACTCTCCGAAAGGAACCAAGTGCTTTTTGGTGTAAGACTGGACGATCTTTTCATGCTCGACCAGCACGACCGTGTTGCGGTAACCGTCTTCTCCGCGCAGAAAGCCGCCGAACATCAAAGCAGCCTTTCCATCTGTAACGTGCGTAAATTTTTTCCAGATTTCCGGCTTCAGCTGTTGGAGCGGGATCGGGAAAATGGTTTCCGGAAGAACGATAAGGCCGTTCTCCGGCGCCGGTTTTTCATTCATCAGTCGAACGTAACGCTCGAAACTTGTGAGACTGCCCATCGGAGAAAATTTTTCGTCCTGAGCGATCCCGCCTTGAACCAAGCGAACGGAAAGCGTTTTGTACGGTTCGCTCCAGTGAATATCGGCCAGCGCAAACGCAAGAGAAAAGACAACCAAAAGTCCGGCACTGGCAAGCGCAATGCCTTTGAGATTTTTGCGCTCCAGGAGGAGGAGCGCTGCACAGCCGGAAATAAATGCCGCTAGAAAATTAATCCCGTCGGCACCGCAGATCGGAGCGAACGCCAAGAGGGAGCCGTCAACATGGGCATAGGACACCGCGCTCCAGGGAAAACCTGAAAAAAGCACGCTTCTGAGCCATTCTGTCAGTCCCCACGCAGCCGGCGCTATAACTAAAAGCATGAGCCCGGCGCTTGAGCCGCGATTCACAGACCAAGCGCAGAGTGCGCCGACAGCCGCGGGATAAAGAGCCAGGTAGCAAGAAAAAATGAAGACAACGAAGGCGGCAAAAACTGCCGGCTGGTAGCCATAGTCATGAACGGAGACATAGAGCCACGCAAGAGAAGAGGCAAACCAGCCGATGCCGAAGAAAAGACCGGCCAGGAAACCGGCTCTAACGGTACGGAGACCCGCGAAAATAAAAAACAGGACGACTAATGCCGCAAGCTGCAGCCACTCGTTTGCCGGCGCCAGAGAAAAGCCCTGCGCGATGCCTGCAAAAAGGGCGATTAGGAACGGAAGGAACTTCTTCACGTTGTTGAGAGGTTTTAGGCTTTCGCCGGTTGCTGTTCGGTCTGCTCCGGTTCCAGCTTCTCAACCGTGAGCATTTTGACCTGACGAGCCAGCGCTTTGGTCACAACAAAACGGAAACCCTGCAATACAACAGACTCTCCGACCTGCGGAACATGCTCCAGTTCATCGCTAACCAGGCCGCCTACGCTTTCAAACCGATCATCTGAGAAATGCGTACCGAACACTCGGTTAAATTCGTTGATATGGGTGCTTGCCTTGACGCGCCAGCGAGAGCCGCCGATCGCTACGATATCGGAAGCATCGTTGACAACGTCATACTCATCGTCAATCTCTCCGACGATCTCCTCCAAGACGTCTTCGATGGTGATCAGACCCGAGACAGAGCCGAACTCGTCAACCACTAATGCCATGTGATTGCGTTTGAGTCGGAACTCTTTGAGAAGTACGTCAGCCGGCTTACTTTCCGGCACGAATACGGCTTGCCTCAAGTGCTGACGGATTTCGTATTCGGGATTAATAAATAAGCGCAGGAGATCTTTTGCCAGAAGGATTCCGAGGACGTTGTCCTTATCTCCGTCAATGACAGGAAAACGAGAGTGTCCGGCCGCGATGACTTGTTTGATCCAATCCTGAGAGTTCTCAGAAATATCAATCACAATCATCTGTGTCCGAGGAACCATCAAATCCTCTGCACGCAGGCTATTGACGCGCATGACACCTTCGATCATGTGCATGCCGTCGTCTGTCAGAAGCTTTCTGTCGTGTGCAATATGAAGATCATCAAGGAGTTCTTTTTGAGTCTCAGGTGCGTCATCATGAAAAAATCGATCCGAGAGCTTCTCAAAAAAATTCTTCTCTTTGGGTTCGTCAGTCTTATTGTCCGCCATTTCTAAGTACAGATTTCTCTAAGTTGATTGACCTAAGCCAACGGCTGAGGAGTGTAGTTTCGATCAGGATACGGAACATCAAAGCCCAGATCAACTAAAACATCGGTTTCCCTCTGTTCCATAACCTCGGCTTCTTCGTCGTCCATGTGGTCATAGCCCTGCGCATGCAGCGTCCCGTGGACGAGAAGGTGGGCCATGTGCTCTTCCAAAGTTTTGTTTTGGTCCTTGGATTCTTTTTCAAGCACGGGCACACAGATTACCAGGTCGGCCTCCACAACAGGCTCAACCTGATAGTCAAATGTCAAAACGTTGGTGGCGTAATCCTTACCCCGATATGTTTTATTGAGCTCCCTGCCCTCTTCTTCCTCAACGAAACGAACAGTAATTTGGGCATCGTTTTCCAAGGCTCGGCTGATCCAGCGCTGAATTTTCCCTCTGGACGGAAGCTGAGGAAAATGGGCAAGATTTTGGACGGAAAGGCTCAATACATGGGGTTTACGCATGTTGGTATTCTCTCTTCTCGGCTTTTTGGTAGGCCTCGACAATACGAGCAACAAGAGGATGGCGAACCACATCGGCCGAAGTGAAATAAGTCATAGAGACTCCTCGTACATCCTGAAGAATGTGCGAGGCTTCGATCAGCCCGCTTCTTTGGCCTCTCGGCAAGTCGATCTGGGAAGCATCTCCCGTAATGACAGCTTTGGAGCCGAAGCCGATACGTGTCAGGAACATTTTCATCTGTTCCGGAGTTGTATTTTGAGCTTCGTCAAGAATAACAAAAGAAGCGTTCAAAGTACGGCCGCGCATATAAGCCAAAGGCGCAATCTCAATTTTTTGCTTTTCCAGCAAGCGCTGCGTTTTTTCCGTACCCAGTAGGTCGAACAAAGCGTCGTAGAGCGGACGCAGATAAGGATCGACCTTCTGACTTAGATCTCCGGGAAGGAAGCCTAATTTTTCGCCGGCTTCAACTGCCGGACGCGTTAATACAATTCTTTCGACTTCGCCTTTTTCAAAAGCGCTGACAGCGGCTGCAACGGCCAAGTAGGTCTTGCCGGTGCCCGCCGGTCCGATACCGAAGGAGACATCATGGGACAAGATGTTGCGAATGTAGGTTCGCTGCATCGGCGTCCGTCCCTGAAGTCCCTTACGGTTGGTACGAAGCTCGGGAACGGGCTCTTCGGCAGCCAACTCTTGTACAGGCGCATTCTGACCTACAAGATAGAGCTGGATATCTTCTGCCGTCAGTTCATCGCTTTTACGCTCTGCAATGGCAGCCAAATCCGTCAAAGCTTGAATGGCCTTGCGGCAGTTTGCCTGTGTTCCCTTAACTCCGAAGGACGCACCGCGGCGGGAAATTTCCACATTCAAGAAATTTTCCAGCTGGGTTAAATTTGAATCCAACGGTCCGACCAAACTAGACAAATCACTGTTATTGATTTGAAGATCTAAGCTTAAAGAGGTCTGATCGGATTTCGTTTTAGCTTCAGTCATTTAAACTAATTCCCCTCCCAGGGTATGCGGATAAACCTCATTAATTTTGAGGTTTACCATCTGACCGATTAGGTTTTCGGGCCCATTAAAGGTAACGATACGATTGTTGTCCGTACGGGCTGAGAGCTTTCCTTCGCCCTTCTTCGCTTCTCCGACAACCAGGCATCGCTGAACGCTTCCGACCATCGACTGCGAAATTTCCTGAGCATGCTGAGTATTCAATGCTTGAAGTCTCTGAAGTCTTTCAAGTTTGACGGACTGCGGCGTGTCGTCGGGCAGTTCGGCTGCAGGAGTACCCGGGCGTTTGGAATAGACGAAAGAGAAACTGGCGTCAAACTTAATCTCTTTGATGAGATTCATCGTTTTTTCAAAGTCTTCTTCCGTTTCATTCGGGAATCCGACGATAAGGTCTGTCGCGATGCTGATATCCGGACGAATCGCACGAAGCTTGCGAATGATGGACTTGTACTCAAGGATTGTGTAACCGCGTTTCATACCGGCCAAGACACGATCGCTGCCGGCTTGAACCGGCAAGTGTACGTGATTAGCCAGGATCGGAATCTTGCGGTAAGCCTCAATCAGACGGTTAGTAAATTCTTTCGGATGGGACGTTGTATAGCGGATTCTCTCGATACCGTCGATTTCTGCCACATATTCAAGCAGCAGGGCAAAGTCGACGATTTCGCCGTCCGGGCCTTCGCCGCGGTAGGCGTTGACGTTCTGCCCCAGCAAAGTGACTTCTTTTACGCCCTGAGCGGCAAGCTGGGCGATTTCGACAAGGACATCTTCCACAGGACGGGAAAACTCTTCTCCACGCGTATACGGCACGACACAGTAGGAGCAGTACTTGCTGCAGCCTTCCATAATGGAAACAAACGCTGTGGCCGCATCGGCGTGCGGAGTCGGCAGATGATCAAACTTTTCGATTTCCGGGAAACTGATATCGACCTGCGGACGGTGCTCTTTTTCATTTTTTTCCAGGAGCTCCGGCAGGCGATGAAGAGTCTGCGGCCCGAAAACCACATCGACGTAAGGAGCACGGCGGACGATGTTGCCGCCTTCCTGACTGGCAACGCAGCCGCCCACGGCAATCTTAAGATTCGGCTTTGTCTTTTTCAGTTCTCTGACTCGTCCGAGGTCGGAAAATACTTTTTCCTGAGCCTTTTCTCGAATAGAGCATGTATTAAAAACAACTAAATCGGCCTCGTTAATGTCGTCGGTTACTTCGTAACCGGCAGCTGCCTTAGCAATATCTGCGATCTTGCCGGAATCATATTCATTCATCTGGCAGCCAAAAGTCTTCAAGTAAATTTTTTTCGCGTTCACGGTTTATGTCCGGTGGCGGTTAATACAAACTTTCAAAAACTGAAAGTCACTCAAAAAAGAACTGCATTCCCACAAGCGGGAACGCTTTTCCCGAAATTAAAGATTTCGTTTTTCTCCAGGAATACGGTAAACTGGTGCTTTTACACTGAATGTTTCGCGATGACGTCCTAAACGTCGAGCTGTCAGAGCGCCGCCCCAAAGACAGGCAGTGTCCAGTGGGAAAACATTGGAAACGTCATTCACGGGACCTAGTGTGGACCAGTGCCCGAAAGCAACAGGCGTCTTAGCTGTTTTGCGGGCCGGAAACTTAAACCAAGGAATGTATTCAACAGGCGTATCGGCAGGAGAAAGTTTCTGTTTGAAATCCATCGTACCGTCGGCATTGAGATAACGAGTACGCGTCAGCACGTTGACGACGGCGCGCAATCGGTCTTTGCCGCGAAGATCCGAACTCCACTGCTGCTTGCCGAAAAGCTCCCCGATCTGGCTTAGCCCTTTGTCAGAACGAATAAATTTTTCGACCCTGGAAGCCTGCTTCAGTGTTTCTTCGACAGACCAAGACCAATGAGTTGCGGCATGGACGCATAAAAATCCATGATCAACCAAAGCTAAGGGACGATTTCTCAGCCACTGAATGATGTCATCGCAGTCTGGAGCGTTGAGAATTTCAGAAATCGTATCTTCCGGAGACATCGCTCTTTGGCCGGCATAAACGGCCAAAAGGTGGAGTTCGTGATTGCCGAGCAGGCACTCGGCGCGATCTCCCATACGCATGACGGTGCGGATAGTCTCGAGAGATTTCGGACCGCGATTGATAATATCGCCGATAAAAATCAAACGGCTTTTGTTCGGAATCTGTTGGAGAAGCTTCTCCAGGGTATCAAAACACCCGTGGACATCGCCTATGGCATAAGTTTTCACATCTAGCTCTTCAGAACAAAGACTTCATCGGGCACAATTTCTAGGCCCACAATCGAGTAGGGTTTCGCTGATTTCCAGCGAACACCCTCTCACACCGCTGCCCGT
>OHDC01001180.1_pt1 | contig 10271 bp, 17 predicted proteins | sample 1566851 | NCBI WGS metagenome assembly OHDC01 (sample SAMEA3879590, study PRJEB24766) | human gut metagenome | biome: human-associated habitat; feature: feces | place: USA | collected 1985/1987 | reverse complement strand
GCCTAGTGGGTTCTTATATAAGGCTAGTAAGTATATGTGTAGTAAAGCTCTAGTACCTCTTAGGTAATTATATGAAGTCTATAGATGGCCTCTTAGGTATGTACATAGAAAAGCCCAGGTACCTTAGTTAGGCCTGGGCAATTGATTAATCGAAGTATATTGTGAAGGTTATACCATCTGTAGTAAGGGAAAGGTCTTCGCAAAGGTTATCTGATTTACTGGGACTGAAGGATAATCGGGATAAGTCTCGGGTTCAGATACTAATGGTTTGGTACTGAGGTTAAATTTAATGTTTGAGATAGTTACTTCTTTTGTTTTCATAAATAATAGGATTTGTAGGCACCCAGTTATGGGTGCCAGGTTAGTAATTTAATAATTGTAGGGGATTGATACTGTGAAAAAGCTATTGAACTCTGTTATGATTGGGGCTTGGTCAAAGCATGCTTCAGGATCATAGGCAAATGTGTCCCGTAAGCATTCGATGCAAGTAATGCTTGCAGTGTCATCGAAATGTTCTGGATCGTTTTTAAGGAAAGTTAGTATATGTATACCGTCTTGGTCTGGGTTATCGATTGTGGTAATTGATATTAAAATAGTGTAGTCAGGTATAATGGTATTTTCCTGTAACTCCTGTAGGTAAGGAGTAATGAACTCTGGTAAGCCTCCAGGATAGGAGTGTTCGGGGTTGTTTTTAGTAATAAAATTACATTGAATCTCTTTTGCAAAGTTAAATGAAGTTTTAATAGTTGTTTCCATAATCTAAAATTTTAATTAGTTATTAAATTAATTTTCTGATGCAAATATAAATATAATATTTTAAATATGCAATATCCCCGATTGCCTTTCGAAGGCCCCTAATGTCCTAGAATTATCTAAAATAACCATAATATAAATACTTATGCAATTAACAACAATATTACTAGGATGGCAATTAAAAATAGCCCCTTGATTGCCTAGAAATTTATTAAATCCGAGGCCATTTATGGCATAAATTGTGTACCCAGTTTTATAAAATCCGAGCCTAAAATGGCCCCTCTAGGTACACAATTTTAATATAAATCCTAGCCTCTTGGCAATTAAAATCCGAGTCTAGGTACACAAAATCACAACTTAAATCCTAGATTACACAAACTAGCCAAACAGAACACTTTTCAATTACACGTGTGAAGCTAAAATACATACGTATCTAAATCCCACCCATATTAGTATATTATATATAGGCGTTACTAAAATAGCTACGTGTCAAAAAGGCTCATATACGTATCTCAAAAACTATTGCCAGAGTGTACTTTTTGCTTTTCTGTGATTTGAGGGGCCATGTATGGTGATTTTATTGCCTAAAATGGCCTTTGGGGCCTCAAGGATTTAGTACTTTAAATTTTGAGAGCTATAGTGTTTGATATAGTAGAGGCAGCCAAATGGGTATGTTCCTGACTTTTTCGAAAAACCCCCGTTGGTACACAGAAAAGGAATAAACCAAGATCCTAAGATATGTATATTAGTATTAGTTATATATATTGATTGTGATATAGGGGATTTGTATCTTAGTTAGTGATATGTGTATATTCAGATTAGGTGTATATGATATAGGTAGGTTTATTGTATACCTTGTTATTTCTTTGTTGGGAGTGGGGTAGGTGGGTTGTGTACCTAGTATCTGTATACTTGGTTTTATTTTGGTTTGTGTACACAGAAATACCTAGAGTTTTCTAGGCTCTAGGTATTCTTTTTATTTATCTTCTTTTGTGGTGTTGGGAGTAGGATACTAGGTCTCCTGGGTTCTGAAGTATATTCTGTAGGTATGGGTTTATCTCTTGGATGTTATACTGGGCTTGGAACCTAGAGATGGTACCCTTTAGTTCATCTATTAGAGTATCATAGAGGTTATTGTATATTATCTCTTTGATTTTGGTTTGGACTTCTTTGTTTTGTTCTAAGGGTATTTGTCGGGTGGTTGAGACTTGGATTTCTATTGGTTTCTCTAGGTCTGGTACCGTTGGTAGGTTACCCATATAGTCTAGTCCAGAGATGAGTTCTAATATTTCTTCATTGGACATAGATAATATATAGTTGGGCTCTTTGTATACTTTGCAGGTTAGTATTTGATTACCATTCTGACTGATTGTGATTCTTGATGAAGGATTTGTTGTTTTCATTGTTTTAGTTATTTTTTAATTGTTCGAGTAGGTTTGATATCTCAAGTTGATGTAGGCAATTGTTTTCATGGCATTATCCGAGTAATTGTTTTTCGAATGTTTCTTGGTCATCGGGATCGGGCCAGTTAATGGATTCTTCCATGTATTCAATGACTAAGTCCATGAATTGTCCCTGTAATTCTGGGTTAAGGGTTGAGATACCGGCATACTTTTTTAATAATTCATTATTTTTCATAAATCTAAAATTTTAAATAGTTATTAATTAAATTTTACTCTGCAAATATAAGCACTTTAAATTATATATGCAAATCATGGTTATCCTGGCTGAGGAATAGGTATGATATCTGTTATGATTACCTTTTCTGAGATAAGATTCCAATAGTTCTGGATTTCCTTCAAGGCATTAATCATATGTAGATGTTCTGGTATCAGTTCCTCCCCAGGATATCTGAGGTAATCTCTTATTTGTTCTGTTCGATAATTGATGGTAAAGGCTTGAGTATCCTTTAGTATTTCACGTACATGCGTTTGTCCGATATTATTTACCGGTATATTATCGAATACCTGATATGAAATTAGAAATCTACCTTGGGTTAGCATATATCTCCATTATTTGTTCATATTTATCCGTGCTAGTAAAAGTATCAAGGAAATAGTTATATTCCTTCTCATTAGTATGGAATGGATGCTTGTGCAATTCATATTTGCAATAATGTTCCCATGGGTTACCTGGTATGAAGGTATCTAAGTTAGGCCCTGAGGAATTAAGGAATAGGGTTAAGATAAGCCCTATTCCTATGTAATATAATGCTGTTCTCATAATTCGTTACAAATTAGTTCTATGTCAGTTAATTGATTCATGTATTCCTCTTCTGAGGAATGGAAAATTCCTTGGATATAGGAGCCTTCTACGATTACTAGGGTTGTTATTGTTAGTTTCATGACATTAGAATTCTAAGTTAAATAATTGAATGGTAAGCATACTTGGGAATTTCCCTCCTTCGTAATGAATATTAGAAGCATTGGAGTAATTGTAGAAATTATCCTTTAGTGATATCTTAAGAATATCCAATAGCAATGGATATAACTTGTACTGGTTAGCATTTAGCCATTCGTTATATTCTTGGATATCGAATTCTGAAGTAAAAGTAGCAGAGAGTTGGATAAATGGTTTATCCAAAGAATCTGGGTTATGGATATTTGTCTTAAGCCAAACCTTGGAAAGCATATGAGATTCCTTTTGCATTAGGTTGACTGAACCAGTATTTTGCCATTGTTCGTATTGGTAAATTGTGATACCGGTTTTAAGGGCTGTTGTAATGTTGTTCAAGTTCATGACTGCCTAAATTTTAAATGAATAATATATTTCTTTTCTCTGATGCAAATTTAATACTTTATTTTTAAATATGCAATATCCCTGATTACTTAGCTGAGGCTTCTATTGGGTATCTGATAGAGCCTTTTCTGGATAAGGAAGAGGCCATTAATGGATTTTACATATTTCGCATCTTTACGGAGGGCATCTGGATTCTTTTTCTTAAACTGATGCCACCAATCATCATATTCTTCAAGGGTTTTGAATACCTTGTTTAAATCCTTAGTGGGACCTGTTAATTGAATGGTCTTAGGCCATACTTTAACATCTATTCTCTTACCTTCATCGAAATATATACGAGATGGTATAATTACTTCATCTGGACCTGGGTATGGAGTTGTGCTCATAATTTCGTTATTGTAAAAGTTATGTAATTGTCTTTAGTTATCACAAATGTAATGATAGCATTACCTTGTATTGAAATAGATAGAGATTCAGGAGTATCTGCTAATATGTAGTAACTTAAGAAGTTAGCTCTAAGCAAATTAGTAAGTACTTCCCTTAGTCTGAACAAGGTACAATTATCAGGATTACCCTAAATTACTGATTGAGGGTATTGGTCCTGATGATTAAGATGGTACCATCTTAATCTAGCCAAGTTTAGTTTCTCGGCTAGATCAAATTGTATGATATTTAAAAGTCTTCTTATGGGTGTCATACTGTAAATGTGATTTGCATTATGTTTGAAGATATTCTGTTGATAGATTTGATATTAGCTTCTCCATCAGTGAAGTTCATGGCAAAGTTTACCATAGCATCTGCAGCACCATTAGAAGTATCGGGAGTTTGAAATAAGAAAGAGTATATTGCAAATCCGTCCTGTTTAGATATCATTGCAGATAATGCTAAGCATTGGTTTTCAACGTAGGCATTAACTAATAGATTCATTAGATTGTTGCTGTAATCTAGGATTTCCTCTAAGTCTAAGGAAAATAATTCTTGGATTTGAAGACCTAGGTTAGTAACTAACTTGTCTAGATGTTGTGTGGTTTGGAAGGTTTCATTATTTTTCATAAATCTAAAATTTTAAATGAATAATATATTTCTTTTCTCTGATGCAAATTTAATACTTTATTTTTAAATATGCAATATCCCTGATTACTTAGCTGAGGCTTCTATTGGGTATCTGATAGAGCCTTTTCTGGATAAGGAAGAGGCCATTAATGGATTTTACATATTTCGCATCTTTACGGAGGGCATCTGGATTCTTTTTCTTAAACTGATGCCACCAATCATCATATTCTTCAAGGGTTTTGAATACCTTGTTTAAATCCTTAGTGGGACCTGTTAATTGAATGGTCTTAGGCCATACTTTAACATCTATTCTCTTACCTTCATCGAAATATATACGAGATGGTATAATTACTTCATCTGGACCTGGGTATGGAGTTGTGCTCATAATTTCGTTATTGTAAAAGTTATGTAATTGTCTTTAGTTATCACAAATGTAATGATAGCATTACCTTGTATTGAAATAGATAGAGATTCAGGAGTATCTGCTAATATGTAGTAACTTAAGAAGTTAGCTCTAAGCAAATTAGTAAGTACTTCCCTTAGTCTGAACAAGGTACAATTATCAGGATTACCCTAAATTACTGATTGAGGGTATTGGTCCTGATGATTAAGATGGTACCATCTTAATCTAGCCAAGTTTAGTTTCTCGGCTAGATCAAATTGTATGATATTTAAAAGTCTTCTTATGGGTGTCATACTGTAAATGTGATTTGCATTATGTTTGAAGATATTCTGTTGATAGATTTGATATTAGCTTCTCCATCAGTGAAGTTCATGGCAAAGTTTACCATAGCATCTGCAGCACCATTAGAAGTATCGGGAGTTTGAAATAAGAAAGAGTATATTGCAAATCCGTCCTGTTTAGATATCATTGCAGATAATGCTAAGCATTGGTTTTCAACGTAGGCATTAACTAATAGATTCATTAGATTGTTGCTGTAATCTAGGATTTCCTCTAAGTCTAAGGAAAATAATTCTTGGATTTGAAGACCTAGGTTAGTAACTAACTTGTCTAGATGTTGTGTGGTTTGGAAGGTTTCATTATTTTTCATAAATCTAAAATTTTAAATAGTTATTAATTTCTTTTCTCTGATGCAAATTTAATACTTTATTTTTAAATATGCAAACCCTGGAATACTAAGCTGAGGATATGTGTAAACGCTAAGAAAGGCAGATGATTAGTCTGCCTTTCGAATTTATACTCTGTATCGGATTAAATCCCATTTATCGTTTACTAGCCTGAATATCCAGAGATAATGGTTAGTGAACTCTAATAGAGTACTGTATTCAGAGGTTTCAAATACCAAGAAATCTGAGTTCTTTTCTAGGATATTGAAATGGATAGTTTTATTAGTACCCTTTCGAAGGATTTCTCTGAGATCATTCTTTAGAGTATCATCCGAAATGAACATATTATATTGTTCTCTCATATAATCCAGATATTTATCTCTGATATCTGGATATATTCTAGACTGGCTTACGTTAAATTGTTTCGTTTTCATCTTGATTTTCTTGATTTATGTTACGTTCGATAATGTTTTGAATACATATTCTTCTACCCTCTTCTTCTGTCTGATCTAAGATATAGGTAAGAGAATGATTAAGGAATAACATATCTGTATCGTAATTCCTCTTGAATACCAGCAATTCAAATTCCTTTAACCAATTGTACTGCATCAATTCCAGTATCTCCTCTAAACCAACATGGTCCGTATCCATATATCCTTGGCATTTATACCAGATATCTGTAAAGACTCCAGTAATATATTCTGGTATCTTGAATCTATCAGATACTTCATGGGCTGGAACTAAAGCATTAGCAGCTTGGTATTTTTCTTTGGTTATTACCATGTCTGATTTACCTGATAGCTTTCTACTGAGGTTAACTATGAGTGGTACCTTGTAGTATAATAGGTAAGGTTCTTTGTCATATACCCAATATCTGTTTTTATATTCCTGATAGATTAGTACATAGGGTTTATCTGAATACATACCAAAGAGTCTCATATAAGCAGATAGGTAATTCTCTAGGTCTTTAGCACATTGTATATTCTGGTTAAATACTACCCTAGTATCTTCTAGGTAGATGAGATTCAGAGAATAGCTTAACTCTGATTCCTTTGATTTACGAAATCTGTTGAATAGGTTTTTGATGTTCATAATGTCTAATATGTAAAATTAATGAATACTGTTCTGGTTCCTTTGAAGAAAGCTTCATGATTGTAGTCTTCGTATTTATGGCAAGCATAAGTTTTAGAAGACCTATCATAATGATCTCTTACCCATACTGGACTGGATTCAGAATCTTTTAATCTGAATAGTGTACCTGGTTTAAGCTGTTTTAATGTGGTTTTATCCATAATCTTATAATTTATTATTAATCTTATAATTTATTATGCTGCAAATTTAAGAATAATAAATTAATTATGCAATAAACCTCGATTACCTGTTGAGGAATTGTTCAGCTATTGATGTAGGCTCTTTTTCTTCATATTGCTCTTCATCTAAATACATATCTATCTCTGGGTCTGGATCCTCGGGATCTATGTTAGCTTCTATCTCTCTTCTTAATTCATGATGTTCCCTTGAAGAGAGTTCCATAGCTCCCTTATAATCATCAGTAATTTGCCTCATCTCTGCAGTATTCAAAGTAAGGCCCTCTTTGGTAGTATCAATTCCCTCTTGCTTAGTAGCAACTACCTCGGGTAAAGAAGATAAATCATAGTGATCTGCCAATAATTTGGCTTCCTGTGGCTTGTCCCTTATCTTTTGAGATTCTAGGATAATCTTTCTAGCTTCCTCTATTGATATACCTTGGTTCTGATTTAATTGATTATTCTGGGTATCTCCAAATTGATTAAAGATATTGGTAGTTCCTCCACCCATAAATGTACGTATGATAGACTGTAATGAAGTAGAAGAATCCAGTTTCATCTTAAGAGCTTTATTCAATTCAGCCGATATGAATGGAGTATAATGTCCTCCCTGAGATTCTCTTAGGATATTTACCTGATGGGAGATTTCCATTCTATCCTCTAAAGCCCATGCTACTTGTTCTCCCAATAGAGCTTGTAGCATTTCTTCCTGTCTTTCTTTATCCCAGAGCTTAGATTGCAATAATCTATCTCTCATAAATACTCGTATGTAATTGATATCTATACCTGTCTTTGTTGAGAAGGTATTAATATCATACATAATCCCACATAGCATACCATTACCCATCAACCAGTGATTGATAATGTAGTTGTATACCTTTTGTAAATCTTCAAGATTCTGACTCTTTTGGTATTCTGCTGCCATTGCAGTAGTTCCCATAGGTCTAGGAAATCTTTTTATGTTGTCTTTTGCCATTATACAAATATTCTTTTCTTATATCCTTAGATTCATCGTATCCAATCCTTTTAAGAGGACGAGCTACGTATAGTTGATAAATATTAGAATACCAATAACCAACTGCTATATTGAGTTCTTCATTTAAAGCCAAAATGAATTGAGTATCGGTAATCCTATCCCTAGTAAATATCCAGGTATAATTTCCTTCAAGGTTGGGAACCTTGTTATAAAATTCCCAACCTTTAATTACCTTAAAAATATTGCCATGAAGGTCAACGATTTCCTTTGCCATAATTGCCTTTTTTACCTCTCGAGGATTTTTTGTCTTGTTCACTAGAGTTATTTTTCATTTCCTCTATCCTTTTTTGTGTTTCTGGGTACCAGAGTTTTCTTAGGGGCACTACCTGAGTTGCAAAAAATGCCTTCCATAAATTCTGGGATAAAGGTCTTATACTTTGCCGACTGATTTCATTAAATTTATCCTCGAAGTGTTTTACTACCTTTTTAAAATCTGAGTAATATATATGACCAGTTGCTGGGTTTATCTTTTGTTGCCTTTGGCATACTTCTAGTAAATCTTCTCCCATTTTATTCATAAACTCTCCTCTATTAAATTGGAAGTTCTCTTGATCTAGTCTAAATATCTTTACGTAATCTTTTGTTTCCATTATATTATATCTCTGTTTCTAAGTGTTTAATATCATAGGGTAATACCTGAAATAAGTATCCCCTTTTATCATCCTCGTAATAGGATGACCATAATCTCCCTTTTAATCGGTATAAATCCAAGTCATAAGTTTTTTTGGGTATACCTGTGATAAATAATTTGTGATTGCCTCCTGGGTTAACTTCGAATTCCCACTGGGTAAAATTTCCTATGGTACCATAATCTGGCAATTTATTTCCCAGTAGGGTTGGCAAGGCAATATCCTTTACCAGAGTTTCTTTGGGGACCCTTTTCCCATTTACCCAGATCCCCAGTTGTGATTTACCGATATATACATCTTTTACTATTTCTCGAAACATAATTCAATGATTATAAATTTAACACCTTGACCTAATTCTAAGTCATTTACTGCATTAATATCCCTAGTACTATGTTGAAGGTTTCTTAAAGAAATTCTAGATTCTTTCGATATCCTATAAGATCTTCTTACCAAGAGTAAAGCATTTCTCCAACAAGCAACCATAGAAGATACTGGCCCAGAGAATAAAACCTTGCTGGTCTTATTTATCTCTACCATTTTTTCTTCGTATAGTTTTTGACTCTGAAGATACCATACTTTTATTTCTCTTATGTTTTCTTTTCTTCTTTCTAGAATCAGCTTTGACATAGTCTTCTATTTCTTCAAGTTTACCCAACAATAAAAACCTTACGAACATATCTATAGGCCTGAAAAAGTAATTTCTTATATTCTCAGTGCCTAGATAATAATCGTATACGATAAAGAATTTTTTAATCTTTCCGTGTTTGAGAGATCTTTGAACAAGGTAATTCTTTACACATCTCTTGTGAAGTTCTACCATGTCCTTTTCCTGTTTTTCCATCTCCTTATCGGAGAATATTCGATAGTCCATAACCAAAATAAATATGGGACTGGGAATATTGATTGCCCTCAAGTGATTCCCAGTCCCGGGTTAACAAAGGATTAATTATACTGCTTCATCTACCTTCAGTACTTTTTTCTGGAAGGTAATATATTTATTTTGGGCAGACTTGTATTCTTTAGAGTTATGATCTTGGATTCGGAGCATTTCCCTTTCTAATTTACGAAGTTCATTACGGGTTTGTTGTCTCCATTTCTTTCTTGAAAGAGTATCAGTAATATCATCTGGGTAAATGTATTTCACTTCCCGATTGGAGATTACTTGTTCGATGATATTGGGTTTCTGTTGTTTGGCAACTTCCTTGACAACTTCTTCCTTTTTAGTAGAAGCTTTCTTGGTAGTGGTTTTTACCAATTTTGCTTTGGGTTCTTCCTTAGCCTTAGATTCTTTAGTTTCTTTTGGCTTTTGTGTTTTAGAAGCCTTAACTTCCTTCAATGAGTTAGATACTTGGTTGTTAATTAACTCGGTTACCTTGTTCAAATTTACTTTTTTCATAATTGACTAATTTAAAATGTTATTAATTAATTATCTGATGCAAATATAAGAACAATATTTTAAATAGAAAAATAATTCTACTTTATTTTATCAATAGCTGAGGATCTCTAGTCGAGTAGGAAATCAAAGATTTCATCTGGGTTCTCATCTAGGTTTTCGGGATCATCATAGTAGGAATCTAGACCTTCAGTAAAGATATCATATTCTGAAATAGATGATGATTTACCATATCTCTGATTATACTGTTCTACGGTTAATATAGTTACCTTACTGGGATCATGTTCATATTT
>OHDC01001169.1_pt1 | contig 10355 bp, 9 predicted proteins | sample 1566851 | NCBI WGS metagenome assembly OHDC01 (sample SAMEA3879590, study PRJEB24766) | human gut metagenome | biome: human-associated habitat; feature: feces | place: USA | collected 1985/1987 | reverse complement strand
CCCGGACAACTTGATTAAAAGTCAAGTGCTCTACCAACTGAGCTAATATCCCATATTTTTAATTTAAGCTGGGCTAGCAGGATTCGAACCTGCGAATGCTGGAATCAAAATCCAGTGCCTTACCGCTTGGCGATAGCCCAACAAAGAAATTTGCTGCACCTATCGCAACATTTTAACAACAAAACCAAAGCTTTATTGTAAGGGTGGATACAGGGATTCGAACCCTGGGCCTCCAGAGCCACAATCTGGCGCGCTAACCAACTGCGCTATACCCACCATAAAAGACTGCAAGCAACTCTGTTGCCGATGCCTAAATCCTTGTGTCTTCTTATTCCTAAAAAGGAAATGTGCTCGAAGGGATTCGAACCCCCGACCCACGGCTTAGAAGGCCGTTGCTCTATCCAGCTGAGCTACGAACACATTTATCACATCTGCACTATAACAGGTAGCATATCTTCATAAGAAATCTGTTATATATTATGCTTTCCATAATAATTTGCAAATGGAAAGCGGGTGATGGGAATCGAACCCACGTATCCAGCTTGGAAGGCTGGTGTTCTACCATTGAACTACACCCGCATAAGTCGGGGTGACAGGATTCGAACCTGCGACCTCCTGGTCCCAAACCAGGCGCTCTAGCCAAGCTGAGCCACACCCCGATATGAATTTTTATCCTGAAAAGCAAGTCATTCAAGTGCTTGTCTTTTCCGTCTCATCCGTGACGCAAGAGTTATTATATAGGACGCAAACATAAATGTCAACACTTTTTTTTATATTTTTTCAATTTTTTTAATTTTTTCTATAAATACTCGATTTCATAATGCGCCACACCCTTTTTATCAATGTCCATCAGGATATACGAAGGGCGTTTTCCCTCCTGTCGCGGATAGGAAATACTTCCAGGGTTCATGACAACGATTCCGTCCCCGTATTCGATCAGCGGAATATGTGTATGCCCGAACATTGCGACATCCGCGCCCCGCGCTAAAGCCTCACGCTTTAAATCCTCTATCCCTGATCCGACATAGTAATAATGTCCGTGTGTCATAAACACACGGTAATTTCCTGCCATGATCTCCTTTTCACGTGGCAGAGAAGAGAAAAAATCATTATTTCCAGCCACAATTTCTAATGGACAGCCACAAAGCTCCCCAATATAGTCTTCATACCCTTCCGCATCCCCGAGATGGATCACAAGATCCACCGGCGAAACTCTCTCTAAAACAACTTTTAAATTTTCATGTTTTTTATGCGTATCACTAATAACCAGTACTCTCATAAGGCTACCTGCCCCATCCTATGTATTTCCAATCCCCATTTTTATACATCAGATTCCATACTGATTCAATTTTTCCTTCATGGCGCGCAGCGCCTTTCCCCTGTGGCTGATCTGATTTTTCTGTTTCTCCGTAAGCTCTGCAGTGGAACATCCAAACTCATCCACATAAAAAATCGGGTCATATCCAAACCCGTTACTTCCTGCAGGTTTTTCTCCGATATAACCTTCTATCGTTTCTCTTGTAACCAGCACATCTCCATTTGGCATTGCAGCAGCGATCGCACAGACAAAACGAGCCGTACGCTTTTCCTTCGGCACACCTTTTAACCGGTCTAAAATTGCCTGATTTTTGATCGTATAAGAGGTATCTTCCCCCATATAGCGGGCAGAATATACGCCTGGTTCCTTATTCAGATAATCCACCTCAAGTCCGGAATCATCTGCAAGGACAATATCTTTTGTAAACTGGGCCACTGCCTTTGCTTTTATTCTGGCATTTTCCTCAAATGTCGTCCCGTTTTCCACGATATCCGTCTGGATCCCTGCTTCTTTCATAGACAGGATCTCTGCATCCATATCCCCTAAAATTTCTCTGATTTCTTTCATTTTACCGGCATTTCCGGTCGCAAAAATAATTCTGTTCATTCCGCTTCTCCATTTCCCTGTATGACATTGGTTTTCACACTAATATCCTTCTTCAAATGCACGCAATATCGCATGATAGATACCAAGTGCTGCTTTTTTCTGATAATCCTCCGACCGCAGCAGATCAAGCTCCTGCTGATTGGTCATAAATCCAACCTCGATCAGCGCAACCGGAACCTTGCTTGTCCTTATAATATAGATACTGTCTCCCTCAACAAGACCACGGTTTCTGCTCTGTAACTGTCCCGTTACTTCCTCTAAACAGATCTGTGCCAGCCGCTTACTTCCAAGTTCGCTCTCATCCGACTCGTTATACATGACTGCTGTACCATTTGCCGAGGACATTCTTCCACTGTTTGTGGAATTGTTATGTACGCTGATAAAAAGATCGGCGTCCGACTTATTTGCAAGCTGTACCCTCTGATCAAAAGTAGGGTTGCTGTCGTCGGTTCTGGTATAATAAACACCGATATTGTGATCATCCTCATCAAGTATCTTTTTTAACTGAAGCACAATATCAAGATCAATTTCTTTTTCATTGACCCCCTGTTTGTTCGCTCCCGGCGCACGGCCTCCATGCCCCGCATCGATTACGACTACTTTATCATACACTTCCTGCGGTGTCAAAAAATCAAAATAATAATATGCACTGTCATATTCCGTTTTTAATTCATAAACATGATCCATTACGATCTCTATCACACCATCTTCTCCCTTGCTGGAATAAGAAAGTGTCGCAATGTGATTACTGCTTCCCGTAATCGGTCCGTTTTCAAAATAAGAGCGGTCTGTTCCCGGAATGCTGATTTTTATCGTCTGTGTCACATAATCATTTGTAAATTGAATATCAGATCCATTTATGCCCTCCGGCAGTTTCAACTGCAGCTGTCCGCCATGAACCTGTTCTGATGTATCTGCAGCAACAATTTCAAGATCTTTCATCTCTGTCTGGTTTTCCGCATATTCCTGCTCTGCTAAACGCTCTTCCCGCGATTCCACTGCCCAGGTATGGATCTGTGGAAAAAACGGAAGTCCAATGCAGACTGCCACAGTAAGCACCACAACAACTGCTGTCGCAAATTTTAATATTTTATCTTCCATGTAATAACTGCTTTCTATCGATTATCACTGAATGCCTTGATACAGAGATTGGATTTCTCTACGGTATCAACACTCACCCATTTCGAGCCATTTGCACTGATATAGCTCTCTCCATCATCTAAGTCTACATTTTCAGTCGCTTCATCCGCAGCATACTCGATTGCCATCGGATGTACGGATCCGGGTGTAATTATATACAGAACAACCGCATAACGCTCCCCCGCATCCACTTCAATTCCCTGGTTAAAGTCAACGGTATAATAACCGGCATTCCCAAGCTTGCCGGACGCAACCGGAATCATCTTCTCCAACGATGTCTCATCTTCAAACTGACGCACCACATATAATTCGTACTGTGAGTCTTTTCCAGTCGCATAAAAAGATGCCGCCTTTAAGGTTTCATTCCCCTCTGCGGTAAATACATTGGCACCGTAGATGCTGTCTTTATTATAACCAAGCTGTCCAACCCATCCGCACAGATCACTCTGATAAATGTGATCATAATTATCCGTGTTTTCTATATCCGTATAAACAACATTATGTGTTCCAATATTTGTATCATAATAGGAAATATAAAAGAAGCCGTTTTCCCCGAAATTATCTCCCCAGCTGTTCTGACAGATAAATGCTCCATCACCCTCGAGATCAGTGTTAAAATTATCCTTAGAATAAGAATCATCCCATCCGACGATCACCACATCATGGTTTGGTTTCTCTGTACCAATATAGCAGTATGCATCTGTGCTTTTGTTATAATATGGGGAGGAAGACTGTGAACTGCGCAGTGCATTGTAAATGGATGTCTGTACTCCGCCGTATTTGAATACAGCTTCCTTGATCTTTTCATAATCTTTGCTTTCAATGATCTGCATTTCCTGCACATGTTTTACCGCGGTAAGATCCTCATTTGTCTGATTATCTCCATAAGGATCATCTTTTTCATAGACAGGTCCCTTCCATGCTGCAAGATATGCCATTCCCATGGTATATTCCCCACCGTCATTCTGCGTCATATTAAATCCGTTACAGAGTGTCATATGATCCACAGAATACTGCTCACTCTCCTCCGGCAGAAGCGATGATTCCAGCGCCCCTAACGCCGCAAATGACCAGCAGGTTCCATAACTTCCCTGATTACGCACTTCTGATGTCCGGTTTTTCGTCCGCAGATCATAACTGGTCGGCACGATCGACGCATCTGAATTATCCGCAGCCTGTGCCTCATTTTCCTGCATGTTCCAGCTATATGTATAATCCATATATTGTGAGAGATCATTGAGACTGACATAATACTCATTATCTATCATGGTAAACGGAGAAGTGATCTTTTCAATGTCCCCATTCACGGTCGCAGTCTCCTGATCCAGGGAAAATGATATGTCGCTGGAATGTTTTTCCACCACAAGCCTGTCCCCGTCATAAATATGTGCGCTGCAGTTTAAGGCATCCCGCAAAATGGAAACCGGCATCATAATGTCTAAATTGTCATCCATATAAAATTTGTATTTCTCATTGGTATACTGTTTATTATCAATGATCACAGACAGCAGATTATCATTCACACTTGATGCAATCAGCGGATTCCAGGTTTCTGCTTCTAAACTCGCTCCGCGGAAACTGCCGATCTGCTCATACTCAGCACCAGGTATATTATATTTTATCAAAAAAGCAATCGCCACAATTCCACCAAAGGCAATAAATCTTTTCGAATAATGCATGAATCAGAATCTCCTTAATGAAAATTATCCCGTTTTGGCGGTTTCGGTCCCATAAACTGATAAAAATACGTCTTTAACATTCCGTTGTAGATCTTGCGGTTTTTATCTGCCTTCCGTCCTATGTAACGCTCGGTGTCCTCATAACTGGTGATCAGATACATGGACCAGGCATCCAATGCTGCAAAACGCTCACCGATCTCTGTATACAGAGCCGGGAGGTTCTTTTTCTCTTCAATACGCTCGCCATAAGGCGGGTTGGAAATGATAAAACCATATTTCTTCGGATGGCTGAGAGCGTTTACCGGACGCTGCTGGAAATGGATCATGTGGTCCACCCCTGCAGACTGGGCATTGGCTCTGGCTGCTTTCACAATATCCCCGTCAATATCATAGCCCTGGATATCTACTTTTACTGTATCATCTAACAGGTCGTTTGCTTCGTCCATGGCTTCATACCAATATTTTCTCTTAATAATATTCTTCCAGTCCTCAGATAAGAAGGAACGGTTCATACCTGGTGCCATATTGGCTGCCATCATGGCTGCCTCGATTGGAAACGTGCCGCTTCCGCAGAAAGGATCTACCAGGATCCGGTCTTTATGCCAGGGAGTCAGCATCAGAAGAGCTGCTGCCAGCGTCTCCTTGATCGGTGCCTTGCTGACCATGGTACGATATCCTCTCTTATGTAAAGACAGTCCCGTCGTATCCAGGCAGACAACTGCCTCGTCCTTCATAAAGGAAATTCTGATGGGATACTCTGCACCAGTCTCTGGAAACCACTGCAGAGAGTATACCCCTTTCAGACGCTCCACGATTGCCTTTTTCACAATAGACTGAATATCAGACGGACTGAACAGTTTACTTTTAATAGAAGATGCCTTTTTTACCCAGAATTTTCCATCCTTTGGAATATAGTCTTCCCAAGGCAGAGCTTTTATCCCCTCAAACAGTTCATCAAATGTTGTTGCCCTAAAACGTCCTACCTGCAACAGCACTCTTTCTGCACTGCGAAGGAATATATTTGCACGGCATATGGCTTCCGCATCTCCCGCAAATGTCACTCTGCCATCTTCTACTCTTGTAATTTCATATCCTAAATCATAAATTTCTCTTTTTGTTACCGCCTCGAGTCCAAAATGACACGGTACAACCAATTCATATGTATCCATAAATATTCTCTTTTCTACTATAATGTATTGCATGGTCTGCAGTTCTATTGTTACATATTCTCACGATTTTTAAAATAGTTTTTCGAAATTTTTTTCATCGCCTCATAACCACCAACCACACTTGCCACATGATACCCCTGTTCCCCAAGCATACGCGCCATCTGCATGCTTCCTCCCCCATGGTCGCAGTACAAAATCAGCTTGCGGTTTTTCGGCAGACGGGCAGTTCCTCGTTCCAGCTGATCATACGGATAGCTGACGGCCCCCGGCCAGTGTTCGCTCTCATACTCTTTCCTGTCACGGATATCAATTACCAGTGCCCTGCTCTCCCTTTGTTTCTGCCTCAGCTGCGATGCGTAAATCAGTTCAAAATCTTTCACAATATCCTCCAGAATATGCCGTTTTCATTAAAAAACAGATTACACGCTGTCCTTCGTGTAATCTGTTTTTTATTATATTATGCAATTTTATGCATTTTGTTTCTGCCTAGCGCATATTATCAGATGCGGAATCAGACACATCTCCTGCCTTATCTGATACCCTGTCTTCTGTCTTGTCTGATGTCTTATTCACAGATTTGTTGGATGTTCTGTTTTCAGACTTGTTGGAATAACAATCAGAGACACGATTGCTTCCGCTGCGATTTGTTGCACTGTTTGTTCCTGTACTGTTTTTTGACATACTTTTTCCTCCTTTAACGTTTCCCCAAAAACTGCATGGTTCAACGAATACAATTATTTAGTACAGGAATAGTTTCTCAACTTTTCGAGAAAATATTCATTATTTGATTGCAATCCATACCGCAATCCATTATAATAACTTTTGAAAAGAAGTTTTTTCTTCTTTTCAATGTTATACCTCTTATTAATTATTTATACTCCCCTCAAAAGAGCCGGTCACATGACCGGCTCTTTTATACTGCTTATATTTTTTATATTTATCAATCCAAAAGCATCTCATACTCTGTTAACGGCAGTGGCTTTGAATAATAAAAGCCCTGTATACTGTCGCAGTCTATATTCTTCAAAAACTCTACCTGCTCCTGACTCTCAACACCCTCGGCGGTCACGCAGATTCCCAGCTCCTTGGCCAGTGCTATCGTGTGCACAAGCAGCCTCTCACCATTTGAATCTCCTATATAGTCAATCAGGCTCTTGTCGATTTTGAGTGTATCAAAGCACTTCATATTGAGGGTAACAAGTGATGAATAGCCTGAGCCAAAATCATCCACCAAAAGTGGAAATCCATTGCCATGGAATCTATCCGCAATACTCTTGATTTCATCATTATCGACCGCTGCACTCTCTGTAATCTCTATAGGCACAAGATGTGTGTATATGCCGATTCTTCTTGCTATATCATGATATCTTTTAACCACAGACTCAAAGTACAGGCTCGCTCTGGACAGGTTGATTGAGATAGGAACTATTTTTTTCCCTTCATCAAGCCATCTTCTCTGATGTGTACACACCTCGCGGAATACATACTCATCAAGCGCCTTAATCATGCCGTTTCTTTCAAAAAGCGGTATAAATTTGGATGGCGGAATAATCTCATTATTTTCTCTTCTCCACCTGACAAGTCCCTCTGCACCGACCAGCTTGTTGGTCTTTGGAGCATACTTGGGCTGATACCATATCTCAAAATGATTGTCATTTAAATCCCGGTAGAAGTTATCCTCCATCTGCTTTTCTTCGACAATCCTTTCTGTATCGGCCTGACTGTATATCTGATAGAGCACGTCCTTCCGCTCCTTGATCCGATTCTTGGCAAAGTTGGCCTCGCCGTATGCTTCCTCAACCTTTTTTCCCGGCTCCCATTTTGTCACACCAAAGTATGGCTGAATCTTTGGAATCTTTAAGGATTCTGAAACCTTAATAAGCTGTAAATTGATGGTCTCTATCTTTCTGATAACCTTATTTATCTTGTCATCCGCAAAGAAAATAACAAATCTGTCTGCATTTATATGACCTGATATGTCATTATATCCTACAACACCGCGTATATTTTCAGAAATCCATCTAAGCGCCTCATCGCCCTTTGCCACACCACAGATGGAGTTCACTATCTTGAAGGAGTGAATATCCATGGAAATCAGATATCCTGATACGTTTCTGTCACGCAGCTTCTTTTTAAAACTCTCGTAATTGTTGCCTCCGGTCACTGCATCCACATACGCTATACGCTCAAGCTCTCTTTGCTTCTCCGGGCTTATATCCGAAAAGCCCGCTATCATCTTGTGCAGCTCTCCCACGCCAGACACATTGACAAACTTTGCTCTGCAATACTGTACCTGTCCATCCCTCACGATGCGGTAATCATGCTGATAGGTATCCTTTATCAAAAACTGCCTGCGCAGATTATTAATTGATGTCTCTAAAAGCATGTGAAGCTTATCCTCTTCTAAGACGATAGCATTTACATACTGTTCCATCATCTCATGATAGCCCGGTTTTGACTCAAGCACTTCTCCAAACATAGCACGGACAGAAGGATTCATCCTGTATGGATACATCTTATTGTTGTCTACATCTACATAGTAGATACTGTTGAAGTTGCTTCCTAAAGCATTCACCATCTCACTCTCGTTAAGACGCTCATCAAGCTGCTCAGCAAGCCCTATTGCCTCAACTGTTCTGCCATCATCATCAAAGCAAATCGACTTGAATGATATCCTGTAAGTATCTGTTCCTTCCTTGGCATGCAGTACTACAGTAGCAAATTTTTCTCCCTCTGCAATCTGTTCAACAGCCTTCAGCAGATTATCCCTGTCAACCATGCTGTCTATAAACGGATTGTTTATAATATCCACATTTTTCTCTTCTGAGTCATCTAATGAATCCTCTGATAAAAAAGACCTCAAACAACCTTCCTGCGGAAAGCACTTAAAAACAGACTTTCCCCAGGATGCGAATGCGGTCTTTATATCCATCTCTATATTGTTTTCATCATCAAATCTATTACTCATAATAATTCCCACAAAAATAAAATAATTATTAAAACTCTTTCATACCTATCACTACTATATCATTAGTAAGTCATTTCGTAAAGTTTTGTTTTTACTAATTTTGTTCTTTTTGTGTATTTTATGAATACATGTTTTATTTTATGGCGTCGAGTGCGTTTGAGATATCTGCAATCAAATCCACCTTGTCCTCAAGACCTAAGCTTATTCTGATAAGCTCTGCCGGCACTCCTGCTTCCTTAAGCTGCTCATCATTCATCTGACGATGCGTGCTTGTTGCCGGATTTAAGCAGCAGGTTCTCGCATCTGCCACATGTGTCTCGATTGCACCAAGTCTTAATGCCTTCATAAATGCAGACGCTGCCTCTCTGCCGCCCTTTAATCCAAATGATACGACTCCGCAGCCTCCGTTTGGAAGATACTTCTGTGCTCTCTCATAGTATTTGTTTGAAGGAAGCCCTGAGTAGTTTACATAGGCAACCTTTGGATGATTTTCCAAAAATTCAGCCACTGCCTGTCCATTTTCCACATGCTTTGGCATACGCACATGAAGTGACTCAAGGCCAAGATTCAGCATAAATGCATTCTGTGGTGACTGCACAGAACCAAAATCGCGCATAAGCTGTGCTGTACATTTGGTGATGAACGCACCTTCCTTGCCGAATTTCTCTGCATATGTGATGCCATGATAGCTGTCATCAGGTGTGCACAGTCCCGGATATTTATCTGCATGTGCCATCCAGTCGAATTTGCCGCTGTCTACGATTGCTCCGCCGAGTGTGGCTCCGTGTCCGTCCATGTACTTTGTGGTAGAGTGTGTGACAATATCTGCGCCCCACTCAATTGGTCTGCAGTTTACAGGTGTCGGGAAGGTATTGTCCACTATAAGCGGTACTCCGTGCTCGTGTGCCACCTTTGCAAAAAGCTCTATATCAAGCACCGTAAGCGCAGGATTAGCAATAGTCTCACCAAACATAAGCTTTGTGTTCGGTCTGAATGCTGCACTCAGCTCCTCCTCTGTAGCATCAGGAGATACGAATGTAGCTGTAATACCCATCTTTGCCATAGTTACCGCGATGAGGTTGAAGGTTCCTCCATAGATGGATGATGATGCCACGATATGGTCTCCGCACTCACATATGTTGAACATGGCATAGAAATTGGCTGCCTGTCCTGATGATGTGAGCATGGCAGCAGTGCCACCCTCCATAGCTGCGATTTTTCTTGCTACCGTGTCACAGGTTGGATTCTGCAGTCTGCTGTAGAAATAGCCCTCTGCCTCAAGGTCAAAAAGCTTTCCCATGTCCTCGCTTGTGTCATATTTGAATGTAGTTGACTGAATAATCGGAATCTGTCTCGGCTCTCCGTTTCCGGCTGCATAGCCTGCCTGTACACACTTTGTACCTATACTGTATTCTTTCATTGTGCTTCTCCTTTATTATGTTAATGTTTCAGTTGGATATAGTATATTACATTTG
>OHDC01001166.1_pt1 | contig 10386 bp, 9 predicted proteins | sample 1566851 | NCBI WGS metagenome assembly OHDC01 (sample SAMEA3879590, study PRJEB24766) | human gut metagenome | biome: human-associated habitat; feature: feces | place: USA | collected 1985/1987 | reverse complement strand
TCCGTTTTGAAGAGGAAGATGCCAATGAGTAGGACAGCCACCATCACCCGGACAACAAAAGAAACGGATATCGCAATGACGCTTTCCCTTGATGGAAGCGGAAAATCCAAGATCAGTACCGGCATCGGATTTTTTGACCATATGCTGGATGGCTTTGCGAGACACGGCTTTTTTGATCTGGACTGTAAAGTAAAGGGAGACTTACAGGTAGACGGCCACCATACAGTGGAGGATACCGGTATCGTCTTAGGCGAATCCATCAAAAAGGCAGTGGGAGATAAGAAAGGAATCAACCGTTACGGTTATTTTGTCCTGCCCATGGATGAAGTGCTTGCCTTGTGTGCCGTTGACTTAAGCGGTCGCCCTTACCTTAATTTTGAATGTGAATTCACAGTGCCCAAGGTAGGCGAGTTGGATACAGAGCTGGTGAAGGAATTTTTCTATGCCATTTCTTATACCGCAGGAATGAATCTGCATATCAGGGTGCTTTCCGGCGGAAACAACCACCATATGATCGAGGCGATGTTCAAGGCTTTTGCAAAGGCACTGGATCAGGCAACGGTCATTGACCCGAGGATCACGGATATCCTTTCTACCAAAGGAAGTCTGTAGTTGACAATTCACATGTATCACGTGCGAAATATGATTAGAAAAGAAGCGGTCTGACGTATCAAAAATATGTGCAGACCGTTTTGTATGGAAAGGTATGAATATTAATATGGAACACAAAAATATCGTGGCAACAATTTACTTAAAGGATGGAAAAGCGATCAAAGCCAGAGACAATTACGAGGAATATCCGGATGTCATTGAACTTGCAAAACTCTATAATGACAGTGGCATTGATAAAATCATGATTTTTGACCTGTCCACAACAGATGAAGAGCATGAGCGCAACATACAGGTTATCCGCAACATTAACCGTAATATTGAAATCAAAGTCTGTGCAGGCGGTAACATTAACCGTATGGAGGACATTAAGAAGTTCATCTATGCCGGATGTCTTCAAGTGATCGTCAACGGCTCCAAACCGGAGAGTATGGCACTGGCTGCAGAGGCAAGCAAGCGTTTCGGGAAAGACCGTATTCTTGTTTCCGTGACGAATGTGGATTTTATCTTCAAACATCAGGATGAAATGGCTGATACATTCCATGAAGTGCTGATCTTAAATAAAGCAGTGTTAGATGCAGTGGAAGGAATGACCGATGTTCCTCATGTTGTCTACTTAAACGATGCTGATTATGATGAGATTTTATCAATCTTATCCCGCAAAAATGTCCGCGGAATTGCAGGTTCTTTAATTAATAATCCAAAAACAGATATTATGGAGATGAAATCCCAGTTGTCTGCCTCCGGTATTAAGATGGATAACTTCGAGCCAAACTTAAAGTGGAGTGACTTAAAGAAAAATTCTGACGGCATGGTTCCGGTCATTGTGCAGGATTACCGTACGGATGAAGTGTTAATGCTGGCTTACATGAATGAGGAAGCTTTTGACACAACGATTAACATCGGAAAAATGACATACTACAGCAGAAGCCGGAATGAGCTTTGGACAAAAGGTCTTACTTCCGGTCATATCCAGTATGTCAAATCCCTGACAGCAGACTGTGATTATGATACCATTCTTGCAAAAGTTTCCCAGATCGGTGCTGCATGCCACACCGGAAACCAGAGTTGTTTTTTCAATGAGATTGTGAAAAAAGAATACGTTGAAAAAAATCCGCAGAAGGTGTTGGGGGATGTCTACAATATTATTTTAGACCGCAGGGAAAATCCGAAAGAGGGCTCCTACACAAACCTTTTATTGGAAAAAGGTCTGGATAACATCCTCAAAAAAGTTGGAGAGGAAAACACTGAAATCATTATCGCAGCGAAAAACACTGACCACGAGCATTTGAAATATGAAATCTCTGATTACATTTACCATCTCATGGTCTTAATGGCAGAGAAGGATATCACATGGGAAGAGATCACACAGGAACTTTCACAGAGAAAATAAAACGACAGGTTTATCTCGACAAACTGCGGGTACTTGCCACGGTTCTCGTGATTGCTGTCCACACAGTCTCACTCGGTTCCACGCTTGTTCCGGAACGGAGTGCGGTGTGGTATGGATTTGAGATCAGCAATTACCTGTTTTTGTGCTGCAATCTGCTTTTTATCATGATAAGCGGAGCCCTTCTTTTACCGGTGAAAGGCGAACCCGCCGGGCAGTTTTACCGGAAACGTTTTTTGAAAGTGCTTGTTCCAATGGTGATCTATTATATTTTATATGTGTGTGCCAAAGAAGGTTTCGTCTGGCTTCTCCCAGATCACTGGGGAGCCATGTTAAAACGTATTCTGCTCGGTGCACCGGAGGAAGCGCCGCATTTCTGGCTGATTTATGTGATCATCTGGTTATATGTGCTGACACCGTTTTTCCGCTATGTAGTGCAGCATATCCCGGATTCTGTTTTAAGCGGGCTTGTGGCTGTGATCCTGATCTTCCAGATCCTTGGAACTTACTGGGATACGCTTTATTATAATTCCATTGTCTCCGGGATTCTCGGTTCTTTTGCCGGTGTTTTTATATTGGGATATTATCTGACAAGAGAGCAGGGGCGCAGAAAGTACTTCTTTTATGGAGCCGGAATCCTTTCTGTCTGTCTGGCAGTCCGTCATATCTTCAGTGGGGCACAATATCATCGTTATTTATTTAACAATGCGCCGCTTATGGTATTTTATACGATGGCTGTTTTTCTTTTCGTGAGACAGATTTATGTGAAAGCAGAGACGGAACATTTTTTTACAAAGCTGATCAGCCGCTACAGTTTCGGGATCCTTTTGATCCACTGGGGCGTGCTTCATTATCTGGTCAAACAGATTTTTCATGTCAGCCCGACAGATTTCGGAGTGATCGGTGGTTCGCTGCTCATGATCGTGCTCACCTTATTTTTTTCACTGATAGGTGCAATGGTTCTCGATCGAACGCTGATCCACTGGTGTCTGTTGCTTATTGCATGGATAGAAAAAAAGTTCTAATGAGATACAAGACTTCATATGATTTCAATGAGAAATCTATGGAGTCTTATTTTATGACCGATGAATATGTGGAAAGACGCAGAGCTTACGTCAACGAGATACGGCGCTCGTTTGACCGGCCGGAGGTGGAAAATGGCACCGCAGAAGAGGAATCACAGCCTTTGGTTCCGTGGATTTTTCTGAAAATCCGCATAGTGCTTGCAGTTCTTCTTATGCTCGCATTCCTTCTGTTAAAATATAATGCATATGAATTCCATGGCTATCAGGCAAAAGATGTCATTGACATTATTTCTGATAATCAGTATTATACAATTTTGCAGGATTATGTTATGATAAATGAGCATGACTGATTTCCCAGTCGTTTTCAGGAAAAATGAGAAAGGACAAACCGAATGACAAAATTAGCATTATCAGATGAGATACTGATGAAAATCGATAAACCGGCACGTTATATCGGAAATGAGTTAAACAGTATCAAAAAAGATAAAGAAAAAGTTGCAATCCGTTTTGCCATGTGCTTCCCGGATGTATATGAGATAGGGATGTCACATCTTGGCGTTCAGATTTTATATGATATGTTTAATAAAATGGAAGATGTGTGGTGTGAGAGAGTTTACTCTCCATGGCCGGATCTTCATAAAATCATGAAAGAAGAGCATATTCCACTGTTTGGATTAGAGTCCCAGGAACCGATCAAAAATCTTGATTTTATCGGTCTTACGCTCAATTATGAGATGTGTTACACAAATGTGCTTCAGATTTTAGACCTCGGACAGATCCCACTGCTTGCAAAAGACCGTACAGAAGACGATCCACTGGTGATCGGTGGCGGCTGCTGCACTTATAATCCGGAGCCGATGGCAGACTTCTTTGATCTGTTTTATATGGGAGAGGGTGAAATTTCTTTCTACGAACTGTTTGATCTTTATAAAAAAATGCGCGCAGAGGGAAAAACACGCCATGAATTTTTACATGAAGCTTCTAAAGTGCCTGGTATCTATGTGCCATCCCTCTATGAAGTGACTTATAAAGAGGACGGAACGATCGCATCCTTTGAACCAATTTATGAGGATGTTCCAAAAAAGATCCAGAAGCAGATCGTACTGAATATGACAGAAGCTGTTTATCCGGAAAAACCTGTCGTTCCTTTTATCAAGGCAACACAGGATCGTGTGGTTCTTGAGATCCAGCGCGGATGTATCCGTGGCTGCCGTTTCTGCCAGGCTGGAATGGTTTACCGTCCGGTCCGTGAAAAAAATGTAGAACACCTGAAAGAGCTTGCCTACAAAATGTTAAAATCAACCGGGCACGAAGAGATTTCTTTAAGCTCTTTAAGTTCCTCCGATTATTCTGAACTGGAAGAACTGGTGAATTTCCTGATCGATGAGTTCAAGGGAAAAGGTGTGAATATCTCACTTCCTTCTCTGCGGATCGATGCCTTTTCGCTGGATGTCATGAGCAAAGTACAGGATATCAAAAAGAGCAGTCTGACATTTGCACCGGAAGCCGGTTCCCAGAGACTTCGTGATGTCATTAACAAAGGTCTTACCGAGGAAGTGATCTTAAACGGTTCGAGACTTGCCTTTGAAGGTGGCTGGAACAAGGTAAAATTATACTTTATGCTTGGACTTCCAACTGAGACGGAAGAAGATATGAAAGCGATCCCGCAGCTTGCCAATGAGATCGCAGCTCTTTATTATGACACGGTTCCGAAGGAAAAACGGAATGGAAAATGTCAGATTACGATCAGCACCTCTTTCTTTGTGCCGAAGCCATTTACTCCGTTCCAGTGGGCGAGGATGTACACACCGGGAGATTATCTTGCAAGAGCGCGGGTGGTCAATGAGGGTGTGCATGCGCAGCTGAATCATAAGAGTATCAAATATAACTGGCACGAAGCGGATGTGACGGTTTTAGAGGGGATTCTGGCACGAGGCGACCGTAAGATCGGACAGGCTCTCTTAAAAGTTTATGAAAAAGGCGGCATTTTTGATGCGTGGAGCGAATACTTTGACTACCAGAGATGGGAGGACGCTTTTGCGGAATGTGGTATCGATACCGATTTTTATACAATGCGAGAGCGTGATCTGGATGAGATCTTCCCATGGGATTTCATTGATATCGGCGTATCGAAAGACTTTTTAAAACGCGAATGGAAGAATGCACATGATGAAAAAGTAACCCCGAACTGCCGCATGAAATGTTCCGGCTGTGGAGCTATGAAATTTGGAGGAGGTGTCTGTTTTGAAAATAAGGATTAAATTTCGAAAATCTGGTGTGATGAAGTTCATCGGACATCTTGATATTATGCGCTATTTCCAGAAGGCGATGCGGAGAGCAGATATTGATATCTGTTATTCAGAGGGATTTTCCCCTCATCAGATCATGTCGTTTGCAGCACCGCTCGGCGTTGGAATTACAAGTGACGGCGAATATTTAGATATTGAAGTACACGAAAGCAAGTCTACAAAAGAGGCGATGGCAGATTTAAATGCGACGATGGTAGAGGGCGTGGAGATCACCGGATATGTGAAGCTTCCGGACAATGCCAAGACAGCGATGTCCTTAGTTGCCGCAGCCGATTATAAACTTTTTTTTAAGGAAGGTTATGAAGTACCATTTACGAAAACAGAAGCCAGACAGGCGATTTTAGATTATTTTATCACGCCTTCTGAGGTACTTATCACCAAGCAGACAAAGAAAAGCGAAAAAATCATGGACTTAAAGCAGCTGGTTTATGATTTTAAAGTAGAAGGAACCGAGGAGGCACCGGAGTTTTACATCAATCTCTGTACCGGAAGTTCCGACAACTTAAAACCGGAACTTGTGTTAGAATCCCTTTTCGGCTATATGAACATTCCATATAATGCCAATGCAATCCAGATCCATCGTTTGGATGTGTATGCAAAAGAGGGGGACAAATTTGTTTCTCTACTGGATATGGGCGAAGAGATCGCATAAAGAGGTTCTTTATGAATAAATATATTATCACACATGAAAAAATAAAAATGCAAAACAGGGAAGAGCAGGACTTTATTGTCTCTGCTCTTTATAATCAGGGCAAAAAAATGATCGAAGTAAGCCTTACACCCCCGGATGAAGATAGTTTACTTGGAAACATTTATATTGGCCGTGTGGAAAATGTCGTACAGAATATCCGGGCAGCTTTTGTGAAGATTTCGCCGGAGCAGACCTGTTATTTGTCCTTAGATGATCTGAAAAATGCACATTTTACCAAAAAGCTCTCTGCAAGAAAAGAAATTGTGGCAGGAGATGAGCTTCTGGTTCAGGTAGAACGTGAAGCTTTAAAGACGAAAGAACCTGCTGTCACTGCGAATTTAAGCTTTGCAGGAAAATATGCTGTTCTTACAAGCGGAAACCGCAGGCTTGGAATTTCTTCCAAATTAAATAAAGAGCAGAAAGCACATTATAAGGAATTATTGCACGAATTTGATACAGAAAGCTACGGACTTATCATTCGAACCAATGCCGCAAGTGTCGCAGATGAAACACTAATTGCAGAGATTCGAAGCCTTGAGCAGGAATGGTCACAGATGCGTGAGAATGTCTGCCATAAAACCTGTTACAGTGTTTTGAAAAAAGCGAGACCAACGTATCTGGAAGACGTCAAAAACCAGCGGGAAGGTTCTGTCAGCGAGATTATCACCGATGACCGCGGACTCTTTGAAACAATCTGTATGGATTATGGAATTCATCCAAAACAGTTTATGACAAACGGTTCTGTCCCCGTTCCGGTCGATCAGTTTCAGGTGCAGACAGCAGCAGGCGCAGAGGATTTTTTAACGATCACTTATTATCATGATCCGATGTTAACGTTATCTTCCCTCTACAGCGTGAAGTCCTCCTTAGAAAAGGCTTTAAGGGAACAGATCTGGTTAAAGTCCGGTGCATCCATTGTTTTACAGCACACAGAGGCACTTACGGTCATTGACGTGAACAGTGGGAAAAATATCATAAAAAAAGAGATGCGCGAAAATCTGCTCCGTATTAATTTAGAGGCAGCGAAAGAGATTGCCTATCAACTCAGATTGCGCAATATCTCAGGCATTATCATCATCGATTTTATCAATCTTCTTGCAAAAGAAGATGAGGCAGTTCTTTTAAAAGAATTCCGCACATATTTAAAAGACGACCCGGTGAAAACGGATCTGATCGACATGACCAGACTAGGACTGGTGGAAGTGACCAGAAAGAAGATTAAGAAATCTTTGCGGGACAGTTTAAAGATGAACTAAAAAAAGTGAGCAGCCACACTGTAAGGTCTGCTCACTTTTTTAATAGATTTATGCAGATTCAATCTCATACGTAAATCCGGCGTCCTCGATCACCTTGATGGTATCCTCGATCCCCTGGCCATCCTCGGTGAGATAACCGGATGCGAAGATAGAGTTGACAACGGACAATAAACGTTTTTCCTCTCCTTTAAAGTAAACCTCACGTCCGGCAGCACAGCGGATGTCTGCCTGTGGAACAAGAAGCCTTGCAAGGGCGAGAACCTTAAGACCATATTCAGGGGTTAAGCCTGAGGTATCTTTGTGTGCTAAAGGTGTTCCCTCAATTGGCAGCAAAAAGTTGATCGGGATTGCTTCCGGGTTAATTTCACGGAGTTCTAACAGCATATCAACAACATCCTCTTTGCTTTCCCCCATACCAATGATCCCACCACTGCAGATTTCATAACCCAATCCCTGCAGCATTTTGATATTTGCGACACGCTGGTCAAACGTATGCGTAGAGCAGATGTTCGGATAAAATGCACGGCTGCTGTTTAAGTTATGGTTAATACGGTCAAGTCCTGCCTCTTTTAACATGCGCGCCTGTTTTTCAGTCAAAAATCCGATGGAACAGCAGAGGTGTGTTCCGGTTTCTTTCATTTTACGGATTTTTGCAGCGAGTTCTTCAATCTCGGCGTCTGTGAATTTCATGCCGCTTAATCCGATGCAATGTCTTGCGAGATGATTTTTATTTACAAAATCATTGTCACGGTAAAGTTTCTCATCGGAAACCCATTTATATTTCTCAATATCAGCTGATGAACGGCAGGATTGTGCGCAGTAAGCACAGTCCTGGGAACAGTTGCCGCTTCTTGCGTTTGTCAGAATGTGGATTCCGACATTGTCTCCTTTGTATTTGCGGCGCAGTTTCTCAGCGCGTGCAATCAGCTCGTCCAACTGATCATCCGGTGTATTTAAAATTGCAAGAGCATCCTCTCTGGTAAGATATGGATTTTCGGCTTCGGTTGTCTTTGGTTGTGTTGTCATTTTTGTACTCCTTTGTTACGTTTACAAAATTCAAATAAGTTACGGTATGAATTCACAAGTTTCTAAATTCAATTGTTTTTAAAGTAGCACGAAGTATGGTCAAATGTCAACATGCTCACTTATAGAAGTTGACATTTATTTGTAAAAGCTAGTTAACATTAGTATAAATATCTACATATGCAGATATTTCATTTTATTGTACTAATCTTGTGTCTAATATGATATGATATTATTTGAATTAGGGAATTTTGTAAATAAGAAGTGAATCTTCCAAAAGATAAATTTTGTAAGGAGTTTTCTTATAATCAAAAGGAAGAAAAAGCAGAAGTATTAAAGCAGCTTTTGGGCAGTATGGGAACAATAGGTGCAGGAAGTGTTGTGACAAAAGATATTCCGGCCAATTGTGTTGCGGTTGGAAATCCATGCCGTGTGATTCGAAAGATAAATGAGGAATGTTGAATATGAATTATAACGATTTTTTAACCAGACAACAGCAAATCAAAAAACTGTCTATTGCGGAGCAGAAAAATTTTTATGAACAGCTATTGAAAAAGAAATACGACAAAACCGAAGTGCGCATACTTGCAAGTTTTTATTATGGGCAGCTATTTTATCAGGAAGGAAATTTCAGAAAAACCATAGAGATTATAGAACCAATCATAGTGGACTATCAAAGCTATCCGTATACCCCTAAGTTATTGTCCTGTTTTAACCTGATAGGTGTGGCAACACATTGCGAGACAGAATATAATGTTTCCCGTTTTTTCTATGAAACGGCATTAAAAATTGCCATGGAAAATGATGAAAAATACTATTATGCATTTGAGTATAATAATATTGCATTGACCTACATTGAGGAACAAAACTATGAGGAAGCACTTAAAAGTCTTGCGCTCGCAGAAGACGTCCTGAAAGACTGTGATGAGGAAATGGGTGCTTATATCTATATCAATAAATCTATTTCACTTCAGAAACTGAACCGTTTAACAGAGGCTTTAAAGGCGTTTGAACTTGGAGTGAGCCAATATCATGCAGATACAATCGTTCCGGATGATGTCACCCGCTGTGCAGCAACACTTTATTATAAATTGGAACAGCCAGAAAAATATGAGACTTACAAAAAACAGATCCTTTCAAAAATGGATGAAATGTACGCGGCTGAATTTATGGATGCCTGCCGGGAACTGTTTGAGTGTGGAAGAGATTCTTGTGATGATAACCTTATGAACCACATTTTACGATCCATGAATCAGTATATGGAAAAATATCCGGATGAAATCAAGGTTGGACTTGAATTTGCAGAATTAATATATGTATACGCTGTTGGTAAAATGGACAAAGACGCAATTTTAGAGGCATTAGAGGCGAAAAACTATTATAAAGACCGGATTATTGAATATTCGAAAGAAAACCATATAAAATCTTTACAGCAATACATAGAGATTAATTCGCAGATATCTGAATTAGAGCGGGATGCATTAACGGGATTCAAAACCCGTAAGGCATATTACAAAGATATTGCAATCATCGAATGTGACGAGGAGATGTGTAACCAGCCGGTTGGCATCGCTTTTGCAGATGTGAATGGTCTAAAAAAAATCAATGACAATCTGGGACATGAAGCAGGAGATGAGCTGCTCGCAGCAATTGCGAAAAAAATCATAACCATATTCCAGGAGGCAGGTTGTTACCGTTTTGGCGGGGACGAATTTATCATTCTGTCATTCGATAAAAGCGAGACAGACTTTCAAAATAAGCTGCAAAAGCTTTCAAAGCTATGGACGGCTGAATGTTCGGCTTCCATTGGAAGTGTCTGGTTAGAACATGCAAAGGACATTGAAAAGAATTTGTCAGTTGCAGATGAGAAGATGTATGTGAATAAAAATCATTATTATAAAAATAGGTTTTAACTAAAAAGGTTAGAAAAATTTCAAAAAACCAGTTGACGTAATTCAATTGTTATGCTATAGTAACGAAGTATGCCGCACAGTGAGGTCTCAAATTCTGCATGTTTGCAGAAACCACAACTGGCGAGTAATGATAATAGGAGGTGCCATATGTACGCAATTATAGCAACAGG
>OHDC01001163.1_pt1 | contig 10403 bp, 9 predicted proteins | sample 1566851 | NCBI WGS metagenome assembly OHDC01 (sample SAMEA3879590, study PRJEB24766) | human gut metagenome | biome: human-associated habitat; feature: feces | place: USA | collected 1985/1987 | reverse complement strand
CGAGCCGTCGTCAACAAAGATCAGCTCGAACTGAACCTTCTGCTGTTCTTCCATCTCATCCATCTGACGTACCATCGTCTCGTAGTAAACCGGAATTGCTTCCTCTTCGTTGTAGCATGGTATGATAATACTGATTGTCTCCATTTTTTTCCTCCCGGGGATTACATACTCTCTCAGAATCCTTCTGCAGATCCTTCCTGCTGCAATCCCGCTTCTGTCTCATTCTTATGCAAGTCAGGTTTTTGTGGCTGTTTCTCCCGCTGCAGAATCCTCGCCTGCCTCCGGGAAACGCAGGATGACTTTAAACAGATCGCCGTCTGCCGCAAGCTCCATGCGGCCGCCCATGTTGGCCGTGTAGCTTGATGCAATCGCAAGGCCAAGGCCGGTTCCGCCGATTTCCCGCGAGTGGGACTTGTCCACGCGGTAAAAACGCTCATAAATATGCTCTAAGGAATCCTCCGGGATACCGATACCCGAATCCTCAACTTTCAGGTAGAAATACTGGTGATCTGCATTCAATGTGACATGCACCCATCCCCCCGGTTTATTATACTTGATTGCATTCTCGATCAGATTCGTAAATGCTAGTGTGATCTTCACTTCATCCACATCCGCAGACACCGGGCGGAAGCTTTCTAACACAAGTTCCACATTCTGTTTCTCCGCAATCGGGTTTAACCGCTTCAAAATCTGCTCCAGCAGCTCATTGATGTTCATATTGGTAACATTTAAGTCTGCCGCGGATTTATCCATTTTCACCAGAGATAGAAGGTCGTTGATGATCTTCGTCTCACGGTCGATCTCATTTCCGATATCGCCCATAAACTCTTTGTAAAGTTCGATTGGCGCATCTTCCATGCTGTTAAGAGAATCTGCCAGAACTTTCATGGATGTCAGCGGTGTTTTTAACTCATGAGACACATTGGATACAAATTCCTGTCTGGAATCATCCAGCACTTTCATTCTGCCTAACATCTCATTAAACTTTTTACAGATTTCAATTGTTTCCGTGTAATCATTCACAGACAGCGCATCTTCCCCATATCCGGTTTTGATCTCATCGATAGACTTTGACATCTTATGGAAAGGCTTTACCAACTGGATACTTAAGATCACTGCAAGGAAAACTGCCGCCACAGCACAGATCAACTGGATTACATAGGCGTTTCTCGCCAGATACTCCATATTGAGGTTAATGCTGTCCGTCGACACACTGACTAACATAACACCTAAAACCTCTGTTGCCCCGGTCTGTTCCACCGGTCTGCTCAATGGAACGGTCAGTTCAATATAGCGGTTTTCCGCGTCATATTTTTTGATCTCCTGGCCGTAATAACTCTCAATTACCTCTTTGGAAATGATTGTCTTATTCGTGTCAAGATCATACGTATCCTTGATAATGTGAAACTCATTATCGATCACCATGACACGGCCATCATAAATATTCGATAACTGATCTAATTCTGCATTGATAATCGTTGAGTTTGGATAATTCAGATAATCATTGGAAACAATCTGATTCGCCAGGATTTTTGCCTGGCTTAAGATCTCACTTGTCTTGATTGAAACAGACCGGTCCTCATATGTCTTTACAATTCCAACTTTTAAAACGATTCCCGGTACAATTCCAAAAAGGATTAAGAAAAGTATCAGTCTGAATTTCAGACTTTTAAAAAAATTAATAACATTTTTAAATCTGGACATTCTTTCGCACCCTGACTAATTCTGGTAATAGTAGTATCCCACACCCCACTTGGTATGAACATACTTTGGCTCGCTTGGATTCTTTTCGATCTTCTCTCTGAGACGTCTGACATGCACATCCACAGTTCTGACATCCCCCGGATACTCGTAACCCCATACAAGATTGAGCAGATTCTCCCTGCTGTATACTTTATTCGGATTATTGACCAAAAGTTCTAAGAGATCAAACTCTTTTGCAGTCAGATTCACTTCTTTATTCAGGATAAACAATCTTCTGCTCTCGCAATCCAGACGAAGATCACCCGCTTCAATGACCTTGGAATCCTCTTTCTTCGGCTGGCTTCCTGCGGTTCTCCGCATAATTGCCTTGATTCTTGCTTTGACTTCCAGGATGTTGAACGGCTTTGTGATATAATCATCTGCTCCGTATTCCAGACCGAGGATCTTATCCATGTCATCGCCTTTTGCAGTCAGCATCACGATTGGCATATCAGAGAATTCGCGGATGTGCTGGCATACTTCAAATCCATCCATCTTCGGAAGCATGATATCCAAAAGAATCATATCATAATGATTCTCTGTTGCCATTTTCAATGCCTCTTCCCCGTCATATGCACAGTCCACTTCCATTCCATCCTGCTCTAAACTGAAACGGATACCTTTTACGATCAATTTTTCATCATCAACAACAAGAACCTTTTTTGCCATTTTTACACCTTTATACTATCCTTTATTTTGTTAAAAACTCCTTCTTTGATTCCATCCACATTCATGATCTCCTCAATAGAAGAAAATCTGCCGTGTGCTTCCCGGTACTGAAACAATGCCTCTGCTTTTGACTGCCCGATTCCCGGAAGCGTCATAAAATCTGCAACACTTGCCCGGTTAATGTCCAGTAAGCCATCATCCACATTGCTCTCGGATTCTTCCTGTGCAGCCGCCACTTCTTCCATGGTCGGAATTCTTAACATCTGTCCGTCCGTGACAAACTCTGCCTGATTTACCGCTTCCATCCCGGCATCCTCTGTCATCCCGCCAGCCATCGCTACTGCTTCATAAACACGGCTGTTCTCCGGCAGCTCATACACTCCCGGATTTTCTACTGCCCCGCAAACATACACCATACAACTGCCCATCTCTTCCTGGCAGTCTTTCTCCTCTGTCTGCGGAACTTCACTTGTCTCTGTCTGTATTTTCTCCAAATACACATTATTCCTGGAACCACATCCACAGAGCACTCCCATGCAGAATATGATTACCAGGAATACTTTCCTCTTTCGATTCATAGCATTCTCCTTCTCCACCGAATGCATCATCACAGATGGATGAAAGAGCCCTCAACGCCTGATGTATATATTTTAACGAAATTTTACAAATATGACAAGACTATTAAATATATTATATCCATTTTTTTAAAAATATTGAGATATTGTTTCTTTTAATGTTACCCAAAATTCTTTTGCATCCTGTGAATCCGGTACCGGGATCGCATTTTCGTATGCCTGATAGGCAATCTGTTCCTTCTCGTCTGCGTCCTCCGATAATTTTACGGAATAATGACCGCCAAGTCCATGAAGTTCTCCTGACATGGTAAGTGTTACATACTCTGCAAAATCAGCCGCTTTTTCCTTTTTCTCCGAGAAATCATTCACAACCACAAGATCTGTCAACGCTGCGGAAGATGTCTGCAACGTGTCATTCAATGCCAGAAGCTCCCGGATCTCATAATCAGTTCCTGTGAGACCGGCAACAGAATCTGAATCAATGATTGCACAGAGTGTTTTTCCATCATTAAAATCTGAGATCACACTCGCTTCCGTAACCGTCGAAGCATCAATGGAAAACGACTCCAGACTCTGTGAAAAGAACTCCAGATCTTCGTTATACAGATCCTCATCATAATTCACCTGCATCGTTTCCACTTCATCTTTTACAAAGCTGACACTGTTCGATATAAATGGAAAATCATAAAACGCATCATTCACATCCCACTCTAACAGATACTGCACATTTTCCGGTGGCTCATTGTCGATGGAATAATCAATGATTGCCTGCAATGTCTCCGGTTCTGTCTCAAAATAACCATTTTTATAGACAAACAGACAGGTATTATAACTTAATGGATACGCATACATTTTCTCTTTGTAAGTGGACGCTGTCACTGCATTCGACGCCACGGTGCTCTCATAAATATCAGATGCCGTGTTTTCTGCTGCAAGTCCGTAAAGATATGCTTCCTCTAACTCATCGCTTCCGATCATGTAAATATCCGGAAATGTTTCTCCCTGCATCGTTGCCGTGTATACTGCATCCATGTAATCCATGCTGTCCTGATACTCTACATCCACAACAATACCGGTATCCTCATAATATTCTTCTGCCGCCTTCTCAAAAAACTTCTGATAGCTTTTATCGCTATACCAGAACATCAAATCAGCAGGCTGTTTTACCACCCTGCTAACTGATGCTGTCTCTGTTCCATTTTCTGTTTCATTTTCTTTCTGTTCATAAGTGCTGTGTCTGGATACAACAACGGCACCTCCGATCACCAGCACGCCGATACAGCCCGCTGCGATCATTCTCTTCTGTACTACTTTCATTATAAAATACTCTCCAGCCTGGATATCATCTCATCCACATCTTTTTCTTCAATGATAAGTGGCGGTACAAAACGAAGTACATTCGAACCTGCTGTGATCACGATCAGTCCTGCCTCCAATGCTTTTGCTGCAATCTGGCCTACCGGTTTTTCACAGACAACACCCTGCATGAGTCCCATACCTCTTCGCTCGGTCAGGAAATCATACTTTGCAACCAGTTCATCTAATTTTTTCTCCAGATACGGTGCGACCTTTTTCACATGCTCTGTGATATGGTCGCGCTCCATCATCTCAAGTACTTTATCTACAGCGGCTCCCACAAATGGATTGCCTCCATAGGTCGTACCGTGATCTCCCGGTGCCAGAGATTTCTCTGCGACTCTCTCTGTCATAAGGAAAGCGCCGACCGGGACACCACAGCCAAGTGCCTTGGCACTCGTCATAATATCCGGCTTCACACCATAATGCTGCCATGCGAACATTTCTCCGGTTCTTCCCATACCGCACTGGATCTCATCTAAAATTAAAAGAATGTCATGCTCATCGCAAAGTGCACGCACACCCTTTATAAATGCTTCTGTTGCAGGGTAAATTCCACCTTCACCTTGTACTGTCTCAAAAATAATAGCACAGGTTTTGTCATTAATCAAAGCTTTTACGCTGTCAAGGTCATTAAAATCTGCAAATTTTACTCCGGGAAGCAGTGGTTCAAACGGTTCCTGATAATGTTTATTGCCTGTCACAGACAATGCTCCGATACTTCTTCCATGAAAGGAATGGTTCATTGCAATGATCTCATGTCCTGCATGTCCGTCCCTGGTGTACGCATATTTCTTCGCTGCCTTGATTGCTCCCTCGATTGCCTCTGTACCGCTGTTGGTAAAGAAAACACGATTCATCTGGCTTGCTTTTAATACCCTTTTTGCCGCATTCATGATCGGGACATTATAGTACAGATTGGATGTGTGCATCACTTTATCGATCTGTGCTTTCAGTGCGTCGTTATACTCTTTGTTGTTGTAGCCAAATGCCTGCACGGCGATTCCTGCTGCAAAATCCAGATATTCTTTTCCGTCTGTATCATAAAGGTACACACCATCCCCATGATCAATGACCAGTGGAAAACGATTATATGTATGAAGGAGCGCACTCTCTGCTCCATCAATGTAATCCTGTTTATTCATGATAATACTTTGTCTCCTTATCCCCTAAGATTGCAGTTCCGATTCCTCTGTTTGTAAAGATCTCCAACAGCAGGCAGTGTGCGATACGTCCGTCTAAAATATGCACTCTGGAAACTCCGTTTTCGATCGCATCAATACAGTTGTTTAATTTCGGAAGCATTCCGCCGCCGATGTATCCGTCTTCGATCAGTTTTTTTGCCTCTGAGATCGGCAGTTCCGAGATCAGTGTGGACGGATCTTTCGGATCTTTGTATACACCCTCAATATCAGTTAAGAAAGCTAATTTTTCTGCGTGGACTGCTCTCGCAATCGCACAGGCTGCATCATCTGCATTGATGTTGTAGCTGTCATAGTTTTCATCCATGCCGATTGGACAGACGATTGGAAGAAAATCTTTTTCCAGAAGATCATATAAAATCTGTGGGTTGACCTGTGTGATCTCGCCGACGTAACCGATATCCTGTCCGTTGGAATATTTTTTCTCCACCTTTAACATTCCGCCGTCTTTTCCGCTGATACCGACAGCATTTACACCCAGCTCCTGCACCAGTTTTACAAGAGATTTGTTCACTTTATTTAATACCATCTCCGCAATTTCCATCGTCGCCTCGTCTGTCTTGCGCAGTCCGTTGACAAACTCCGGTTCCATGCCGGCTTTCTCTACCCATCTGCTGATCTCTTTGCCGCCGCCGTGCACGATGATTGGCTTGAAACCTACCAGTTTTAATAAAGTGACATCCTGAATGACGTGCTGCTTTAATTCCTCGTCCACCATGGCACTTCCGCCGTATTTGACAACGATGATCTTACGGTTAAAGCGCTGGATATATGGAAGTGCCTCGATCAGCACCTCCGCTTTTTTCAAAAGTTCGTTCATGTTTTTTTCTTCCATTTTTCTATCCCCCTAAGAACGGTAATCCGCATTGATTTTTACATAGTCATAGGTCAGGTCACAGCCCCATGCGGTAGCGGATGCATTGCCCATTTTGATATCTGCGATCGCAGTAACGGCAGGTTCAGACAGGATTCTGGTTGCCTCCTCCTCGCTGTAATCCACCGCAACACCGTTTTTGATGATCTGCATTTTTCCTGCGGCACTCTCAAAGAATAAATCGACTTTTTCCGGGTTAAACGCTGCACCGGAATACCCCATAGCGCAGAGGATCCGTCCCCAGTTTGCGTCATGTCCGTAAATCGCTGCTTTGGTGAGACTTGAGGTGATGACAGACTTACTTAAAACTTTCGCCTGTTCTTTGCTCTCGGCACCGATAATCTTCACTTCAAATAATGCGGTCGCACCCTCGCCGTCGCCTGCCATTTTCTTTGCCAGCGTCTCATTGACAAAGTTCAGTGCCTTGCAGAATTCCTCATAATCTGCATTTTTCTCTGTGATCTCCGGGTTTTCTGCCAGCCCGTTTGCAAGTAACAGACAGGTATCATTCGTGGAAGTGTCACCGTCAACAGAAATCATATTGTAGGTGTCCTGCACATCAGCGCTCAATGCCTCCTGCAATAACTCTTTGGAGATTGCCGCATCTGTTGTGACAAAGCTAAGCATCGTACACATATTCGGATGGATCATGCCGGAGCCTTTGCACATGCCTCCGATCGTTACCATTTTTCCACCAAGTTCGATGGTCACTGCCACCTCTTTATTTTTTGTGTCTGTGGTCATGATCGCTTTGGAAGCCTCGGTTCCGCTCCCGGTATCTCCTTTTAACTGTGGCACCATAGCATCGATCCCATTACAGATACGGTCGATTGGGAGCTGCATGCCAATAACTCCGGTAGATGCAACCAACACCTCGTCTGCTGCAATGCCTAATACTTTTTCTACTTTCTCAGCTGTCTGCCTGCAGTAGCCCATGCCTTCCTCTCCGGTGCAGGCATTGGCAATTCCTGCATTGATGACAACCGCCTGTGCTGCTTTGCTGTTGTATACCACATTGTGATCCCATTTGACCGGAGCTGCCTTTACGATATTAGTCGTAAAGGTTCCTGCTGCCTTACATGGAACTTCACTGTAGATCATTGCCATATCTTTTCTGTCTTTGTATTTGATTCCTGCTTCTGTACTTGCTGCCTGAAAACCTTTTGCTGCGGTCACACCGCCTGTGATCTGTTTCATGATTTATCTCCTTATAATTATTCGTTATTTAGACAATTGCGAAACTCATAGATACAGTAGATTAAATTGTGAAAAATTGACAAAAGGTTGAGAAGACACTGGGGAGCCGCCGGTTCTTGCTTGGCAGACATAGCATTTGCTGTGGCTGGCATGCTAGTACCGTTGCGAGCGACACGTAGCGAGAGCGTGTCTTCGAAACTTTTGTTAATTCTTCACAATCTTCATAATCTGAATTAGAGTTTCGCAATTATCTAATTCGTTATTTAGGCAATTGTCTATATTAATTCTTTCTACGGATTAAACACGGTAATATTCTCTTCATTCAATACATACTCATAATAATTCACGTTGTCGCAGTATTTCCAGCCGAGGCTCTGCCAGAAGCGGTTGCCGATCTCGTTCTGCTTAAATGCGATCAGATTGACTTTGGAAATTTTTTCTGCTTTCAATGCTTCGAGACACCGCTCCACGAGTTTCTGCCCGATTCCGTGTTTTCTGTAATTTTCCTGTACACAGACATGATAAAGTCCTGCTCTTCTGCCGTCATGCCCGCAGAGGATCGCGCCGACGATTTTTCCATCACACACTGCCACCATGCTCGTAGTCGGATTTCTTCGGATAAAACGCTCCACACCCTCTTTCGAATCATCGATACTGCGGATACCGAAACCGTGGATCTCCATCCAGAGGCTGTGTACCTGCTCAAAATCATCTATTGTCATGGGACGGATTGTTAAATTTGTATCATTCATGTTATTTTCATCTTCCTTGCTGTCTGCCTCTCCGGGGCAGTTTTCTATAAAACGGCTTCTCATGCTGTGCATCCTGACCGAATAGCTGCTTCGCAGCCTCTTACGGGAACATCGGAACAAGATTTAATCCTTCCGCCTCATCGAAGCCGAATAAGAGGTTCATGTTCTGCACTGCCTGACCGGCTGCACCTTTTACAAGGTTATCGAGTGCTCCCATCATGACGATTCTTCCGGTTCTCTCATCAATTTTGAAGTTCACATCCACGTAATTGCTTCCCTCTACCCATTTTGTTTCCGGGCAGATATCTTTTTCCAGTACACGGACAAATTTTTCGTTCTTATAATATTTATCGTAAACAGCTTTCACTTCCTCGTATGTTGGAAGCGTGCCGTCTGCTTTCTTATTTAACGTTGCATATTCTGTTGCAAGGATACCGCGGTTCATCGGTACGAGATGTGGGGTAAAATTGACCACGATCTCTTTTCCTGCCGCATAGCCAAGCTGTTCTTCGATCTCCGGTGTGTGTCTGTGATTCGTCACGCCGTAAGCTTTCATATTCTCATTCACCTCGCAAAACAGATTAGGAAGTTTTGCACCTCTTCCGGCTCCGGATGTTCCTGATTTTGCATCAATGATCAGGGTGTCCGGATCGATCAGTCCCTCTTTTACGAGTGGATATGCTGTTAAAATGGAACAGGTTGTGTAGCATCCCGGGTTTGCGATCAGTCTTGCGCCTTTTATCTTGTCACGGTTGAGTTCACAGAGTCCATACACAGCTTCCTCAATAAATTGTGGGCTCCTGTGTTCGATCTTGTACCATTTCTCATAAGTCCTGACATCTTTTATACGGAAATCCGCACTCAGATCGATAATTTTTACTCTGGATAAGATCTCCTCTGTCAGGACACCTGCCAGAAATCCCTGTGGCGTTGCGGTAAAGATCACGTCCACCTTGGAAGCAAGTTCTTCCATATTATCATCGAGACAGGTATCCTCTACGATTTCAAACATATTCTGATAAACTTCTGCATATTTCTTATCTATGTAGTTTCTGGAACCGTACCACATGATCTCTACATCTTTGTGTCCCATCAATAACCGGACAAGTTCGTTTCCTGCATAGCCGGTCGCTCCAATAATCCCAACTTTTACCATAATCTATTCTCCAATCTCCCCGAAGGGTTTTCTCTTTTTACACTTTACCACTCTAATTCGTTTCTATCATAGTACAGCTCTTTAGGATAGTAAAGTATTTTTTGTTTCCCGGTTTTCAATTGCTATTGCATAATTATACATTCATTATCATTTTTATGCAACACTATTTTTAGTGTTTTTTCTTATTTTTCTTGATTTTACAATTTTCTTACCTTAATTTATACAAATGTTACTGTATAAACTTCTGTTGTTATTGCATACTTTTATGCATTTTTATTATTAAATTATGTATATTTTTTCACTTGCATTTCCTGTCCACATAGTATATATTAGGTTTCAGAAGAAATCGTTTCGTGGCAGACTCATTGTCATGCATGAAAGAACGGTTTACATGATAAAAAGAATATACGACAGAAAGGATTCACTCTCATGAAAGAAAAAGTTATTTTAGCGTACTCCGGTGGTCTTGATACCACAGCCATTATCCCATGGTTAAAAGAAACTTATGGTTATGAAGTTATCTGCTGCTGCGTAGACTGCGGACAGGAAGAAGAATTAAACGGACTTGACGAAAGAGCCAAATTAAGCGGTGCTTCCAAATTATACATTGAGGACATCGTAGATGAATTCTGTGATGATTACATTGTTCCATGCGTACAGGCAAACGCTGTATACGAAAACAAATATTTATTAGGTACTTCCATGGCCCGTCCGGGAATCGCCAAGAAATTAGTTGAGATTGCAAGAAAAGAAGGTGCTACAGCGATCTGCCACGGTGCTACCGGAAAAGGTAACGACCAGATCCGTTTCGAGTTAAGTATCAAAGCACTTGCTCCGGACTTAAAAATCATCGCTCCATGGCGTGACAGCAACTGGAAA
>OHDC01001160.1_pt1 | contig 10426 bp, 5 predicted proteins | sample 1566851 | NCBI WGS metagenome assembly OHDC01 (sample SAMEA3879590, study PRJEB24766) | human gut metagenome | biome: human-associated habitat; feature: feces | place: USA | collected 1985/1987 | reverse complement strand
CCATGTACACTGTGCCAATAGTTCTTCTATTTCATCCTTAGATGGTAGTCGCCAATCTTTTCCCCATTGTGCACGAGCTATATCATATATTGATCCACAAATGTCACTTGGAGGATTTGAATTTGGATAATCTTCATTTAGTATTGAAATTTTAGTTCCTGTAGGATCTGCCCAACCATAAAGTCCACCATATTCTTCTGGTGCAGATGCTCCTATATTCCAATTTGCCCATTTCACACTAAGTCCTAAATCTACAGCTTGTCCAACAGGTCCATTAACTGGAATTCCAGCATAATTTTCATCTCCTATCTTAATTTCTTCTTGGTTGTTATTAATCCATGGTGTAATAGTAGCCTCACTAATACTGAGTACTTTGTAAGTATCTATCGTCACTGTATACGTATACTGCTGTCCCGCCTGCCAGTTCGTTACCGGTACGGCTGCGGAAAGCCCGTTCTCAAAACTGCTTATATCGTCACTCATATTTAGTAGAACTTTTTTCCCTTCTGTATTTCCCGGAATAACAAGGAAATCGGCAACAATTTCATTGTCAGAATTTTCAAGTACATAATCAGAAGGTTTTGCAGTAAGATTGGCGGTTCCTGTAGGATCAAGAATGGTGCCACCATCTAAAATATTTAAATAAGCACTTTTATCTACATTCAGGAGGTTGATATAAGGGAATTTATAAGTATTCTCATTATCCGTTGCCTTTTTAATTCTCATAGTCACACGTGCCATAGCATGTTTGAAGTATATAGTTGCCTTAGGCTGAGTATCTTTGACATACGTCAGCTTGAAATCATTGTCGGCACTATAACCATATAGGTAGTCCGTTTGAGTAGTAACATCGACCGGCATTTCCAAGAGATATTCAATGTTTGAATAGTTAGCGTTATATGGATAGTATGCATATACAGGGACGTCAACATTCGTAGGTAGATACACACTTTTATTAAGAGTACTTACCCCTTTGGAATAATTGACGCAAACATTCATTCCACCGTCAATGACCTCTCTTTCTTTACCATACATGGCAAAGATACCATATTGACATTCTTCTGGTAGCGTGCTTCCTTCAATGATGCTACGAGTAGTCTGTACGCTGCCTGTCTGTATCTCCAATGGCACTTGTTTGCTGGCAGTTATAGTTTCATTTTCATTATTACAAGACGCAACGGACAGTACCCCACCTATCATTGTTGCTAGGTAAAATATAGCTTGAATATTTTTCATTATCTTTTATTTTTTAGTCGTTAATTGTTATATCTCCACCCTTATTGTTATTCCAGTCTTCTACAACTACATCACCGATAGTAATATGTGCTTCATCGTAAGTGATTGGATAAGTATATTGGTGTCCTGCTTCCCAGCGGGCTTGAGGAAGATTCACAGATAATTCATGCCCGTTTTCAGTCTTCAGAGTCAATAAAGCAGCTTCATTGCTAAATTCGGCGGGGAACATCAAAACTTCAATGTCTTTTGCTACATCAGTCGGATGAAAATTAGTTGAACGTGTTATGGGTAACTCATAAGTGAAATTTTCGAAGTTACCTGTATAAATGTTCAGGTATCCGTAAGTAGGTATTCCGCTTGCTTCATTTCGATTGGCTAGCATAAAGTCTGTGATAATCGTAGTTTCCAGTACATTGGCTGTACCTGTTATGGAAAATATTACACGTGCCATAGTATGTTGCATCTGAATAGAGGCATCCGGTGTCTGTTCGTTCAATGTGTCGCTTGTACCCCATAATACATCTTCATCATATTTATAGGTTCCAAAAGGAATCATATATTCTTCAGAATTTCCTTTTTGATAAGGAAAGTAAGCGCACATTTTTAAGTTGGTACTTGCAGGAAAGATTTCTTGAGGAAGCTTCCAACCTATTTTTCCGTCGATAACGTTTTTCTCCACGTACATATTTCCATGTCCTTGATAAATGGAGGGAGAGGCTGTATAAAAGAGATAAGTCCCCAACATATCAGGATTGTATTCTTCCTGACTACCATCCCATGAAGTGGAGGTTACGGAAATCAGTCGGATAGAACTGAGTGTTGTGAAAGATTTCGCCTCTCCGCGTACTTCATTATTCTTACCATCCGTAGTGCTACGGAGTGCAGCCATATAATAATAAGTAGTATTAGGTATCAGGTCCTTTATGTAATTGCTTTCGCTCTCCCAAACATCATTCATATCGGGTGAGGTAGAAAGAATATATACGAGCGAGCAATCAGCTTTTCCATTTTCTGATTTGAATGAAAGAAGGGCGCTGGTTGCTGTAATCTCTGTTGCCTCTCCCGTTTCTATTGTAGGGATATTATTGATGGGAGTATCCAATTCCTGACAACTGGTCAGCATTACACATACTCCCAATGCTATTACTAATATAGATTGTATTTTTTTCATATTTTCCTGTTTATAAATTAAAAGTACATACCGATACCAAAGTTTCCTACACGATCTTTGAAGTTGTTTGAATCATTATTCAGCATTACGCCTCCATTGATGAAGAACTTCTTTACTTTCAGCATAAGACCACACTCAATGACAGCTCCGTAATAGCAGTCTGGTTCATACTTCACATAACTTCCGTCGAATGTTTCCCAGGCGACTTTGCGATTAGAGTAGCCTGCACCTATATATACATGAACAGGACTCCATAAACGGGCGATAAAACCAGCTGTTGCATTCCAATAACTTTGCTTTATTTTGCCTGTCAGCCAATGAGCATAGTAGTCTTCCGCTTCCATTGAACCGTCCGTATCAGGTACTTTACTATATACCCCTTTCACATACCAACCAATCTTTTTCACTCTTCCCAGCATCAAACCAAAAGAAGGTTTAATATCTTCACAATCAGGTAAGGCTGTCTGCGCGCCTATCAGCCACTGGTATTTATCGGGTTTTTCCCGCCACCAGTTGCTGTCAGACATTTTTATAAGCATATTCGGTTTTACCTTCTGCTCCTTCGACTGCATACCCACATAATAGACTTTCACCTTCTGTGCAGGTATTTTTGTTTCCAGCGTAAACGTACCATCCAGTTCTGTGATAGTCGATTCAGTACCTCCCTTGATTTCAACTTTAGCTCCTGGGATAGGGTTACCTTTCTTATCTGTAACAGTTCCGCTCACCGTGTTCTGTGCAGACAGGTAGAGGCTGCACAGCAAGAGGAAGAAGCCCAGTAATAGTAATTTCTTCATTTGTTTTTTTATTTAAAGTTTATATGTTCATTGATTTATTCAAACTTTGCAGGTGATTTGCCATTTTGAAAGATCCTTGTTATGGTTTCAACTTCAACTCTTTCCAGCTACTGCTCAGCGTTGCAGAAGGAGACACAGTAGGAGTCTGCACCTTGCGATTTACTACCACTGACTGCTGCTTTACTTTCTCCGTCAGATAATCACCCAAGTCTTTCAAAGTTGCATTTCCTTTACTTTCCTGTAATTTCTTCAGCAGGAAATAAGTGAAAAGTCCATGTCCTTTGTCTTTATAAGGGAAAGCAGTCTCGTCACCGGAAGCAGCGCTGAAAATAACCATATTACCTTTCGGATCTTCCTGTTTGGCTTTTAGTGCTACGCCACGGGCTGAAGCAAGCATACCTCCGTCACGCTGGGCACCACTAAAACAGGCATCCAGAAATACAACTACATAATTGGCATTCAATCCACCCAATTCGGTATAAAGTTTATTAAGAGAATAACAGCCTTCAGTCTGCTGACCGTCGGCATCTATAGGGAGCAGAAACGCATCTTTGGTGGCTTCGTTGGGAATACCATGTCCGGCATAATAGAATATCACCTTGATTTGTCCGGAGTATGCGTTGGATATATCCTTGATGTCACGCATGGCACGTAGCATGGTTCCGTAAGAGGCATCCGGATAAAAACGAATATTATCCTTAGGCATTCCTAATGTCTTTTCGCAATAACGGCTGAAAGTTTCTCCATCGTTCAAAGCCATCGGTACTTTAGAAACCATAGTGTAGTTTTCATTCGAAATGATTACAGCAAAAGTCTTATCATTATTGGTGCGTACTTCCGGTATGTTGATATCCACATCCGAACTTCCTACTTTGATTTCATTTTTCTGTACTCTTGAAACAGGAGTTTCCGAAGTACCTGCCTGTGCCAGCGAACCATAATCTATAGCATCAAAACGTACATCTACCGTAGTTGCCGCATAGTTTACAGCCTCTTTATTATCATATCGGTAAGTATTGCCGGTAGGTGTTACAAAAGTCAGACTTGCCAGTGCCAGCTGTCCGTTGTTGATACAAAACTGAGGTTCCTTGAACTGCATACCTTTCCAACTACTCTCGAAAATCCGCGCTTCATTATTTTCACGCGGAACGGGTACAATCAGTTCACCGAATTTTGACTCTATCAGGAAAGCCCGATTGTCAGCATCATAGGGTTTCAGTTGCATATCGCTGAAGCGGATACCTTGCGTATAGGTGCTGATATATTTCTTTTCGGCTTCTGCCAGCAGCTCTTTCACTTTAGTATCCCGCGTAGCCTCTGTCACGCGTGCCTTATATTCGTCTACGGTTTCATAGGGATCTTTGGCCTGCCAAGCTTTTATCTTTTCTTCCACATAGCTTTGGGCAAATTTAGGATATTCGGGTATTTCCTCAGCATTTGTTGAGGGAGTGGCAAAAAGTTGCGTGTTGTAGTTCGTTGCGGTTGCAGATGCCGGGACAGATTTATTATCATCAGAGAAAGCCATTAATGAAGGTATGGATGAGGCTGATACGGCATTTCCACCCAGAGAAGATATCTTATTGTTCAAGCTGTTCAGCTCGCTTGTTTTGCCTAAGCAATAATAGGCGGTGGCCAATGCTTCCATATATTTCAAGGAAGTAGGATCTGAACCTAGAACATCTTTGAAAATGGATACAGCGGCGGAAAAGTATTCTTCGGATTGCTTGCTTAGCTTCTTGGCTGCCGATGGATTTTTCTCCATGGCGCTTTTGTTGTTGAACAGCACACCTAGATTATAATAATTCAATCCGAGATGTTTGTAGATTTCCAGGCTGCGTGGGTTCGCATTTCGTAAGATGGTGTATGTTTGTAGCGCTTTCTGGTATTCCTGCGTGTCTTCGTACAATTTTCCCTGAATATTGAGTAGAGTAGTGTCATCGGGCTTTATTGCCAATGCCTTGGAAACATACTTCTGTAATCCCTCATTGTCTTTGAGGTCTATGCAACAGTTGATTCCCATGGATAAAAGATTGAAATCCGAAGGATAATTGTTCACTGCTTCGTCGAGCACTGTTTTGGCTAATGCATAGTTCTTGATATTTGTACATGCTTTTGCCATGTAAGTGAACACGTCTTTCCGGTTTTTCTGTTCTCCTGTTCTCAGGTATTCTTGAAAATAAACAATAGCTTTTTCATAGTCCTTTATGTTGAAGGTACCTGATGCTGCAAAGTAGACCATTGTCGGGTAATAGTTGTCTTTAGGAAAGGTTTCTGTTCTGAAAGCCTCCATCAACGGTACGTCAATATAGGCTTGTGCCAGCAATAATGCATTTTGTTGGCTACCTTTTTGTGAGTTATAGATGGCTCCTTGTTGTAAATACGGATAAATGTCCCGCAATGCACTCTTTGCCTGATCATAAGACGGATTACCAGGCTTTAAGGAACTCAATACGGCTACATACTCTTTGTAACAGCTATATAAAGTTGAATAAAGAGTACCTTTGTCTCCATTTTCATTATTCAGTCGGACAAACGTCTTGTATTCCTCATTTGCTTTATCAACGGACTGTGCCTGTACCGGCTGACAAAGCATTCCGGAACAGACCCATAAACCGACTATTAATAACTGCTTTTTCATTGTATCTTAATAGAGATTGATTAAAATGCATCTACAAAAGTGAATGCTACACTGATTCTTCTGTACTCGCTGCCTTTCTCTTTGGTTACCTCGATGTAATAGTTGTAATCGGAGTTCATTTCAGAAAAAGCAGGAATGTTTTTCAGGATATAATCTTTCACGCCTACTGCACGCAGGAAAGCGAGCTGATCGTTCTGGGTAACTCCGCTTTCTTTAGTTACTGTGATGTTGGACAAATCATTATCTTTGTATACGGGCTCATTCGTATATTCTCCGTAACATCCGTCATAGGTTATTTTTCCGTTAATGGGACTTGCATCTGCCATACCGGTAATTTTTACCCTTAGTTTTTTGCCCGCATGTACGTATTGTGCAAAGTCTTTTTCGAAAGCTGTTTTCATGATGGCAAGCATGGACATCGCAGCACCGGATTGGGTAGTGATGTATTTTCCCGGTCCGAAGTCCTCTTTAGCCGAAAATCCTTGTTCCACTTCATAAGAGAAATTGATGTTGTAGTTCATAATTTTCTTTCCGTCAGCGTCTATTTCGGAAACAATGCCTGCATCGACGGAAATCTTTGTATGGTCGGATATCGTGTTCTGCTGTTTTGCCATGCTCATGATGTTTTCCTTGATTTCTTGCAGTTTGATTTCGTCCATATTCGATTGCTGAACCAGGTTGAGGGGAATGAAGTTATCGTCGGACTTCATGTAATCGAATGATTCACGATCCAGATTATCGTATTTATAAGTTTTGCCGGAAGCTTTGTTATACACATCGGCATAGATAAGTTCAAATTTATCATTCTTTGTAAGTCCGTATACAGCGTTGCGGAATTCCAGATCACCGGGATTCATAAAGTCGGATACCTCATCTGCAGGAATGTTTAGGTAGATGGTGGGCATGGTATTGAAGTCTACAGCCAGCATGTTAGAATTCGGATTATAATTCCCTAATGTAACCTCTGATTTTTCTACCAGATTGTCGGCCATGCGGGTAGCGATTTCCTGCTCAAACAGTCGCATCTGTTGTGCGCGTGTCTCATCATTTACACGGAGATTATATTCTTCCAGAGTTTCACCAGGCATCATTTTCATCCAAGTGTTCATGCGGTCACTTAACTCGTCGTTCATCAGTTTGCTGTAATTGGGGGATAATTTGCTCATCAGCTCGTACGTGATGGAGTTTACCGTGTTGTACGCAAGGAAAATCTCCCCTTTACCGTTTTTCAGAAAACGGGCATCCGTGATGCCTCCTTCTGCATTGTCGATGTATTCGCGGTCCTTTTCGTCCATCAGGTTCAGGATGGAAATACGTTTGTCTCCGGTGACGATAGCTATATATTTGCCTTCCGGATGGAAATAGCAATAGCGTGCAGTTCCCATCGCATCGTAGCTTTGCAGAATGAAGAATGTACGGGTGTCGTAAGTCGTCAGTTTACCGTCAGCTGTGAGTATTGCCAATAGATTGTTGTCACTGGAAAAAGTAAAACAATTGATTTTCTCATCCGTTGAAATGCTTTTGCGTAATTCTTTGGACTGGAGATTCCAGATATTCAGAGTTGTACCATTGGATGCCGCAATGAAGAAATTATTGTTGCTGATGGCTATGTTTTCAGCTACAAAAGGTATTTCCATTTTGTATTGTAATTCGTACTGCCGGGTATCGAAGAAAAACAGTTCTTTGTTATTGCCGGATATGACGAGGCTTTTAGCATCCGGAGCGTAGCACAAAGATACGGGAGCTATGTCTTCATCGAACTCATGCGTTACTTTGTTAGCTGCCCATAAATCGTATACCGTTGCATTACTCTTTTTACCTTTGGCATGTACAATGGCAAACGAAGATCCTGCCGGATTAATCTTCAAGACAGATATGATACCCGAATTGCTCAATACGGAATTGCGTAGATTATAAGTCTTTTTATTATTGTAGTAATACGTTGAAAACAAGTAATTATCTATCCCTACAGGAGATACTTTCTGTGGATAAACATATTTTTGTTTTTCATCGTTGTTCGTTGTTTGAGCGAATAATTGTGGAAAACATAGACTGCAAAGTAAAAATAGAATAAAGTTTCTCATGTTTTATAACCTTTGCTCTACTTAGTCCCAACAGTAGATGTTAGTACTTACTGAAAGGCGTGGAACTACTTCAATTTCTGCTTATTCCTTGACTGTTCATGCTGGCTTATCCGGAACAGATATAAATTGAAAACGCCTTCTTTTCTGTCAAGCAAATTTAAACTAATATAAGTGAACAGAAAAGAGGGCTTGTAAAAGAATCTGCTTAGATTTAAAACAACGACGCTTAACTGGTTGAAAAAAATGTTTATGTGGTCTGTTTTTTACAAAAAATTCAGTGCTTCTTTTATTTTACTATAATGTCGTCTGCTTGCTGAAATCTCTAGATGACTGAATGGTGCATAAAGAATGCAGCGTAGTGTATTATTCTCTACAGATGAGAGATAGTCAATGTTCAGGATACAGTCTGTGTTTACCCGTATGAAAGAAGGACAAAAATTCAGTATATCTTTGGCTTTAGTGCTTAGTCGTAGTCTGTATTGTTCCATATTGGTCAAAGTCATTTGCCAACAGCGGGTATCCTCCGAATATTGAAAATACAGGATTTCTGACCGACGTAGCAACAACAGCCGGCTAATGGTTTGTACGGCAAACTTGCAGTCGTTGCTTAACAATTGGCGCATAGCCTGATCGAAGTTGATGGGGTTATTCGTTTTCTCCCTCTTTATTCTTTCTACAATTTGTTTAAGTTCATTTGTCTGGTATGGTTTTAATAAATAGTCGAAAGCAGAAGCACGCAGTGCATCCAGCATATATTTATCAAAGGCGCTGTAAAATATGACACGCATGTTATTACGTACATACGGGCGTATTTCCTGCAATAGTTCAATACCATTTATATAAGGCATTTCCACATCCAGAAATAACAAGTCAGGCTGGTATTGTATAATACTTTTCTTGGCTTTTTGTGAAGAGGTGATCGTATCCAGAATTTCTATTTCCGGATAAGCTTTCAAATCTTCTTCCAGATTGTGGATAGAGTTGATTTCATCATCAACGATAATTATTTTAATCGTATTTGTCATTATTTTAGATATTGAATTGATAATTGAACGGAATGGTAATTGTCACTAAAGTGCCATGCTGAGACGGATCGGATATGCCTATATTCCGGATATCAAATATGATTTTCTCAGTATTTTTGCTGTTTAACAGTTCAATGGTACGGAATAACACTTTCAGTCCGTTTCCGGTGCTCCGTTTTGAATTGGAATGTTTTCCCGGATCATATCCGCTACCATTATCCCGGATAGATATGGAAAGATTTCTGTCTTCTTTCGAAATATGTATGGAGAGTGTATTTGTCTGCTCATCATTGTCTTCGAATGCGTATTTCAGTGCATTCTCCACGGGAATTTGTATACTCATGGACGGAATAAGGGTTTGTAGGGGAACTTGTTCGGTAATTTCCCATTCAATGTGTATTGTATTTGGGTTAGTTTCCTTACGAAGAGCAATATAGTTCTTTACTAATTCTATTTCTTCCTGAAGCTCTACTGCCATTTTTTCGGATGCCAGCAGGTTTCCCCGCAGCACTTGTATCAGCAGTTGCAACGGATGTGCCAGTTCGGAGTATTGTTTGAATGTGGGCATCACTGTATTCAATACATTAAACATATAGTGCGGAGATATACGGTTTCTGATGTTTTCCATACGCAGTTGTGTGGCTAATGCCATCTGGCGGTTATATCTTTGTTCATTCTTTCGACGGATATGAATGAAAATCAGTATGGCAAGCAGAACCGATATGATGAGTAATGCCAGGACTAGAATTATAATATTATGCTGTTGCGATAGTTTAATCTGATTATTGGATATGAGTATATCGCGTTTTAACAAGGTGGTATCCTGATTATATCGGTAATCAATTTCATTGATACTGTTGATGCTCCGTACGTTTCTGATAGAGTCGTCATATTGTTCCACGGCTATTTTATACTGGTAGGCTTTTTCAAAGTCTTTCTTCCGGGCATAATATTCCATTAGACGTTTGTTGTGCAGGTAGATGTATGACGGACCTATACGTAGAGGATTGTAGGGCTTTGAGAGATAATAGTTGGCTGTTGCCAGTTTATCTTCTTGCAATGCCAAGGCTGCTTGAAGACTGTTTATGTAGAAAACCACTTCCTCATTGGCAGTCGGTTCATTCATATAGTACGAACAGGATTTATCCAGATAGTAATGTGCGGAATCTGTTTTTCCGAGTAATGTGAAAATCTCTCCCAAGTTTGCTTCTACCAGGGCGCTCAATGAGGGCTGGCTAAAGTTCTGAACCACTTGGTAGGCTTGCTGGAAATAGGGTAGGGCTTCCGCATACTTCTCTTCGAAGTAAAGGCAATTTCCTTTTGAATTGGCAAATATATATTTTTCATGCTCCAGGCGATGTTCGGGATTCTGTTCTGCCAGGTCGAAATAATGGTGTGCCAGTGGAAAGTTGTGCAGGTTAGCATAGGTTTGTGCCAATCCTAAGTATATACTGAATTTTATATTCGTTGATCCT
>OHDC01001158.1_pt1 | contig 10460 bp, 8 predicted proteins | sample 1566851 | NCBI WGS metagenome assembly OHDC01 (sample SAMEA3879590, study PRJEB24766) | human gut metagenome | biome: human-associated habitat; feature: feces | place: USA | collected 1985/1987 | reverse complement strand
TTGCATCAAGACTACCAGATGCAGCCAGCAAGGAAAAAACCACAAAAATAGTACAAATTTATCATTACAAAAATTCTGATATAAAAAGAGCGATATTAAACAAAAACCAACTAAATTAAACCAAAAACCATGTCGTATTTTGTCGAAAACTGCTAATCACCTATCAATATTAAAAATTCTAATAGAAATCTTCAAAATACCAGCACATAACGCGCCTAGAATATTGATATATTATATGGAAAAATGAACCCACCAACAAAAACAAAGAGAAAAATTTCGTAAAAAACGAAAAAATTCAAAAGAAAGATAAAAAAGAAGTTCTATGAAAAATATAGTTAATGGAGGGGAACAGATATTTGAGAACAATGTACTATGAACAGAAAGGACTTATTAACCTCGATGATATCGTAGATATATTTATTGAGGTGGGAAATATACACAATTACCTGGAAAATGCAGCCTTGCGGATTTTGCTTTTTGGCAATCCTGAGCTGAATTTTTATCAGTGCCGATTATTAGTATTGAAGTACGGAGAATCACTTTCACAGGATGATTTGCACGGGCGGATGGTATTTATGAGAATGATACAGCTGCTGGAAGTTAACACAGTTTAAAATAAGATGAGAATTTCTTTTTTGACCGGGCAGCCGGTCTTTCTTTTTTGCACAAATGGTGTTATAATTTTGGAAAAATTATGTTGATTACTCATAGCTTTAAAAAAGAAGCATTGCATTGTGTTTAATTAAGCCAAAGCATGATAATTCAATCAAAGAAAAGAGGACAAAAATGAACATCGTAGTACTTGCCGGAGGGCTCAGCACAGAGAGAGATGTTTCCTTCAAGACAGGAAGCATGGTAGCTAAGGCGCTCAAAGAGAACGGCCACAAAGTTATATTATTGGATGTATTTATGGGATATAGTGACAGGGAGGAGGACCTGACAGGTATATTTGACCGCGCGGACGAGATAAGCGTGCAGGTCAGCGATATTCCGACAGAGGCACCTGACCTCGCAAAGGTAAAGGCTTCCAGAAAGGACCAGTCACCTTGCTTCTTCGGACCAAATGTCATCAAGATGTGTCAGATGGCAGACATTGTTTTCATGGCACTCCACGGAGAAAACGGAGAGAACGGAAAGATACAGGCAGCATTTGACCTCTTCGGTGTCAAATATACAGGCAGCGATTATTTAAGCTCAGCCATCGCCATGAACAAGGAGACATCAAAGCAGTTCTTCCTTGCAAACGGTATACCTACTCCAAAGGGTATTTCCATGACAAGAGCGACCAGACAGGACGATATCACAAAGCTTGACCTGACACTTCCGTGTGTGGTAAAGCCATGCTGCGGTGGTTCAAGCATCGGTGTCACTATCGTTAGGGATGCGGCAGAGTTTAAGGCGGCACTTGACGATGCCTTCAAGTGGGAAAATGAGCTGGTTATCGAGGAATTTGTACAGGGCAGGGAGTTCTCTGTCGGCGTTATCGAGGGAAAGGCTCTTCCTATTATAGAGATTGCACCGAAGGAGGGCTTCTACGATTATAAGAACAAATACAAGGCGGGCAGTACAGTAGAGACATGTCCGGCCGAGCTTCCTGAGCAGGTGACAAAGGATATGCAGCACTATGCCGAGGAGGTTGCGCGCGTTATCGGGCTTGACACATATTCACGCTCAGACTTTTTGCTCAATGACAAAAATGATGAGGACCTTGATAATTATTTTGTTGAATTTCCAGGGTATGATAAAATTATCCAGGGTAAAAAAAGATTTATAGTTCGAGGCAAATACACTGCCGGGCATGACTCCGACCAGTCTTCTGCCACAGGAGGCAGCGGTTATCGGTATGAGCTTTAATCAGCTCTGTGAGCATCTGATTGACATATCTTTGAAAAAATATGAGGTGTAGCATGTCGGATAAGTACATGAAGAATCTTACATTTGCAAATATCGCAAAGGCTTGCGAGGGCACATACATAGGCGATGAGACACTGCTTGATACGACAATCACCGGCGCAGTCATAGACAGCAGACAGGTGAAGGAGGGCTATCTTTTTATCCCAATAAAGGGAGAAAGGGTGGACGGACACAAATTCATTCCGACTGTGTTTGAGCAGGGGGCGGCAATTGTGCTCTCTGAGCATGAGCTGACGGATCCGGCAGGCCCATATGTGCTTGTTGAATCAACCACCGATGCCATGAAAAAGCTCGCGGCATTTTACAGAAAAGGCCTTGATATCAAGGTGGTGGGCATCACCGGAAGTGTCGGCAAGACCAGCACCAAGGAGATGATATCATCTGTCCTTGAACAGAAATACAGCGTCCACAAGACCGCAGGCAATTTCAACAACGAGATAGGCCTGCCACTCACCATTTTCGGAATCAGGGAAAGCCATCAGGTAGCGGTGCTTGAGATGGGCATATCTGATTTTGGCGAGATGCACAGACTTTCTACTATGTCTTGCCCGGATGTCATGGTTATTACCAATATCGGCTACTGCCATCTGGAGTTTTTGGGCGACAGGGATGGTGTGCTTAAAGCAAAGACAGAGTGCTTTGAGCATATGATGCCGGATGCGGTCGCAGTGCTGAATGCAGATGACGATAAGCTGGCCACAGTGCAGACGGTAAATGGAAAGCCTGCCATATACTATGGCAAGGAATCAGCTTCAGGCGTTCATAAATCAGTATATACCACAAATATTGAAAACCTGGGCTTCGACGGCATGAAGGCTCATTTTGTCACTCCGGAGGGTGAGTTCGATGCACAAATCCACATCCCGGGTGAGCACAATGTATACAATGCCATGGCGGCAGCAGCTGTCGGATTGCAGCTTGGCCTCACAATAGCTGAGATAAAGTCAGGAATCGAGAAAGCAGAGACAATCGCAGGGCGTACCAATTTCATCAAAACACACGGCATGACAGTGATAGATGACTGCTACAATGCAAATCCTGTATCCATGAAATCCTCTATCGAGGTGCTTTCACATGCAAAGGGCAGGACAATAGCAGTGCTTGGCGACATGGGCGAGCTTGGAAGCGATGAGAAAAAGCTGCACCATGAGGTAGGCGAAGCAGTTGGAGAGAATCATATCCATACACTTTTTGCCGCAGGAGAGCTTGCAAAGGAATATGCAGCCGGAGCCGCGGAAAAATCATCCGATGTAGACATCCACTATTTCGAGGATAGGGAGACTATGACACAGGAGCTTCTTTCATATGTGAAGGAGGGCGACACCATACTGGTGAAGGCATCGCACTTCATGGAGTTTCCGAAAGTAGTCGAGGCTCTGAGTAAGTAAAATTAGGTAAAATCAATCGGGTAGAAATTAATTCGATATTTAATTATTGCGAGGAATGGATATTCTCCAAGCCTCATAATATTATAAAAGAAAGAGAGAAAAATAATGGCACAGAATCCAATCGTAACAATCACAATGGAAAACGGCGATGTGATCAAGGCGGAGCTTTATCCGGAAATCGCACCAAACACAGTAAACAACTTTATCAGCTTAATCAATCACAACTTCTATGACGGAGTATGCTTCCACCGTGTAATCAAGGGCTTTATGCTCCAGGGCGGAGATCCTGACGGAAACGGCACAGGCGGCCCTGGCTATGAAATCAAGGGTGAGTTCACACACAACGGCTTCAAAAATGACTTAAAGCACACAGCCGGTGTACTTTCAATGGCACGTACCATGATACCTGATTCAGCAGGCAGCCAGTTCTTCATCATGCATCAGGATGCACCACATCTCGATGGTGAGTATGCGGCATTCGGCAAGGTAATCGAGGGCATGGATGTGGTAAACAAGATCGCAGAGGTGCGCACAGACTACATGGACAAACCACTTGAGGCTCAGGTCATGAAGACAGTTACAGTTGAGACCTTCGGAGTGGACTATCCGGAGCCGGAGACAGTTTAATGATAATAATTATCGATGAGGCAAGTGCAAAACTTGCCTCTTTTTACTATCATGACGAGATATTCAAGCTGCAGTGGAGAAGTGTGGCAGGCAAGGCATCTATGTCAGAAGAGTTGCAAGAAAAACTGTATGGTGCACTATTGGGAAAATTGCTGGATGAGTTGCAGAAGAAACTGCTAGATGAGCAGCAGAATAATTTGTGTGTGTATGAAATAGAAAATAATTCAGGATATACAGAATCTGCAGATAACACCGCGAAAGCTAATACGGGAAATCTAAGAATACCGAAAGCTCCCACAGACTGCATCTGGATAGTATCAAACAGGCAGCAGAAGCAAATAGCCGACTCACTCGGCATAGCATCAGTAGGAGAACCGCAGTGCGGCACGCGCTATGCAGTCGAGAGCCTTGCAGAGATTGATATTGAGTATCTGGAGCGGGTGCGCAGGCGGTATAATCACATCCCGTGGGACATCGGCGAGACAGACAGATGTCTGATACGTGAGCTGTCCCTGTCAGACCTTCCTGCGCTCTATGAGCTCTATGACAAGCCCGGCATGACAGACTTTGTGCAACCGCTTTACGACTACGAGACAGAGCTTGAATACCAGAAAGCATATATAGAGAACATGTATGGCTTTTACGAGTATGGTATGTGGCTTGTATTTTCCAAGGAAACAGGGAAGCTGATAGGCAGGGCAGGGCTTGAGCATGATGAACTGGGCTATATGATAGCGCCGGAATTATGGAACCAAGGCTATGCCACGGAGGTATGCCGCTTCATCATAGACTACGCGCGCGAAAACACAGACTTTGAAGAGCTTTACTGCCGGATAGACGAAAAAAATACGGCATCGGTGCGTCTTGCCAAAAAGCTTGGATTTACAAATAGCGGGCATATGGATGATGATATAAACGCTTCCATATATAGAAAAAACATAAAAAACAATGAAAAACATTGAAAAACATTGAAAAATATGCAATTAGGCAATAAAATATAAACATAGTTTAACGATTTGGAGGACGAAAAAATGAAACAATACGCATACGGAGTAGATATAGGTGGAACAACTGTAAAGATAGGCTTTTTCGAGACAACAGGAAAGCTTGTCGATACATGGGAGATTCCTACACGCACAGAGAATTCCGGCGAGCTCATCCTGCCTGATATCGCAGCATCCATCAAGGAGAATAATGAGAAGCATGGCATAGAGATGGGTGACATCGAGGGCGTAGGCATGGGAGTGCCGGGACCTATAAAGGATGACGGAACAGTATTGAAGTGTGTCAACCTCGGCTGGGGCGTGTTCAACGTGGCACAGTCACTCTCAGTGCTGTGCGGCGGCATCAAGGTAAAGGCCGGAAACGATGCCAACGTAGCTGCACTCGGTGAGATGTGGCAGGGTGGCGGAAAGGGTCATCAGGATGTAGTCATGATCACACTCGGCACAGGTGTAGGCGGAGGAATCATCCGCGAGGGCAAAATCGTAGCCGGAGTAAACGGAGCAGGCGGAGAGATAGGACATATGCCTATGGTAGATGATGAGTCAGAGTGCTGCGGCTGCGGCAAGAAGGGCTGCTTAGAGCAGTATGCATCAGCAAACGGTCTCGTAAGAGTGGCAGAGAGATACATTGCAGCACACAGGGATGTGGCAACAAAGCTTGATTTAAATGCAGGCTTCACAGCCAAGGATGTATGCGATGCGGCAAAGGCAGGAGATGCAGCGGGCATTGCAGCTGTAGAGCAGTCTATGAAGCTTCTCGGCAAGGCAATGGCAGCAGTAGCATGCGTCATGGACCCTGAGGTATTTGTTGTAGGCGGAGGCCTCTCAAAGGCAGGCAGCATCATCATCGATACAGCAGCAAAGTACTATAAAGAGTATGCTTTCCATGCAAGCCGCGAGACAGAGATCAAGCTCGCCACACTCGGCAACTCAGCCGGCATGTATGGCGGAGTAAAGATGGTTATCGGCTAACAACATAAGATTGCAATTTTTAAAGAAATAAAATATAATGGCTACTAAAGATACACTACAATCGAGGTGAGACTATTGGCAGATTACTCAACAGAAGAATTAGAAAAAATAGCGGACAAATTTCGCTCAGATACCAGCGGTATAAGGGGAACAAAGGATTTTACGAGCCCTGAGGAGCTTTATGATGAGCTGAAAAAGGAAATCAAAAAGTATCATCCGTCGGATGACACGAGCCTTGTGGACAAAGCCTACAGGGTAGCTTATGATGCCCATAAGGGACAGGCGCGTAAGTCAGGAGAGCCTTATATCATACATCCGCTTTGTGTTGCCATAATACTCGCCGAGCTCGAGCTGGATAAGGAAACAATTGCAGCAGGACTGCTCCATGATGTGCTGGAGGACACCATCATGACCATGGATGAGATGCGTGCGGAGTTTGGAGACGATGTCGCACATCTGGTGGATGGTGTCACGAAGTTAAAGCACCTGCATCTGACAGACAGCACCAAGGATCCGAAGGACAAGAATGCGGACAGGCTTGAGATGCAGGCTGAGAATCTGCGCAAGATGTTTCTCGCCATGGCAAAGGATATCAGAGTCATCCTCATAAAGCTGGCAGACAGATTGCACAATATGCGTACGCTCAAGTACCAGTCCAAGGAGGCACAGCAACGTATCGCCAGAGAGACACAGGATATCTACTGTCCTATCGCGCAGCGACTTGGTATCAGCAAGATAAAGATAGAGCTCGAGGACCTTTGTATGAAGTACCTCTATCCGGATGCATATTACGATCTGGTAGAGAAGGTAGCACTCAGAAAGACAGAGCGCGACACCTATATCCAGGGTCTGGTAAACGATGTCAAGAAGTATGTTTCGGATGCCGGTATCAAGGCAGAGATATACGGCAGGGCAAAGCATTTCTTCAGTATATATAAGAAGATGGTCAATCAGGACAAGACTATAGACCAGATATATGACCTTTTTGCCATCAGGATTCTGGTGGATACAATACCGGACTGCTACGCAGTGCTAGGTATCATACATGAGAAGTATAAGCCTATACCGGGCCGTTTCAAGGACTATATTGCCATGCCGAAGCAGAACATGTACCAGTCGCTTCACACGACACTCATAGGCCCGAGCGGACAGCCGTTTGAGATACAGATACGTACCTATGAGATGCATCGTACAGCTGAGTACGGTATCGCAGCGCACTGGAAGTACAAGGAAGCAAACAACGGCAATGCCACTACCACCACTGTCACAGAGGAGGAGAAGCTCAGCTGGCTGCGCCAGATACTCGAGTGGCAGCAGGACATGTCGGATAATAAGGAGTTTATGACTTTATTAAAGAGTGATTTAAATTTATTCTCCGACAATGTATTTGCATTCACACCGTCCGGCGATGTAAAGAACCTGCCAAAGGGCTCCACACCTATAGACTTTGCCTACAGCATACACTCTGCGGTCGGCAACAAGATGGTCGGTGCCAAGGTAAACGGCAAGCTGGTGCCGATAGACTATGTCATCAAAAACGGTGACCAGATAGAGATAATCACCTCACAGAACTCCAAGGGACCAAGCCGTGACTGGCTCAAGGTCGTAAAGAGCACACAGGCCAAGAACAAGATCAACCAGTGGTTCAGAAGTGAGCTCAAGGAGGAGAATATACAGCACGGCAAGGATCTGATAGCAGCCTATGCCAAGGCAAAAGGTATCAACTTTGCTGAGATAAACAAGCCTGAGTATCAGGAAAAAATACGCCGCAAATATGGCTTCCACGACTGGAACTCATGCCTTGCAACTGTTGGCCACGGCGGACTCAAGGAGAGCCAGATAGTCAACAGGATGTACGACGAGTACAAGAAGGATCATGTGGTGCCTGTGACAGATGCAGATGTGCTTGGCAGCATCGCAGAAAAGCAGCAGGCGGCGGCAGGCACACAGCCCGAGCACAAGTCAAAGAGCGGTATTGTGGTACACGGACTCTATGACGTGGCTGTGCACTTCTCGAAGTGCTGCAATCCTGTTCCGGGAGATGAAATCGTGGGCTTTGTCACAAGAGGCCGAGGCATATCAATCCACAGGACAGACTGTGTGAATATCATCAATCTGTCCAAGATGGAAAAGGACAGGCTCATAGAAGCAGAGTGGCAGGATACAGCCCTCATGGACAACGGTGCCGAGTATCAGGCAGACCTAAAGATATTCTGTCATGACAGGCCGGGACTGCTCGTAGATATCACAAAGATATTTACCGAGAAGGAAATCAATATCAGTGGTATCCAGTCCAAGACCAGTAAGCAGGGCATCGCTACAATCGAGGTATTTTTTAATATCAAAGGCAGGGACCAGATAAAGGTTCTAGTGGAGAAGCTCAGACAGATAGAAAGTGTAATAGACGTAGAGAGGACCACCGGCTAAATCCCGGTGGTTCTTGCGTGAAGCATAACATATAACAGACAAGGAGTACACTCATATGGTAAATATGAAGATAGACCACTTCGTAGTGGGACCGGTGCAGACCAACTGCTACTTTGTCACCAATATAAAGACAAAGGAAATGATAATAATAGACCCTGGCGCGTGTGCTAATCAGCTCGCAAAAAAAGTTGACGAGTCAGGCGCAAAGCCTGTAGCAATACTGCTCACACACGGACACTTTGATCATGCCACTGATGCAAAGCCACTCGCAGACCGCTACGGAATCAAGATATATATCCATGAGGCAGACAAAGCCACACTCGATGACCCGCAGCTTAATGTCAGCTACATGATGGGCCAGTCAAAGACCTTTTATGCGGATGTATTTTTGAAGGATAAGCAGGAAATTGACATCGCGGGCTTTCACATAGTAGTGCTTCACACACCGGGGCATACACCGGGCGGCTGCTGCTATTATTTCCCGTATGAGGACGTGATCTTTACAGGAGACTCGCTGTTTTGCGGCTCAATCGGACGTACGGATTTCAAGGGCGGCAGCATGTCAGACCTCGTGCGCACAGTGAAGGAAAAAATCATGACACTGCCTGAGCATACAGAGGTGTACCCGGGCCACAACGACACAACAACCATAGAAAACGAGAGGATGTATAACCCTTACTTATGATAGTAGTAGTATTTAATAAACCGGATTTTGAATATGATGTGCACTCACTGCTCAAGGAGTTCTTCCCGCAGGAGGATGTGCAGATGTACTATAGTTGCTCACCTGATGAGGTGGAGGGGAAAAACTTAGCCTGCACACACCACGAGATGACAGCTGATGGCGTAAAGGAATTTGCGGATGCCTCACAGGTATTTAAGATAGACTATGTGGGCGATGAAATTGCAGTGGAGTGGACGCTGAATAGAGCCGGAAAAAGAATCTGCACAAAAATATCCGTAGACAGTGCAGACCGCAAAGAAACCAAAAACCGCCTCAAGCTCGCCCTGTATTCCATGATAGAAAATGGCACAGGAAAGAACCTTCCGTGGGGCACACTCTCAGGCATCAGACCGACCAAGATAGCCATGAAATGCATAGAGGACGGCATGAGTGATAAGGAAACCTACGACTATCTGAAGAAAACCTACCTCGCAAGCGATGAGAAAATCGACCTCTCAATAGGCATAGCAAAGCGCGAGAAGGCACTGCTCGATAGGGTGGACTATGACAACGGCTATAGCCTGTACATAGGCATACCCTTCTGCCCGAGCACCTGTGCATACTGCTCGTTTACCTCATACCCGCTGGGTGTGTGGAAAAACCGCGTGGACGATTACCTCGACGCACTCGAGAAGGAGATAGACTACACGGCGCAGAAATTCTACCACAAAAAGCTAAACTCCATCTACATAGGAGGCGGCACACCGACCACACTAAGCCCTGCCCAGCTTGACAGGCTTATCAGAAAAATCAAATGCAGCTTTGATTTAAAGGACTGCCTGGAATTTACCGTGGAGGCAGGCAGACCGGATTCCATCACGAGAGAAAAGCTTATGGCACTGAAGAAAAACGGCATCAGCCGTATATCAGTAAATCCACAGACCATGAAGCAGCAGACACTCGATATCATAGGAAGACACCACACAGTAGACGATACGATACAAAGCTTCAAGCTCGCACGTGAGCTGGGCTTTGACAACATAAACATGGACCTCATCATGGGCCTTCCCGAGGAGACGCTCGATGATGTAAGGCACACAATGGAGCTGGTGAAGGAGCTGGCGCCTGACAACGTCACCATCCACTCACTCGCAGTAAAGCGAGCTGCAAGACTTACCATCTTCAAGGACCGCTACAGCGATATGCAGATGGTCAACACTCAGGAGCATATGGATCTCTGCGCAGCCTACTGTAAGCAGATGGGGCTTGAGCCATACTACCTTTACAGGCAGAAGGGCATGGCTGGAAATATGGAGAACGTGGGCTATGCGGCAAAGGGCAAGGCCGGCGTATACAACATACTGATTATGGAGGAAAAGCAAACGATTGTGGCCTGCGGAGCAGGGGCAAGCACCAAGCGCGTCTGGCCCATACCAAATCCGGATGGCACACACCGCATCGACA
>OHDC01001154.1_pt1 | contig 10518 bp, 5 predicted proteins | sample 1566851 | NCBI WGS metagenome assembly OHDC01 (sample SAMEA3879590, study PRJEB24766) | human gut metagenome | biome: human-associated habitat; feature: feces | place: USA | collected 1985/1987 | reverse complement strand
GAGTCATAAATGAGTCTAATTTAGCTGCTCTAGCTGCCCTTCCCTTTAGGATTGTCATATCTCCCCAGTCAGCAGGTACAGTAGGATTCTCGCCAGCGACGTTAAGAGCTAATCCAGCACTCTCTCTTAGTGGCATATAAGCAACTGTTCTATATATGTCATCATAAGGTTTCATTCCAAGTGTTCCTTTAAATAAGTTCTCTATATCATCAGGGTCAACATTAGGCATACTTCTGATATTAGTCATATAACCTTCCCCTGCCCTATCTACATCAATTGCACCTTTCTTGCTACCAAACCATGGGTCTTCCCCGCTAGCATATACGTTAGTCATTAAGAAAGGACGGAATTTAGATTTGTCCCAAACTAGTCTTCCGTTAGCATCTTGCACCATATATCCTTCTAAGTCATGCTTCATAAGTATGCTCTGCACTTCATCAGCACTTATATTAGCTCCTCTGGATTCTATTTCTTTTTGAGCTTCAATGAATCTAGGCATAAGTTCAAAGTCTGGAGCTATACTGCCGTTTTGGTCATATGTGTATGGTAGAACTGCCCTTGCAAGTTGAGTTCCGTCATACAGCACCTGCCCAAATTTAGAAGAATCAACTTTCTGATTGCCTAAATGAATGCTATTACTGTCAACAATACCTCCAATTCCAGACATTAGTAATGACTCTAATGAGCCTTTAGCAACTAAGTTACCATCTTGTCCTTGTGGTGTACCATAAAATACAGCATCCGCTTCCATTTGGTAACCTTGTCCGGGATTAAGTATGTATTTACCAGCATCTCCATTCTCCCCCATATAATAAGACATAATAGGTTTAATCTGCATAGTCTTATTAGATTTAGAGCCAGATTCAGATGCTCCCTCTGTGGCATTCTTATCATAATCTACTTTAATAGAATAGTCAGAATCAATTCCAGATGAAATCATACCAGCCAGTAATTCATACGCACCTTTAGTAGGGTCCAATCCAGACAATGCAGCCTTACCTCTTAGTAAAGCCTTTGCATTATTAGGCATGGTAGACAGCAAGTAAGTAAGAGCTACTCTAGCCTTCTTTGATTGGTCAGTATTACTTTCTGTAATTTTATACACTCCGTCCTGTCCAGCAGCTAGTAATTCGTCTATTCCCTCCTTTATATCTTTACCTTTCTTAGTTTTAAAGAACTCTTTAGAAGTGCTATCCTTACCTATTTTACCAATGAGGTCCCATACTGTCTTATTAATACTATCCATGCTGACTCCATTAGCAATTACAGTTGATATATTATTAGCATACGGCAATTTATTAGCTCGTAGGTCAGCCAGGTCTGCATTAGTAAGAACTCTATCACCTTGCTCTAGAGTTGCTTTAGTAGTAATTCCGTCCTCTCCCATTACATAATATCTGCCGTCAGTAGTAATCGCCATTTCACCAAAGGAGCCATTCTTCTGTGACTCTGCTATAGCATCTTTTAGTTGAGTTTTGCCCTCTCTAAGTCTTGCCATTAGTTGAAGAGTTCTTCTATAAGCTGTGGCAGTTTGATTTGGATTGAATGGGTTGTTCTGACTACTGAATAGATTACCTATCTCTTCTGCTACAGCGTCAGTGTCACTAATAAGTCCTTCCTTATATAAAGCAGTTATTAATGACTTATCTATTCCTCCTATTGTATTCTTATCTGCTTCTGCATTGCTGCTCATTGCTCCTTCAACATAGGGAGCCGTAGGTTGCGGTTGAGGAACGTTAGTATAGCTAACAAAGGCGGGAATGCCCCCGCCCTGTAGCTTCTGTATTTTATTTATTATTTCCATGACATTCCTTTCTTAATTAGTTCAGAAGTTAATGAAGACATATGTTTAATCATATCAGCATGTTGCTTCTTCGCTGCCATTATGTCTTTATGGAATTGCTTATTATCTGCTAGCATTCTTCTGTTGAAATCCTTAGCTCTTTGAATTATAATCCTTTCCTGGGCTGTCAACCTTCCACCCTTAGCATAAGTATATGGGGTATTAGGAGAAGGAGTAGTTCTTTGGAACATCCAAGGCATTCCAACATTATTTCTAGAATAATTAAGCATATCTGTATTGTACTGTCTTAATAATTGTTGCTGTTTAGCTGTATCCCCAGCTTGAACTGCTGCATCATATTGTGGCTGCATTGTAGATAGTAACCCCTGCCTATAAGATTCAGCATCGTATTGTTTACGAGCTGCTCTATTCTGTCTGAATTGATTTTCAATGCCAGATAGGTAAGGATTAATAACTTGCTGATAATTAGCTGTAGTCTTAGCAGAATCAATTTGCGCCTTAGCAGCATCAATTTGTAGCATTGAAGCTCTATTTCTATTGGCAACATCAGTTCTTCTAGCTTTAGCAGCATCTGACTCTTGTTGAGCCATCATTCTTGTCTTATAGAACATATCAGCATCAGCCATATCTCCTTGGAATCTTATATCACCAGCTTTGTTCTGTGCTTCTAATTCTCCAGCAAGCTGAAGCGATGCATCAGAAGTTCTAGGTCTAGCGGCAAGAGATGTCAAATTAGAAGCTTGCCTATCAGCAGATGCTTTAGCAAAGTAGTTACCAGTAATGGGTACAGTGTTCTCATATGTATCTATTAGCAATGGTTTTAGTCCAGCTTTGTACTGTTCAGCTGCCTTGTTATTAGTTGCCAATCCTCCAACCATTCTGCCTAATGCTATCACATCCTCTGGCAATACACTAAAACCTCCTAAACCTTTCTTTTCACCTCCAGCTGCTCCGCGTACAGTACCGTCTCCGGCAGCTTTCTGTGACCTTTTAGCATCTCTAATTTGCTTCTTAGTAGGATTACTACCCATAGCTGGAACTGGAGATTCTAGTTTAGTTGGCATAGCTGGTTGTGGATTTCCACTAGTAATGCCTGCTGCCTTAGCTTTAGGCATAAAGTTTAGCATTCCAGTATTTAAGTTCTTAATAACATCAATATTATCATTAACTCCAGCTCTAACTTTAGCTAGATTGTCAGCACTGATATTGTTAGTTCCTAGATGTCTTAACCAAGTTTTATCTCCTGCGTAACCATCAGCAACGTACCCTTGTGCATTATTATCAGAACTTCCTCCCCTACCTTTGATTCTTCCAGAGCTTTCTAAGCCAGCTATAGTTCCAGTGTTAATATTAGTATTAGCATTAAAGTCAGTTTGATAGCTAGCCACCTTATCACTGTATGGTAATCTAACCGCTCCAGGTTTGTTTGGACCAAATCCTAAAGTACTATACTCCCTTTGCATATCATTATAATTCCAAGCGTTACTTGGAGTAATCATGCCAAGAGTACTATTATAACCACTACTTCCTAATATATCCTTATTCCAACTTAAGTCGCTAGCAGATTGTACATTACGTATACCTTTACCTCCTTGATATTTAGGAATTAGTACTCCTCCATTAGCTTTCTTAGTAACTCTGTCGTCTTTAGACTTCTTCTTAGTCTTAGGTTTAGATTGCTTCTTAGGAAGCTCTCTTTTAACATGAGCAGTACTACGTTTGGGCGGATTAACTAATTCCCATAAGTATCTAGCATTCTTATCGGTAATCGTATTAGTAGGAGTAACAGTAATTTCAGTTGGAGTTGGTGGAGCGTATATGTTTCTTCTAGGAGTCATATCCTCATATCCAAAATCCTTTTTATTCTTAACTGCTTCATCCCATACTTTATTGTACTCACGTTCAGCTACTGGTTGGAATACTTCTCTGTAAGTCCTTTCCTTATTAGCTCTAGCTGCTCCAGCTAATGGCTGTTTAGGTAAAGGTTGATTAGTAGCCCATGCAGTCAAAGCTTCATTTCTAGCTTTTTGAGCTTCTCTAGCTTCAGCCTGCTTATTAAGTCTTTCATTCCTAATAGCTTCATTACGTCTGTTTCTATCTCCTGTGGCTCTAGTTTGTGCCAGCTTGTTTGGGTCAGTAATGTCTACAACTTGTCTTGACTTACCATCTCCCATGTAAAATACCCTGTTAGACGGAGTTACTTGATTAGGGGCAGGTAACGCCAACAGCTCTGAAGGCTTAACTGTACTTTGATTCTTACCTTTAGCATTTCTAGCTCTTTTATAAGCTTGAGGATGTACGACTCTATTATAAGCATTTCTGACTCCCGGAATCTTCAAGCTAATAGGATTGAATGTACCTATCCACTGTTCTCCAGGCCCAAATGTGTGCTGTAGAGGTAAGTCTCCAGAATATGTAGTCACTGGTTTACTAAAGTCATAATAAGGAGTAGTTTCAACCTTAGCAACACCTTTACCTTTACCAAAACCTCCCCAAGACTTAGCTTCCTCAAGTCTGATACCAGTATCTTTAAGTAGTTTATTCTGTGCGTCAATACTAGTAGCGGCTTCAACTTGTTTAGCAATGTTAGAGTTTACCTTTCTCCAACCCTGTGGAGTCTTCATCCATACAGTATCAGCAGATTTAGCAGCTTCCACATGAGACTTTCCTTTAGAAGCTCTATGAGTAGCAGCTGCTCCTCCTAGTACTACTTGCATAGAATTTAGAATGTTTCTCCAATCATCTACAGTTAAAGACTCTCCTTTCTTTACTTTATTCCAAGTATTAATATATTCTCCTCCATTTGATAGTCCTTGGTAAGTTGCCAAAGCAGTTGTCATTAATGGAGCAAACCTACTAATATTCTTAATAATCTTTGGAACTTTAGCAGCTTTAGCAAAAGGAATGAGGGACAATACATCTAGTGCATAACTTCCCATGTTATTACCTAGGGATTGAAAGAAGCCTTGACCTTCCATCATATCAGCTGCTTGATTCGCAGCAGTAGATGCAGCTCCAATACCAGCTGACGCTACAGAACCAACTCCAGTCAAGCTAACTAATAAGCTAGTAACGTCGCCCATTAAAGCTCCCATTCTAGTTATATCCGCTTTAGACCATTGAGTATGTGGTTTAGAATCGTTAGTAGCCTGTTGAGGAGATTTACCAGACGCCACAGCCTGTTCTACTTTAGCTGCATTATTAGCTTGTTGCTGTTGTTTATACCATTCATGAACTGCGGCACGTTCAGCTTTCGAGTCATATCCTAAAGACGCACCTTGTTGCGCTTTAATAACTCCGCCATCTGCTTTACTCCATTTAGCATACTTATCCTTATTAGACTCATTATAATTAGATTCAAACAATCTCCGACCAGTTTTTGTACTATGGGCCTGTATATACCTTAAAGTCCTTTTGTTTCTATCGTACACTCTTATGAGCCCAGTAGCTGCGTCATAAGTGTGAGGAATTACATATTCTCCAGAAGGAAGTCGTTCTACTTCTTGTCCACATCTCTCCTGCTCTCTAATCCAGTAATCCAAATTATTAGATAGATTCTGGGCATTAGTAATATCAGGAACATAATATAAGACGTCATTAATGTGTCTTACATTTTTATTATATGCATCTTTTATAATCGACTCATCTACGACTGCATTTGGGTTAGTATTATAGGATGCAAAGAAATGTTTAAGGTCCCATGGAGAATTGGCATCTCCAGCTCTCAATTCAAATGCAGCATCAAAATCGTATGGACGCACTTCTGGCAATACATCTATCTTATTATATTTAGATAGATTAGAATCTCCTAAATCAATGAACTTTCTTCTCTGCTCTTCGTATATTTCTTCGTCAGTAGGCTTAGGATTAATAACGTCTTCATAAGACTGCATTCTAGCTTCCTTATCCCTAGCTTGTCTAACTTTATATGCTTCTTGCATTTTAGCCCATTCATCATCGTCTATTCCTTCAGGTCTCTGTAAGCCTTGAGTAGGCTGTTGCTGAACTTCATCATTTAAATAAGTACCTAAATCCCCATAGCCCATAGCGGCAGAGAATTTTAGGTCTTCAGGGTCATATTTATTGTCTTCTAGAGCTTTTAATAGATTAGAGCTTCTCTCTATCCAATTCTCTCTAGTTCCGAATACATCTTTGTTATATTCTGCTTCTGGATTATTAATGAAATCATTATGACTAGATTGTATTGCTTGTCTTAGGAATCCTAAGCGGTCTTGTGAATTAAACTTCCTCCATAGACTATCATCCCAGTTTCCTCCCATAGCTATATTAGCTAGTCTTTGTTTAAATGAAATTGGAGCTGCCTTAGTTTGAGGTTTCTCTTCAACCTGTGCCTTATAAGGACTCATACCTTTAATATAGCTTAATGCATAATCACCAACTCTGTTGAATGCATTATTCTCTGTATTCTTAGTACTTAATCCTAGAAATTTCTTGTCATATTTACCAGTACTACTCATTTGCCCAGAAGCATCTGTAAAGGTTCCGTCTCCATTCATAATCACAGTCCCGGACTTAAGACCCTCTATGAATTGACCAGCAGCCTTTCTGAATTGGTCAGCTTTGTCCTCTTTTAGTCCGTTATTCTGTATATAGGTGTCAATGTTTCTATATAAGCCAGATACTAAATCTGATTTGTTATATTTGTTAACATCTTTCCACTCAAACAGCTCTGGTTCTTGTGAGGACTTACCACCAGTTTGATACTTTCTTATTGCTTGTGACATATCGTATTATAAACTAAGAAAGGGACATATACTGTTTGATATATGCCCCTTTCTAACTTGTTAAATGATTATCTAACTCTTCTAAGTTTAGAACCATTTCTTGCAAAGGTTGGTTCCTCTTGAGGAGCTTCTCCAGGTCCCATACCTCCCTGTGCTGCCGACATAAGAGTCTGACATACAGCTAGAGCTGCTTCACAGTTACCTGTTTGCACTGCCTGTGCTGCCACTTGAAGAATCTGTTCCATAGGATTACCTGCTTGTGCTCCTTCCGGTGCTCCGCCTTCCATTGGTGCTCCTTCAGCAGGTGCGCCTCCTGCTGCGGGGTCTTGTGGTACAGGAGCTGCACCACCTTGTTGCATAAATCTAGCTACTTTACTTTGAATTTTCATAATTATGTTAATTTAAAGATTGAATTGTGTTTATTATCTCTTGCAAGTCATTATTCTTATAGTTATACCTTAAAACATATAACTTACAGTTATTAGCTTTACATTTCTCTAGTTTGTGACTGTCTCTTTCAACAGTTTTATTATATCCAATTACTCCTCCAAACTTAGCCATAGGTTTATAATGCTGCTCTCCATTATATTCTATAGCAATATTATATTTAGGTATGTAGATGTCAAATCTTTGCTTACCTAGCCAATCCGGACTATATTCATATAATATTTCCAAATTTGGAAGCTCGTTACACAACCTGTTATATAGATTATATTGTGACTTATATAAACATTTCGGACATCCTCTGCCTGATAGGTGTGAGTGAGGAGTCTGGTAGAACTCACCATGAATAGGGCATACTATACAGACATTGACTCTATTAGTAACATATGTAACTTTAGAGTAGTCATATTTATAATTATGTACTTTATTAGCTTTCTCTATAAACTTATCAGTACTATTTCTGCATTTCTTTCCTACAAGTGCTCTAGCACATTTTGGACATCCATGCCCGTTGAACAAATGAAGCGGTTTAGCTTCAAACTCATGAGAGCATACGTTGCATTTAACTTTAACTTTGGTTTTAGCATCTATATATTTAACTTTAGATATGTCTAATTTATCACCGAATGTGTTTGTCAGCTTAGTTATGACTTCTTCTTGTGTTAAGTACCTACCCATAACATTGTATTTGACTGCAAATTTAGTGACTAAATTAGACATATCAAAGCTAACCGTTACTATTGTTATTTACATCAATGTAGATAGTAATTATATTAAAATACTATGGTTACTATTCAGGAGCCTCCACATATTCAGGCTCACGTTCATCTTGCTGTTTTAAATAGGTAAACATCTTCTTCCCGAGTGCCTTATAATCTTTATCTGCCTTAGATTTATCTGCTCTCTTAGCCATACGAATAAGAGTTTTAGTATTCTTTCTACTAAAGATTCTCTCTCCTCCATTTAATTCCATTTGAGTGGAACCATCGGGAGCTATAACCTTCATAGTTGGTACTTCATCATCGTCGTCTATGTCAAGCTCATCTCCTTCCTTAATTCCAGAACCTTGATTTACTTCTAATACAAACTGCACATCGTCTTCTTCAGCAATAGTTTCATCGTGCGGTTGTCCCTTATAAACTGATATTACTTCAAAATCTTCGTCAATAAATATTATATCAAGTGGAATGTCAGTATCTTGCATCCAGAAACCAACTGTTTGAGGTTCATCATATATGAACAGCATACCTTCATCTTCAGCAAGCTCTTTCTTGCCTTGCAATCCTTTGGTCTTCTCCTCATCTGTTTGAGCTACCTCTACATTATACTTCTTATCGCCAATTTCTATTCTCATTCTACTACCTCCATTAGACCTGTATTGTCAACAGTGTTATTAATAATTTCATGTGCAAGTAATTTGCCAGCTTCTATAGCCGCGTCATCGCTTCCGTCCTTCATAAGTTCTTCTAGTTTCTTAGTGACTTCTAACCTGAAGATGATTTCATTACGCTCAATTTCAGCATGTTGCTTCAATTTACCACCTTCCTCTTCCGTTACTACAGGTATTCCTTTACTAGTTACTTGTTCATACTCTGGACTAATATCCTCCAAATGATGCTTGTGTGCGTGTAATGCTCCGTCTGGGATTACATTAACTTTACCTCCCTCTGCGAACTTCTTTGGAACATATTTATAATAATCTCCAGACATATCTAAATCATAAGCGTTTCTGAACTTTATTGCTTCTGGGTCTTTAGAATTATACCACTCTAATTCATATTTAAGAGTTGGATGATTCTTAGCCTTCATAAATTCATAGATACCTGTTTTAGGATTTAGATAGACAGAGTTTAGGTGATTCTTCCCATTCCTTAAATCTTCTACACTAGATGTTCTCCAGGCCTCTAATTCCTCCTTAGGAGCTAACTCAAAGGCCCTTCTAAGATTATATGAAGTAGTATCGTTTCTATCAGAAGGAACAGTTTCATACCAAGACTCAAATATTATCTTAGGAGCCGCTCCTGTAATTCCGTCTACCTTACCTCCCTTTTGAAGCTTATTAACTTCTCTAGCTTTATTAAGAACTTCTCTAGCCCATTGTGATTCAGCATCTAGTATCTTCATTCCGTTTCTACCAACTGCCATATTTCTATAACCTCCACTAAGTGCTAGTTCGTTTCTAAGACCAATTCCACTATAATTAGAAGCTGCAAATGCATCTTGTGCTTCTTGATTAATATCAGATACCAAATTCTGCTGCCGTTTAGCTTCTGCTATTTGTGCATTAGCTTTACGTCTAGCCTTACCACTGAAGGCTCCGTACTTCTTACCACTTTTGGTGAGAGCATCATCTACCTTAGCCATTGAACCTCCATAAGCTGAACCTTGCTGTTCCCAGGTTTCGTTATCTTTATAAATAGTATCAGCCTTCTTAGCTCCGAAAGCATTTACTAACCCCATTGGAGTTAACTTCATAAATTTACTATCAAGAATCTTATCAGTAGTAGTCATTTGGTCGGTTCCTACTCCTAAAGCTGTAAGTCCATCTGACAACATACCACCAATCTTCATTGCCCCTCCAACGATAGTTCCTACTCCAGGTACACTAGAAATCATATTAGCTGCTGCATCATATCCCTGATTTAAGCCAGTAGTAAGTGCTGATTGCTCCTTCTTCGGAATAAAACTGCCAATCATATCAGCATAGCCTCCTGCCTTAGACATGGTGTTACCGATATTTGCTTTACTAAACAGTCCTCCACCAGGTTTAACAGTACTTCCAGCAGTTACCATATTAGCAGCTGATTTAGATAATCCATTGACAGCTTTATTAGTATTAGCATTCATTAGTAATGCCTTAGAAGCCATGTCACCACTAGCCGCACCAGCTTGTAATAAAGGATTATTGGCGGGAGAGAATTTATCGAAGTTAGCGGATTGTAATCCAGTCATTGCTGTATAGAGGTCGCTACTAGACTGTAGGGGAGTTATACTCCCCATACCTTGTCTTAATAGCGAATTTCCCCATTGGAATTTCATAATTTTACGCATAACTTATTGTATATAATGTCTTTAATGCTGTTATTATTGCTAACTCTTCGCCAGTATATCTTACTCTAATCTTGATGTATTTGTCTCTAAGTCTTGCTTCCTTCCTACCACTCCACCAATCAGATGTGTCTATATCTTCAGGTCCATATCCTAAGTCTATTAAATCTTGAGGCATATAGTCTTCCACAGGAGTTTCTGAAGTTATATCAAATCCTTTTAAGTCGTTTGGTATAGGAGAATTACCTACAGAGATAGGAACCTTATCTATAGTTTCCTTAGTAAGTTTTGCTGTATTCCATGCTGGCTCGTTTCGCTGTACAAAGATAATAGGATTAATTTGAATATTCCAAACATCTCCTTGATAATTCATATTTCCTCTTAATCTTCCAATTCTTGGGTCTTTAATATCAGCAGCCTTAGCATGAGTCCAGACTCTAAACTCATCTAGCTTCTCATTATAAACTAAATGAGTTT
>OHDC01001153.1_pt1 | contig 10521 bp, 8 predicted proteins | sample 1566851 | NCBI WGS metagenome assembly OHDC01 (sample SAMEA3879590, study PRJEB24766) | human gut metagenome | biome: human-associated habitat; feature: feces | place: USA | collected 1985/1987 | reverse complement strand
GGAAGGGCAACGGCAGACTGGTACATCAATGCGGAGGATATTGTATTGGCAGATGCTGCAGGAAAGCCTGCTGATCAGACAAAAGCTGCCGGAGCAGATGCGCCGAAAACAGCAGATCAGAACAAACCATCTGATAAGACAGCAGATAAGACCGGAACGGATGCGAAAGATGGAGGAAATAAAAAATAAATAACCGGATGGGAGAGTGGAATAGATGAACAGATTTCCAATCTGGAAAGGAAAACGCATCGGGCGTTATGATGACAGGCTGATTTTAAGGTCTGTCATTTTTTTTGCCCTGACCGTTGCAGCATTATCAGTATTTACGATCTGGATGACAGAGAGGAATATCCTGTTTAGGATATTCCTTCTTTTCCTGATCACAGTTTTGTGTCTGCTGGATCTGTTTTATAAATGGAAAAGCGGCAGCATGGTGGATATCCGAAACCGTCAGGCAATGTCGCGGATGCTGCTGGAAAACCGATGGTTTGAGACAGAGCCGTTGCAGCGTTATAGATCAGGCGGCAGAATGGAACGGATCACCTATTTTCCGGCGCTTTATTACAGAAGGAAAAACAGGCATATTTATGTGACAGTTAAGATCACCATGGGAAAATACCAGGATAAATTACTTCATCTGGAAGAGAAGTTGGAAACCGGATTAAATTGTGAACTGGTAAAAAAAGATACAAAGGATATCTGGGTCAGATATGAATTTTTAACAGGAGTGGAAAAGAGCCGGATCGGTATTCAGGATGTAAAAGCAGAAAATGGAGAACTGAATCTGATGCAGCATATCTCATGGAAATATGATAAATTGCCGCACATGTTGATTTCAGGTGATACAGGAAGTGGAAAAACGATCTTTCTTCTGATCGTGATAAAAGCATTGTTAGAATCAGGTGCAGTGCTGCATATCTGTGATCCGAAGAAAGCAGATTTATCTTTCTTATCCAGGATCATGCCGGATGTGCATTACAGTACAGAAAGCATAATGGAATGTGTGGAAACTTTTTATGAAGGAATGGAAGCCCGTTATGATGAAATGCAGGAACATCCGGATTTCCGGATGGGTGCGAATTATGCGAAAGTCGGTTTGACGCCGCATTTTCTGATCTTTGATGAGTATGTGGCTTTTATGGACACTCTTGCAAAAAAAGAATGGGAAGAGGTTATGAAGCTGATCCGGATTATTATCATGAAAGGCAGACAGGCAGGATATTTTATTATTCTTGCGTGTCAGCGTCCGGATGCAAAATATCTCGGAGATGGTGTCCGCGATCAGTTCGGTTTCCGTGTTGCGCTGGGTAGTATGTCTGCAAGCGGGTACACCATGATGTTTGGCAGTATTGATAAACAATTTAAAGAAAAAGATATTGCGGGGCGCGGCTATGTAAACACCGGAAACGGTGTTGTAACAGAGTTTTACGCTCCATATGTAGATCCGCGATATGATTTTTTTACAGAGCTGTCGCGGATCTATGAGAAAAGACAGCAGGAAGGAGAAGCGTGTGATCGAATGTATGAAAACGGCAGCGAAACTGCCGGAGAGGAATGAAGAAAAGACGATTGAAGAAAAAGAAAATAAAAAACAGACGGAACATATTTATATCAGCGGACCGATTACCGGAACATCGGATTATATGGAACGTTTTGAGAAAGCAGAAAAGGAATTAATAGAAAATGGATATTCCGTGATCAATCCGGCGAAAGTCAATGCAATGCTGCCGGAAGATGCGACGTGGGAGGAATATATAAAAGTATCATTGACGCTGCTGTCGATCTGTACCGGGGTGTACATGATGCCGGGCTGGAGGGAGAGCCGTGGTGCAGTGCTTGAGTTTATGCAGGCAAGACGTAATGAAATGCAGATCTATGAGGATATCCCTGGGAGACTGCAGGACTGAATTATAAAATGGGATGGTGGCAGATGTGGAAAAGAACCAGGAGACGTTAAAAGAGATTGAGAAAAAACGCAAAGAACTGGGATTATCCCAGGTAGAACTTGCAAAACGCATTGGTTTTTCAAGAGGCTATTATAACATGCTGATACACGGGAAAAAGCCGGTCAGTGACAAGCTGGCTGACCAGCTGCAAAATGTGCTTCAGGAATACCGGAAAGAAAAAGAAAGCGGCTATAGAATGCAGACAGAAGATCTGGAGGAAGGTTTTAAATCAGCGGATGATGTATGGAATATTAAAGAAGCAGGAGAGATGACAGACGAGTATATAGAAGAAAATGAAGATTCCATTGCATTTGATCCGGTGGAATGGATCACGAACCTGGAAACAAGACGGAAAAGCTACGGCGTATCGCAAAGTGAATATGCAGAAACGGCAGGAATCAATAGAAGTTATTACAGTGTATTGTTGACCGGAAAAAAACGGGCAACAAAAAAGCTGTTAGAACATTTGGAAATGGTTCTTGAGATATTTAATCCGGATAAAGAAATGGAAATTTTATTTGACTATGTCCGGATCCGTTTCGCAACCACAGATGAAAGACGCGTGATCGAGGATGTCATGAACATCCGGATGCAGTACATGATCGAGGAAGCGCACAGCTTTTACGGTTACGGACGCCAGTATATCTACGGAGATATCACAGTCATGGTATCGCCGGAACATGAAAAAGGGATCCTGCTTGAACTAAAGGGCAAGGGGTGCAGACAGTTCGAAGCGTTTCTTAAGGTGCAGAAACGTACCTGGTATGATTTCTTCCGGACGGCAAGAGAAATGGGGGCGGTGTTTAAACGGATTGATATTGCGATCAACGACCGTGCCGGGATTTTAAATATCCCGGAACTTGCAGAAAAATGCCGTCGGGATGAATGCATCACGATTTTTCACAGTTTTAAGGATTACCAGTCCGGGGAGCTGATAAGGAACCGGGAAGAAGATGCGGCAAACATGGGAAATACATTGTACCTGGGATCTTTAAAAAGTGAAATTTACTTCTGTATTTATGAAAAGGACTATGAACAGTATGTAAAAAACGGCACGCCGCTGGATGAGGCGGAAACGAAAAACCGTTTTGAAATACGGTTAAAAGATGAGCGTGCGGAGGTGGCGGTGGATGATCTTTTGGAGATGGAAGATGTAGCCTGTACTGCCTATTCTATCATCAATCATTATGTAAGGTTTGTAGATGCAGATCCGGAGCAGGAGCGCAGAAACTGGCCGCTAAATGAGCGCTGGGTGTGGTTTTTAAACGGACAATACCGGAGCGTTAAGCTGACGACAAAACCGGAAGAGTACACACTTGACCGGACACTCCTCTGGCTTACAAGACAGGTCGCACCGTCCCTTAAAATGGTACAGAAGCTGGATGATCTCAGAGGCACGCGCCTGGCGAAGGATATGATCGAGGAAGCCAATCTGTCCCCGCATCATAAAAAAATCTTAAAACAACAGCAGGCGGCACTGGACGATGTTGTCACAGCAAGGCAGAAAGGAAGAAAATGGATTGATGATCTTAAGCAGGAATACATGGAATCCTGAAATTGCGGCGTCGCAATTTTTAAAGCGCAAAGCTGGATGTGTTATGGAACATGCGCCATAAAGAAGAAATAAAAAGAAAAAAGAAAAAATGTAACAGTAAACAGACGGCAGAAGCTGTCTTTTTTTATGCGCAAAATGCGCGGAAAGGAAAGAGAAAGATGAATTTTGGACAGGGAATTTATACGTGGCTCATGACGAATATACAGCCTCTGGTTTTAGGAGGGATTATTATTGTTGGTCTTGTGCTTTTATTTAAACACAAGATTGCGGAGCTGATTGTTTTTGCAATTATCGCGGTCATAGCGGTTGGTTTTGTCTTTAATCCCTCTGGGACAAAAGACACGATGTTAAAGATCTATAATGGCACGATCATCGAGGGCGGTGCTCCAGATGATGGAGGGGAATGATCCCTGATAAAAAAATAAGGTGCGGGGCGGGATGCCCTGTGCCTTGGATAAATGAAAAGGATGAAGAAAACCGCCGGACAGGCAGAAAGGAAAGAAAGGGAAGAAATGAAACAGGTAAAGTCATATACAAGCATCTGGAATGTTGAAAAAGTGATACATGCGGTCGGGGATGTTAATCTGCCGTTTCCGGCGACGATAACACAGATCGGGTATTTTACCGGAACGGCAGTTGTATGTCTTATGATTCACAACCTGCCGCCATTTGTGTATATAAAAAGTTTCGTTGTATGGGCTGCGATATGCGTAGGAAATGCGTATCTGATGTCAAAAAAGAGCTTTGATGGGAAAAATCCATATCGTTTTTTATGTTCCGCATTTAATTATCTGATACGTCCGAAGGAAACTTATGCAGGAAAACGTGTGATATACCGTAAAAAGACGGTAAATGAATATATTACCGCAGTGAGGAGGGATATATATGTTCCCGATTAAGTACATCGAAAACAATATGATCTTAAACCAGCAGGGAGAATGGTGGGCGTATTATGAACTGATCCCGTACAACTATGCTTTTTTATCTCCGGATGAAAAGATGGCAGTACATGAACGGTTCCGTCAGATCATGACGGTAAACAGGGAAGGCAAGATGCATGCGCTCTGCATTGCATCTGAAACATCCGTAAGGGACAGGCAGGAACGCTGCAAGAGACACTTAAAGGGGGATCTTAAAGAAACAGCAGAAAAAGTGATCGACATCCAGACAGAAGGGCTGATCACTTCTATGGGTGGAATAGAAAATGAAGTTACCTACCGTTTCTTTTTAGGTTTTAAGCTGATCAAGGGAGAAGAGGAAGTTAGTGTAAAGAAGGTCAAGGAAGATATTTTAGCCGTATTTACAGACTTTATAAACAGTGTCAACCATAACCTGATGGGTGATTTTGTCAGCATAAACAGTGCAGAGATCGAGCGGTATGCAAAACTGGAAGACTTTTTAAGACAGCGTGTAAAAGGGAAGTTTTCCTTAAAACGCCTGGAAAAGAAAGACATTGGCTACATTGTAGAGCATATCTATGGACAACAGAAAACGCCGTATTATAAATATGAGTATTCATTTCCAAAAGAAAAGCTGGAGAAAAAAACGTTAGTCCGCAAGTACGACATTCTCCGCCTGACGCGCTGTGTGCTGCAGGAGCATCAGAAACATATCCGGATGATAAGGGAAGAGGGGGAAAGCTATGTTGCATACCTGACAATCAATGCTTTAATCGGGGAACTGGAGTTTCCATCTTCCGAGATTTTTTATTATGAACAGGAACGTTTCCGGTTTCCAGTAGATGTAAGCATGAATGTTGAGATTGTTTCAAACAGGAATGCGTTGACCACAGTCAGAAATAAAAAGAAAGAATTAAATGATCTGGATGAACATGCATATGAATCAGGCGCAGACACAGATAATTCCGTAGTAGAAGCATTGATGGATGTTGATGAACTGGAAAAAGATCTTGGCAGAACAAAAGAATCCATGTACAAATTAAGCTACGTTGTCCGGGTTGCGGCAGAAAGCGAAGAGGAGCTGGAACGTCGTATCGCGGAGGTCAGGGATTATTACGAGAATGATTTTAACATTAAACTGGTACGCCCGTTTGGCGATATGATCGGATTCCACGAAGAATTTATTCCGTCTGGATCAAGATATGAAAATGATTATATCCAGTATGTGAAAGCAGATTTCCTGGCGGGACTTGGATTCGGTGCAGCGCGCATCCTGGGTGATCCGGATGGAAGTTACATCGGGTATGACACGGAGACTGGAAATAATATCTACATAGACCCGTCTCTTGCCTGTCAGAACGTAGCCGGCAGTGTTACAAATGCCCTTGCTGTGGCATTTACCGGAACGCTTGGCGGTGGTAAATCAATGTTTGCAAATAACATTATTTACCAGGAAGTTTTACACGGTGCAAGGGCGCTGATCCTTGATCCGAAGTCGGAACGCGGGAAATGGAAAGAAATGCTTCCGGAACTTTCGGATGAAATTAACATTATCAACCTGACCAGTGATGAGGTCAATAAAGGAATGCTTGATCCGTATGTGATCATGCAGAATAAGAAAGATGCAGACAGCCTGGCGATGGATATCCTGACATTTTTGACTGGTGTCAGTATTAAAGATGGAAAACGTTTCCCGCTTTTACGTGATGCGGTAAAGGCAGTTACAAAAAGATCGGATAGCGGACTTTTATATGTGATCGATGAATTAAATGAGATGGAGGATGAAGAAGCGCATCTGCTTGCAAGCCACATAGCAGCGTTTACCGATTATGATTTTGCGGGATTGCTGTTTTCAGATGGAAAAGTGACGCGTAAGATCAGTGCAGATAAGGCTTTAAACATTTTGCAGGTGCAGGATCTGATGCTGCCGGATTCTGAAAAAAATGTGGAGGAATATACCAGTATCGAATATTTAAGTATTGCGGTTATGATCGCGATCGGAACTTTTGCATTGGATTTTATTTATTCAGACAGGAAAATTTATAAAATCGTTGCTTTAGATGAGGCATGGAGTCTCCTGCAGGTAGCACAGGGAGCAGCTTTATCGAATAAACTTGTACGTGCCGGACGTTCCATGCAGTCCGGTGTATTTTTTATCACGCAGAGTTCTTCCGATCTTCTGGACGAAAAAATCAAAAACAATATCGGTTTGAAGTTCGCTTTTCATTCCACAGATAAGACGGAGATCCGGAATACATTAAGATTCTTTGGGCTGGATCCGGATGATGAAGAAAACCAGAATGCGATCATGGCATTAGAAACTGGGGAATGTCTGATGCAGGACATTTACGGTCGTGTTGGAAAAGTACATACACAGATATTGTTACAACATGTATTTGACGCATTTGATACCAGACCTCCAAGAAGGGAGGAAGTTTCATGAGAAAGAAATGGGGAATGAAAACAAAAAGACTGCAAAAGCCGCGCAAACAGATCCTGTCAGCATTTCTTGTATGCATGCTTCTGACAGGATTATTTTTATCGGCTGCCAATATGGAGGTAGCTGCGGCTTCCGGACTGGTAGATGAAACGATCGATGCTGGAAATCTGTATAGTCAGTACCGGTGGGATAATTATCAGATCGATTTCTATGTGGACACTTCCTGGGACTGGCTTCCCTGGAATTGGATGGACAGGATAGATAATAAGATTTCATCCGTTTTTTATGGAATCAGTGACGGAATCTGGCTGATCAGTGTATTGCTGAGCAGCGGAACGGGATATATTGTGCAGCAGACGTATTCGCTTGATTTTATCGGTGATATGGCAGACGACATCGGAAAGAACATTCAGATCCTGGCGGGCATGAATACCGGATCGAAGAAATTCAATGCGGATGGTTTTTATACCTGGCTGTTACTGTTTATCGTATTGATCGTGGGCGGCTACATGGCATATGCCGGGCTGATCAAAAGAAAAACCACAGAGGCAGTCAGCGCAGCGGTAAATATGCTTGTGATCTTTCTTTTAACTGCCGCGTTTATTGCTTATGCGCCGCAGTACATTAAAAATATCAATGATTTTTCCGCGGATTTAAGCAATGGTGTCCTGGAGCTTGGGGCAAAACTTGTCATGCCGGGAAATGATGAGATGGGAGTAAAAGCAACAGACAAGATCCGGAATAACCTGTTTGCAATTCAGGTCTATAAACCATGGCTGCTTTTGCAGTTTGGTACGACGGATGAAACTGCAATCGAATCAGAGCGTATTGCAGCGGGAGTTGATGGAGATCGTATTAAATCAATTTTATCTGTCAGTCCTGTAACGAATTTCGGAGAAGACCGTCAGACTGCAGTAAAGACAGATATTGAAACTTATAAAAATGTAAATATGACTGTGACGAATGTAGCAGGCAGATTTGGAACAGTTATTTTAATAGGTTTTTTGAATCTGATCATCAGTATTTTTGTGGTCATAATGTGTGGGCTGGTTATATTTACCCAGCTTTTGTTTATCATATTTGCGTTGTATCTGCCGCTGAATTTTATTTTATCCATGCTGCCGACTTATAACGGATTGTTGAAAAAGGCGGTGTTAAAACTGTTCAATACGATTTTAATGCGCGCAGGATTAACACTTCTCATTACGATTGCGTTTTCTCTATCTGCAATGATCTATTCCATGTCAGGAGATTATCCGTTTTTAATGGTTGCATTTTTACAGATCGTTGTTTTTGTTGGAACGTATTTAAAGATGGATGAAATTTTATCTATGGTTGCGTTAGGAGATGGCGGCAGCAATAAGCGTGGTCGTTTCTTAAAGAGCATGGGAAGATATATGGTTATGAGAAAATTGTTTGGACGAAGGTATTATTCTGGTGGCAGACGTGCTGCAGTAAGCAGAAGTGCAGGAAATGGAACTGGCGGCGGTACAGGTGGAAATGCTGGAAGCAGTTCTGGAAATGAACCGGCGCCTTCAGGTGAAAGCAATTCACAGAGGGCATCATCACATACAAATAATAGTGGCAGCAAGCCTGTAAGAAAACCTGTGGGAGAATCTGCAAACGAACCTGTAAGGAATCCAGTTGGAAATAATGAAAATGCGTCTAAAAACGACGGAAGAAGATCGGAAAGTGAATGGACTACGATCTACCAGGCTGATAAAATGCCGTCGGCAGGTACAAAAGCCGGACAACGTGTTGGTATGGTTATGGATTCTGGAAAACGCTTAAAAGACCGCATGAGTCTGGTAAAGGAAAATGTAAAGAATACACCGACGGAAATAAAATACCAGGCAGGACTGCAACGAAATGCGGTGGAGCGGAACATAAGAGACTTTAAAGAGGGCATAGCCGGAGAACGGAACAGAAGAGAAAAAGACCGTCTGCAGGAACGAAACCGGATCCAGGCAGATGCAGGAAGGAAGCGTCGTGAAATGTATCTTTGGAAACGAAGAAGGGAAACAGCATTGAAACATCCTGTTTATCCTGACTATTATCAGTCGCTTCAACTGGGTAAATACCGTGGTGTGGACGGATTGCGCCGCAGTATAGAAGCAGGTAGAAGTTATATCGACCGCAGAGGACAGATACATAAGATGCCTGATGAATATCGGGCACGAAGAAAAGAACTTCTGGCAAAAAATGACGAATGGCTTGAAAATCAGAAGTCGAAGACGGAACACATAGGAACGCCGTTAGAGGATATCCGTTATAAACAGAGTACAACCCGTCTTCCGTATTCAGATAAGGACGTGAGAAAAGAACTTGGAACTTATGGAACGATGTTAAACAGCGCGGACCAGGAAAAATTTAGGAAAGACCTGCATCAGCAGAGAAATGAAGAACTCAGACTGCAGGAGAGAAATGGCGGACAAAGTGTAAGAGAAACGGAAACAGGAACAGAGACTGTACCTGGCAGAACCATCATAAGGTCTGGCGGAAATGCAAAAGACTTAAGAAGTGATATTTTAGCAGAGCGAAGGAGCGCAGGACATGCAGAACCGCATGTAAAAAAGATAACAGGATTGAAAAAGGATGATCGGAGGACAGACAGGAGGAAATAAAGAGAGATGAAACGTGTAAAACGGATCATAGGTACGTTATGCATTTTGTTTCCTGTTTTTCTGTTTTTGATTTGCGGCGTGATGCTGATTGGAATAACCGATGAGGGTGAAGACGGGGATCCGGCGCATGCGTCTGGTCTTGGTTTGTCTGACAAAGTAAGGGAATATGCAGCGTTTGTCGGAGATACGGCAGCGGAATACAACATACATGAGTATGAAAAGTATCTGCTTGCGATCATGATGGTGGAATCCGGGGGAGAAGGGAATGATCCGATGCAGTCACTTGGAAACAGTGGTCTGACAGAGGAAGAGAAAACTCCTTCGGAATCCATCAAAGCTGCAGTTGCGTATTTTGCTATGTTGCTGCAGAAAGCAGACACGTTAGGATGTGATCTTGATACCGTGATTCAGGCATACAATTACGGAGCAGGATATATAGATTATGTGTCGGCCAGGGGAAAAACTCATACATTCCAGTTATCATGCGATTTTGCCAGCAGTAAGTGTGGTGGCAGGAAGGTCAGGTATGACAATCCGGTTGCGATTGCACAGAATGGCGGCTGGAGGTACGAATACGGGAACATGTTTTATGTATACCTTGTAAAACAATATCTGGAGTCAGAGCCGTTACCGGCAGATACGGCGAATGCAGTTCTTGCGGAAGCTTATAAATATCAGGGATGGAAGTATGTCTGGGGTGGTTCAAGTCCGCAGACATCCTTTGACTGCTCCGGGTTAACGCAATGGTGTTTTGGACAGGCGGGAGTGTCACTGCCGAGGACAGCGCAGGAACAGTATGAAGCCGTGCAGCATCTGGAGTTGGAGGAAGCGCAGCCGGGAGATCTGGTCTTTTTCACGAAAACATATAAGACAGACAATTACATCACGCACGTTGGGATCTATGCCGGAAATGGAAGGATGTTTCATGCCGGTAACCCGATCGGCTTTGCAGACTTAAATACGAATTTCTGGAAAGAACACTTTGTATGTATTGGAAGGGTCAGCATGCCGTCAACATAAATGCGATGTCGCAACGGCAGAAAGGAAAAGAAATGGA
>OHDC01001151.1_pt1 | contig 10534 bp, 8 predicted proteins | sample 1566851 | NCBI WGS metagenome assembly OHDC01 (sample SAMEA3879590, study PRJEB24766) | human gut metagenome | biome: human-associated habitat; feature: feces | place: USA | collected 1985/1987 | reverse complement strand
CATCCTCCGTCTCGATCTTCACCTTCGACAGTTCATCGTTCCACGCCTTGTCGGCAGCGGCCGCCGTAGCGTCGAAATCCCATCCGGGGAGTTCCGCCGCAAGGTTTGCCTTCGCGCCTTCGATACTTACGGGCGAAAGGGCCACTTTCACGAGCACCTGTTCGCCCTCCGCCGTGTCGAAGTCCACACGTGCATAACGGGCCGCGATCCGGGGCATTTTGGAATCGTCTATCTCGCCCGGCTGCAGGTAGGAAATCCCCTTCGCGGGTTTTGAAAACTCGGCCACGAAGTAGACCTCCTGATTTTTGGCCCACCCCGTCGAGCAGCGCCATCCGGCGATGCGCGTGCTGTCGTCCGAGAAGCGGAAGCCCGTATCGGTGGCCTTGTCCCAGCAGCCGCCGTTCTCCAGATCGAAGACCACGGCTGCGGCGTCCGACGCCGGGAAGGTGTAGCGGTGCAGACCCACGCGCGCCGTGGCCGTCAGCTCGGCCCGGATGCCGTAGCGCGTCAACGGAACCGAATAGTAGCCCGGCCGGGCAATTTCTTGGGTCCGGTCGGCATAGGACCAAAGACCCGATGTCGGATCATCCTCCGTGCCCCGGGCGTAGGTCACCTCGCCCGTGACGGGCATGACCGTCACGTCGAACAAATCGCCGATGCCCGTGCCGCTCAAATGCGTGTGCGAGAAGCCGATCACCGTCGAATCGCTCGCATGGTAGCCCGAACACCAGTCCCACGTCTGCGGAATGCTCGTCGGACCCACCTGCACCAGGCCGAAGGGGACGTTGGCTCCCACGAAGACGTGCCCGTGGCCGCCTGTGCCGATCTTCGGATCGACATGGCGCGTGTAATTCTCCTCCGCGGCAGGCTGCGTGCAGCTGCCCAGCAGGGCCGCGGCGAATAAGAATCCCGTAAGTTTCATCTATCTCTTGTTTTTAAGTTCGAAAGTAAGTTTTCCGCCCTTGAGCAATTCATCGTGCAAGATACGATAATTTTTCAACGGTTTATCGCCAAGCGTCATCCGGTCGATATACCCTTCGCCGCTTTTTTCGATCACCAGCGTTCCCCGCTCCGTGTCGATCTCCACACGGTCGAACGTCGGGGACGTCAGCGTGTAGTACGGCTCGCCCGGGCAGTCGGGATAGAGGCCCAGCATCGTGAAAACAGCCCACGCCGACATCGTCCCCGTGTCGTCGTTGCCCGGGATGCCGTCGGGGGCGGTGGTAAAGTATCGCTCCAACAGCCGCCGGGTTTCCCGCTGCGTGCGCCACTCCTCGCCCCGGAAGCGGCTGAAAAGGTAGGCATAGGCGATGTCGGGTTCGTTCGCAGGGTCGTACAATCCCTCGTCGAAGACCATTTGCAGTTTGTCGATGAATTTGCGTCGCCCGCCCATCAGCTTCGCAAGCCCCTCCACGTCGTGCGGAACGTAGAACGTATAGTTCCACGCACTCCCCTCGTGAAAGCCCGGGGCCGCCGTGAAGTTCTCGCCCGCCTTCGGGTCGAAGGGGCTTAAAAAAGTTCCGTCGGGATGGAGCGGACGCAAAGTCCCGCTTTCCGGGCTGTAATAGCGTTTGTAGCCCAGCGAGCGGGCGCGGAACAGACGCGCGTCGTCCCCCTGTCCGAGCGAGTCGGCCAGCAGCGACAGGGCCGCATCGGCCATGTAGTACTCCAGCGCGTGCGAGACGGAGGTGTCGCCCGCAAGGTCCTTGGCGTAGAACCCCAGCGGGATATAGCCTTTCTCGATATAGGGGTCGATGTCGGGCCGCATGCGGTTCTGCGCACCGGGCGTCGTGGCCGACTTGCGCATCGCCTCGTAGGCCTTGGCGACATCGAAATCCCGAAGGCCCTTCATCCAGCTGTCGACGATCACCGGGATCGCAGGGTCCCCCTCCATCGTGAAGGTCTCGCGGCCGTAAAGCTCCCATTTCGGAAGCCAACCCCACTCCTCGTACATCCCCGTCATCGAGCGCAGCATCTCCCGCTGACGATCCGGGTAGACCAGCGTCAGCAGCTGGTGCAGGTTCCGGCAGGTGTCCCACAGCGAGAAGACCGTATAGCGTTCGCCATCCGTCACGCCCGTCTCGCCCGAACGCTCCATCAGCGGGTATTCGCCGTTCACGTCGCTCACGAGGTTCGGGTGCAGCAGCGCATGGTACAACGCCGTGTAGAACACCCTCTGCTGCTCTTCGGTCCCGCCCTCGACCCGGATTCTGCCCAGAGCCTCGTTCCAGCCCTTGCGGGCCTGTTCCCGGATGGCGTCGAACGGTGCGTCCGCGGCCTGCTCGGCATCGAGGTTTTTGCGCGCGTTCTCCGTAGAGACATACGAAATGCCCATGCGCACCTCCACCTGCTCGCCCGCCGCAAGGCCGTCGAAGGAGAACCAGTAGCCCACGTCGTCGCCCGAAAGCTCGCGCCCGTACTCCGTATAGAGTTTATACCTCCCGTTGTCCGGCGTCCACTCCGCCTCCACTCCCGTCATCTTCCGTTGCTTCTTCCAATAGCCGCCGGCACTCGGAGTCTTCGAAACGCGCAGCACGAAGTACACCGGGAAAACCTTCTGCGCATTGTAGCAGAACGTCCCCAGCAACTTCGTACCCTCGATCTCCGTGGCGCTCACCCGGCGAACCATCGCGCCGCTCTCGTTCGTAAGCCCCTCGCCCAGATTTAACAGAATATGCCCTGTGCCTTCCGGAAAGGTGTACCTCTCGGCCGAGCTACGCGCCGTGGCCGTGGCTTCGGCAAGGACGCCGTACTTGTCCAGAAAGACCGAGTAATAGCCCGGGGAGGCCTTTTCGTCCCTGTACGACGTGCCGTACTCCCGGTAATCCACCGTCAGAGGGCCCGTCGTGGCCATCGTCAGCAGCGCGCCCAGCTCGGGGCACCCCACGCCGCTCAAGGCGCCGTGCGCGAAGCCCGTGAAGAATTTGTTGTGGTATTCGTAGGGCGTGGACCACCAGCGGGCGTCCTTGTCGTAGACGTTCTCCTCCGACCCCATGACGTTGAACGGAACCACCGACATCATCCCGTGCGGCGTGACGGCCCCGGGGTTCGCGGTCCCGAAGTTCGTAGTCCCGATGAACGGATCCACACACTCCGCAGGCTCTTGTGCCCGTGCTCCCAGACACAGCGTCAGAACCGCAAGCAGCGCAAGGCTTCTCATAGGATGTTGTTTTTCTTCGTGAAGTCGATAATTTCAGGGATATAGCCGAACGCAAGGCCCGTGACGGTGTCGGCGCATCCGTAATAGACGGCGATCCGGCCCGTTTCGGGGTCATGGAGCGACGCGCAGGGGAACGTGACGTTCGGAACGTCGCCCGTCAGCTCGTAAATCTCGCGCGGCGATATCAGGTACGGGCCGCTGCGGGCGATCGTCTTCCACGGCTGGTCGAGGTCGAGCAGCGCCGAACCGAACGCATAGACATAACCGTTGCACGAGCGCAGCACGCCGTGGTAGAGCAGCAGCCAGCCCTCGCTCGTCTCGATGGGTACGGGACCCGCACCGATCTTCATGCACTGCCATGCCGACACCTCGAAGGCCGCGGGCGACATCACATGACGGTGGCGGCCCCAGAACTCCATGTCGGGCGACTCCGAGTAGAAAATGTCGCCGAAAGCCGTATGGCCGTTGTCGCTCGGACGCGACAGCATGGCGAAACGGCCGTTGATCTTGCGGGGGAACAGCACGCCGTTGCGGTTGAAGGGGATAAAGGGGTTCTCGATGCGGACAAAGGTCTTGAAGTCGGTGGTCTTGGCGATGCCGATGGACGCACCGTAGAAGTCCTGACACCAGATGATGTAGTAGGTGTCCTCCACCTTCACAAGACGGGGATCGTAGGCGTACACCGGCATAAACGGCTCGCCCTTTTCGTTGACGAAGGGAATCTTGTCCTTGCCAAAGTTCCAGTGGATGCCGTCCTCGCTGCGTCCCAGATAGATGTAGGGGATGCCGTTGACCTGCTCACCACGGAACACACCGATGAACGCATCACCATATGGCATAACCGCACTGTTAAAAATTCTTGCAACACCCTTTAACGGATTTCTTCCGATAATCGGGTTTTCACTGTATCTCCAGATCGGGGCTCCGTTCTGAGGTCCTTGTGGTCTCTCCTGCCATGGTACATTTGGTACCGGAGCTGTCAGCATCTTTACTTCACTCATAATCAACTCTCCTCTTATTTATGATTTTTTAAATACTCTAAGTTCTTCTTAATCAGGTCGCATCTCTGCTGTACACACAGTACACTTCTTCCCGGATCCTGTGGTGTATTAAATACATAATCAATCAGACGGTCAATCGTTGTAGTCGCCACATGCATTCTTGTATCAGAAGAAGCATAGTAAATAAATACTTCGTTCTTATTGTTTACGATTGCACCGTTGGTAAATACAACATTGGATACATCTCCGACACGCTCCTCACCTCTTGGTCCGATTAACAGTCCGGATGGCTCTGCAATTACCTTGGACGGATCATTTAAATCCGTGGCAAATGCATAGATCACATAGCGCAGACCTGCTGCAGTATTTCTTACTCCATGTGCAATGTGAATCCAGCCACGGTCAGTCTTGATCGGAGTCGCACCTGCACCGTTCTTTGCCTCCGTAATGGTGTGGTACTTACGGATGCTGGTCATCTTCTCCTCGTCGATAACTGCATGCATAATATCCTCGCAAAGTCCAAATCCAATACCGCTTCCGCTTCCGGTATCAATGAAATCGTCCATTGGACGGGTGTAGAATGCATACTTTCCATCTACAAATTCCGGATGCAGCACAACATTTCTCTGCTGTGGGGAACGAAGAGTCTTTAAGTTTTCCAGACGCTCCCAGTGCTTTAAATCTTTTGTACGGACAATCCCTGCTGCCGCAACCGCTGCAGACAGATCATTTACGCTGGTGTCTTTGCTCTCGGAACAGAATACTCCGTAAATGTATCCATCCTCATGCTGTGTCAGTCTCATATCATAGACATTTGTTTCTTCCGGACATACATCATCCAGAAGAATCGGGTAATCCCAGAAACGGAAATTATCAATTCCGTTGTCGCTCTCTGCTACGCCAAAGAAAGATTTTCTGTCATTTCCCTCGATACGTGCAACCAGATAATACTTTCCGTTTAAGTAAATTGCTCCGGAATTCATGACTGCATTGATTCCAAGACGTTCCATAAAGAATGGATTGGTCTCCTCGTTTAAGTCATATCTCCAGGTGAGCGGAATCATATCTCTTGTAAGAACGGGATTCACATAACGGTCAAATACACCATTATAAAAGTCACTTTTTTCATTTTTACGTGAAAGCAGCTTTTCCTGCTTTGCCAGTTCTACATAATATCTTTCATGCATTATTTAAAGTCTCCTTATTACTTCCATACACATTCTTCCGTTATGATACGGACATTTCCAAGGTTCTACGATTGGACGGTCGGCAATCGGACTTCCATCCGGATTTACTTCCCAGAACCATTCAGAACCGGTTCTCTTGTCAATTACATGTTCTTTGATGAATTCCCATTCTGCCTCAGATGCTTCCAGGAAATTCTCTTTCTGCGGATGCTTCTGGTATTCATTCAAAAATCCAATGACCGTCTCTGCCTGTACCCACCAGATTCGGTGAACATTGACTTCTCCCTTACAGCATTCATTTGCCAGAGAATGACCGTCAAAAGCAACCTTATATACATTTTCCGCAAGTGTTTCGGTAATCGGGGACATCTTTTCTTTGTAATGTGCATCCCCAAGTACCTCTACTCCACGATCCATCAGCCATGCTGTCTCAATGTCATGACCATAGGAATACAGATCAATGATCGTGTTGTAATTCTTGTCAAAGAATACTTCCTGTCTCTTAAGCTGCGGATTATATACTTTATCCGCAAAGACATCCATGATCCATTTTAAGCGTTCTCCCACTTCTTCATCATGGGAAACACGATAAAATTCTGTATATGCTTCAAACACATGAAGCAGTGTATTCATTGTTTTTTCTGCAAGTACACCGTTTTCAGACAGTTTTTCATTGGACTCTGGCTGAAAATCCTTTGTGAAAGCCTCCAGATATCCGATTTCATCCGTGCATTTGCTTTCAATCAGCACCTGTAACTCTTTGGCAAGCTTTAATGCTTCTTCGTCCCCGGATGCATCGTAATAGGAAGAAAGAGCATAGATGCAGAACGCCTGATTATACGTATGTTTTGTTGTGTCAAGTGGCTTTCCGTCATAGGTCATGGACCAGAAGATTCCACCGTTTTCTTTATCGATGCAGTGATCACGCAGGAACTCATAACCGTGTCTTGCCTCGTCCAGCAAGGTTTCATCTTTCAGCAGTATGTAGGCATTCGCAAAAAACCAGGTGATTCTGCTGTTTAAAATACATCCCTTTTCTGCTGTTTTGTCTACGTTTAAATTGTAGTCCATATATCCATAATATCCACCGTAAGTATCGTCCCTTAATGCTTTCCAGAAAGGAATGATATTTTCCGTCAAATGCTTTGTGACTTCTTCTTTCATCATGCTCTTATTCATCCCGATACCTCTTATTTTCCAAAATCATTAACCCTTTACCGCACCTGCTGTAATTCCACTGTAAATCTGTTTCTGGCAGCAGACAAATACGATCAGCGCCGGAAGCAGGGAGATAATAACACCTGCACAGATCAGATTGTACTTGCTTCCCATTGGTCCTACGAATGTGTAGAGGGAAAGTGCCATGGTACGGATCTCTTTTCTCATCAGGTAAAGGTTTGCTGCGTAGTATTCGTTGTACACACCAACACCCTTTAAAATACAGGATGTAACGATTGCCGGTTTTAACAGTGGAAGCATAATCTTCCAATAAATCTGCCAGTAATTTGCGCCATCGATAATTGCCGACTCATCCAGTGAAAGCGGAATATTTTCCATAAACTGAATGAAAATATACATGGAAATAACATCGGTACCACAGCTCATAATGATATAACCGCCCAGACTGTTTACAAGATGTAAATCTGACATAATCTGGTATACGGTAACCTGCATTGCTACTGCCGGAAGCAGTGCGGCAATTGTATAAAGGTTACGGATAAACCCATTGCCCGGGAACTTGAAACGGTTCAATACGTAAGCAAGCTGGGAACCTACAATAACGGATACGGTAAGCACAACCACCATAACTATGACAGAGTTTAAAAATGCACGTCCCATATTTGCTGTCTTAAATGCATTTACAAAGTTGTCAAAATTCAGCCAGCTTCCCGGGAATGCCATAACATTGGTATTCTGGTACTCGGCATCTGTCTTAAATGCCGTTGTGATACAGGAAACAATCGGAATGATTGCACAGAATCCGAAAAAGATCAGCGATGCATATTCCACAATAATCCAAATAATGCTTCCTACGGAATAATGTTTCATGTTTTTACGTTTTACTGCTGCTGCTGTACTACTCATTATTTCGCCGCTCCTTTCTTCATTTTCTCCTGTTTTTTGATCTGCTTAATCACCTGTTTTTCCGCCTTCAGCCGGGCTTTCTTTGCCTTATAGGATTCATCCTCCGACGCGGCATCCCTGAACACATATTTAAAGAACACATTCTGTAAGATCGTACAGATAAAGATGATCATCAGCAGAACAACAGACATTGCCGATGCCAGACCTACTTTCTGGCTGGTATGTGCGATCTTGTTCATAATTACGAAATACGTTCCTGTTCCGTTTGCACCGGTGGTGATTACGAAAGGTGCCTCAAACGCACTTAAGGAACCGGTGATGGAAAGGATAACATTTAATGTAATAATTGTCTTGATACTCGGGAGAATAATGTGTTTAAACTGCTCCCATTTATTTGCACCATCCAGGGACGCTGCTTCGTAGAGTTCGCTATCCACAGACATCATGGCACCAATAAACAGTACCATATTCTGTCCGGTATACCGCCATACGGAAGTCGCCGTCAGGGACCAGTTGTTTACACTCTGATCCTTTAACCAGTATGGAAGATTTTCTAATTGAAACCCACACCACTGCAGGATTGTATCAAATACGAATCCTCTGGTGAAGAAGAATTTAAAGATAAAACCAATGGCAATACCACTGATGAGGTAAGGGAAAAACATCAGCCCTTTGAAAAGATTTCCACCCTTTACCTTAAAGCTTAAAATTGTTGCAAGATACAGTGCAAGCACAAGCTGGATCAATGCACCGACCATATAGAATAAACTAAGTTTCAACGCCCCGAAACAATCTTTTCTTCTGAATACATCAAGATAGTTGTCCCATCCGACAAATTCGCGCCTGTCTATTGGCGTTGTATATTTCATCTTATAAAAACTAAATTTGATCATTTCCGCAAATGGAAAATAAGTGAATAAAAAGAGTAAGAGCAATGGGATAATCATAAAACCGATACAGATAAATACCTGCTGGCCGGCTCTGCTCTTTGCCCATTTTTTTAAATTAAATGATTTTGATTTCATACTACGTTCCTCCCATATGAAACAGGCAATCATGCCACCGGGCCGAAAACAGTTTTTCGGCCCGGCAACTGGATGATGTACCTTTATGCAGCGTGGAACTACTCTGTAATTTCTACGCCCTCAGATTCCTGAGCATCTGTCCATTTCTGGTTCCACTCGTTCATAATATCATCAAAGCTCTCATCGCCATTTGCTGCATGCTCAATGATTGCCTGAATCTTATCATTACCGCCGTTGTTAATGTTCAGTTCTGAATCAGCATTTAATGCATTTAAAAGATCCTCTTCGCCTTCTACAGCCGGTTCATCCTCAAGGAATGTCACACCAGAGAAATCAAGCTTTGTATCAGAAGATGACTTTGCAACCGGAAGTCCATCCTCGTTGTAAGAAAATCCAGACTTTTCAGTCATCCACTTAACAAATATTAAAGCTGCCTGCTTCTCATCATCAGAAGCGTTTACGTTGATACCATAAGAGTAATCTGCTCCGGCTGATGCATACTGCTCACCGTTTACAGAAATCGGGAATGGCATATATCCGATGTCATCTGCGTTCTCACCGGCTGCTTCCATCTGTGGGTAAGCCCATGATCCAAGTACCATACATCCGATCTGTCCGTTGTTTAACATGCTCTTAGAGCCTTCCCAGTCAGTTGTAGAATAGTCATCCTCGGTAAGTCCGCCAGCAACTGCATCGTAAAGGATCTTGTATACTGCATATGGATGTGTGCCATCGCCATAATCCTTGAATGGATCCTTTGTATGAAGGAGTTTCTGGTTGAAATATGTATTGTCACCAGTTGCATTGTTTCCGATATAAGCATCCCATGCACCCATTGTCCAGCCTGCTGCATAGTTTGTGTAAAGCGGAATTGCATCCGTCTTGTCCTTGATCTTCTTTAATGCATCAATGAACTCGTCCGGAGTCTTTGGAACATCGGTCACACCGGCATCCTCAAACACTTTCTTGTTGTAAACGATACCCTGTGTCGTTGCTGTGGAAGGAACACCGTATACATCATTTCCATAGAGCCATGTGTTTGCGTAGTTGATCTGCTGGCTCATCTCATCAAGTGTACCGTATGACATATAATATGTACTGAGGTCTGCCTTATCTACTGCCGGAATCATGGTAATGGTTTCGTACTGTCCGGACTGTAAATGTGTCAGTGCATCATCGGCATAGTTTGTATCTGTAGTGATTTCAACCTTGATATTCGGATACTCTTTGTTGAAGTCTTCCAGATAAGATTTCCAGTTCTTTCCGCCGTAATCATCGGTATCCATATCTGTTCTGTGGTTGAACATTGTAATTGTTGCGCTTAAGTCTTTTCCTGTTTCTCCCAATACAATGTCTGAATAGCTTACAAGACCATCTGATGAAGCGCTGTCTGCCTTCTGTGTTCCGTCAGCAGAGTCACTTCCCTTAGAACCGCATCCTGCGAATAATGTTGCGGTCATTGCAGCTACAAGACCAAGTGCCATAAACTTTTTAAATTTCATGTTGTTCTCCTCCTTAAACATGTGAATTATTAAGTTAATTTAAGTATACATTTTTTGTTAATTTAATCATCACTCTTTATTGCTTTTAATCATATCATATTGCGTTTTCAAACACATTCCCTATAATGCACAATTTTACATTTACTTTTTTGTGCATTATGCCTATATATTTTTGTCCAAAAAGTAATTTTAAGTTATATTTCATTTTAAATTATTGCTTTTTACCTTTCATCCAATTATACTTAATTAAAAACTGGTTATGATTGAAAGAGGATGATTTTATGGAACAATTACAGCATCATGGGATTACAGGAACGGTGCCAAAGCATGTATTATCTGACAACATGAAAAACTTTACGGCTTTTCCGCTGTCCGCACCAGCGGATGACGGCTTTATTCATCTGCTCGGAAAAGGCATCTGTTCCTTTCCGAACAATTGTTCCATGACATTCCGTATCAACGCGCCTTATCATTTTTTCTATGTATATGAAGGCACTCTTTCTGTAACGGATGAACATCATACGTGTCGGCTGGCAGACCGGCACGCAGCACTTCTTCCGATTTCCGGTCCCCT
>OHDC01001148.1_pt1 | contig 10548 bp, 6 predicted proteins | sample 1566851 | NCBI WGS metagenome assembly OHDC01 (sample SAMEA3879590, study PRJEB24766) | human gut metagenome | biome: human-associated habitat; feature: feces | place: USA | collected 1985/1987 | reverse complement strand
TGAACAGCCGGCAGTTCTCTCCCAAGTTCTACCTCTATCCGATTCCTAACGGCGACGTGGTGAACAACTCCGCCATCAGAGGCAACAACCCGTTATGGTAAATTCTAAGAGATAAAACCCATGAAAAAGATAATAGCTTTATTTGCAACGATTTTGATTTCGCTCGGCACGCTCCGCGCCCAGACGGTCGCGGTGTCGGGTACGGTCGTGGACGAGCTGAACAGACCGATGGTGGGTGTGAGCGTCGTCGAGACGGACAACGTCGCCAACGGCACGGTCACCGACCCCCAAGGGCGGTTCTCGATGAAGGTGAAGAGCGTACGAAGCACGATCCAGACCTCCTATATCGGTTATATCACCCGGATTCTCGAAGTCACGGCAAAACCGATGACCATTGCGATGGAACCCTCCGCGACCAATGTGGAGGAGGTCGTGGTCGTAGGTTACGGTACGATGGAGAAGAAGCAAGTGACCAGCTCCGTTACCTCATTGTCTGCCGGCGATATGATGAAGGGTGTGGGTGGTGCCGATATCACCAGCTCTTTGCAAGGTAAGATCAGCGGTTTGATCTTGCAAAATAATGGTAGTGCCAATGGTACGACCACGATCCAGTTGCGTGGTTTGACCTCTATCAACTCTGGTAAGGCTCCATTGATCGTTGTCGATGGTTTCCCGGGAGGTGATATTCGTGCCTTGAACCAAGACGATATCAAATCTATCGATGTGCTGAAAGATGCTTCCGCTGGTGCGATCTATGGTACACGTGCTGCTTCGGGTGTGATCTTGATCACAACGAAGAGTGGTTCTAACACGAATGGTAAAGTAAAATTGAATTATAGTACTGAGCTTTCGAAGAAACAAAACTATGGCCGTCCAGATATGATGACCGCCGATGAGTATCGTAATCGTACGGACGTGAATATCATTGATTACGGGCAGAACGCTGATTGGTGGGACGCTCTTTTGCAGAAGGATAACTTCTCGCAAAAACATCACCTCTCTTTGGAGCTAGGTACCGAGAACGCACAAGTGTACACCTCTTTCTTCTATGAGACCAACGAAGGCATCACGATTAAGGATAACCGTAAGGACTATGGTGGACGCTTGAATGCAAACTTTAAGCTGTTCGATGGTTGGTTAGAGATCCGTCCGATCGTGGATTATCGTCAGACTGCTCGTACTTCCGATGGATCGGATGAGGATAAGAAGGCAAACTTCAAGCAGGCGTTGTATAATAACCCGACTCGTTCCCCATTTGACCCGGAAAGCCCGAGCGGATATAACGTATGGACCGGAGAAACTTTGGACTACAATATCGTAGCGGATCGTATGCTTTCCGACTACGAGGGCTTGGATAAATGGTTTAAGCCTGAGGTGACGATGAAATTGAACATCAAGCCGATTGAAGGTTTGAGCTATTCTCAGACATTGGGTTACGAGAACCGTCAGTGGGAGTTGCACCAGTTCCGTTCTCGCTATCACCGAGAGGAGGTGACAAACAACCGCGGTGGTTGGGCGAAATTGGAATTCTCGAAGACCGAACATCTTACTTCTGAGGGTTACTTCACTTACCTGAAAGAATTTAAGGGAGGTCATAGCTTAAATGCCGTTGCCGGTTACTCTTATTTCGAGAAGAATGGAGAGAATTTCAATGCGGAGAACTATGATTTCGGTGTAGAAGGCCTGAAGTATTGGGACTTGGAATCCGGATCTTATTTGACCGACGGTAAGGCAAAGATGGGATCTAAAAAAGATATTACGGAACGTTTGTTCGCTCTTTATGCCCGTGCCAATTATTCATATAATGATAAATATTTCATCCGGACAACCGTTGGGGTAATTTCTGGGCGTTGTCTGGAGGTTGGCGTGTATCTGGTGAGGAATTCATGAAAGAGTTTGATTGGGTAAATGACTTGAAGATCCGTTTCGGTTATGGTGTGACCGGTAATAACGACTTCGATGCTTCCTATATGGCTAATACGTTAAGTCGCGACCAATATTGGATGCTTCCGAGTGGTAGCTGGGCGTTTGTTTATGGACCGAGCTCTAACGTGAACCCTTATTTGGGATGGGAAGAGAAGAAAGAGTGGAATATCGGTGTGGATTACTCATTCTTTGGCAACCGTATGTATGGTAAGTTCGATTACTATCGTCGTAAAATCGATGGCATGATCTACGAGGTGAATGTTCCACAGCCACCGTATCCAAATGGCAAACAATGGCAGAACATTGGCGAGATGGAGAGTAAAGGATGGGAGTTCGAGGTTGGTGGTGACATCATCCAGAATAAGGACTTCACTTGGACTTCCAGCTTGAATATGAGCCATAACTCAGGTAAGATCCTTACGATGTATGGTAACAATTCACGTATGGATGGTAACGCTATGGATGAACCGGGATGGCCGGGCGATGCCTCTCGTATTGAAGAGGGGGCAGAGATCGGTGCGTTCCATATGTGGAAATTCGCTGGATTCGACGATAAAGGAGACTTCCTTTTGTACAATAAGGATGGTGAGGTTATACCTGCTTCCCAAAAGAGTGTAGACGACAAACAATATATCGGTAATTATCTACCTAAGGTGATGATGGGATGGAACAATACCTTTACCTATAAGAATTTTGACTTGGGTATTAATATGCGTAGTTGGATAGGTTTCGATGTCTTGAATACTTATCCGATGTACTTGGGTATCCAGGGACAGAGTGGTGCCGGCCAGTGGAATCTTTGGAAACCGGCGCTTGACGATCCGAAGTATAAGGACATTCGCGGCGTGAAGCAGCTTTGTGACTACTTCTTGGAGGATGGCTCGTTCTTGAAAATTGATGCGATTACGTTAGGTTATACATTGGCGTTGAGTAAGTATACAAAATGGGCAGAGCGCCTGCGTGTATATGGAACTGTCGGCAATGTAGCGACTATTACAGGATATAGCGGACATAATCCGGAAGTGAATATTACCGGTTGGGAAGGCGGTGTCGATAAGGTTTGGAACTGTGATCCGATAGTTCGCACCTATACGTTAGGTATTCAAGTAACATTCTAAAAAGGTAAGAAGAAAATGAAAATTAGCAAGATAACAAATTGGTTGGTAGCCGGAGCTGCTTGCTTGCTGCTGGGTACCTCTTGTGACGTGGATCCTACGTTCTATTCGCAGGTTGTTCCCGACACGTATTATACGAATGCAGACGCGGTTTGGTCGCGTTTTAATCGTCCTTTTACGCATTGGCGTTGGTGGGTAGCTCATAACGACGCTCGTGTGCGCTTGATGGAAGTGGGAACTGATGCTATGTGTGTGCCTACTCGTGGTAATGACTGGTTTGATGGCGCCGTTTATCAGAACATGCATCATCATCATTTTATGGATGATATGAGCCCGATGAAGGATGGATGGGACTTGACGACGATGGGTGTGGCTCAGTCGTGGAGTGCCTTGGAGGATTTGGAGAATATTGATTTCGTATCGGTGGGTTTGACTGAGGAGGATCGTGTATCAATGATTAATCAGTTGAACGTATTGGCTGCCTCTTTTTATTTGGATGGTTTGGACATGTTTGGTGGTATGCCTCTTTACACATCTACGAAGGAGGATGTGAAGGCTCGTGCTACAGATGTGGAGACTTTCCATTTTATCGACTCCTTGTTGGATGTATCTATGCCGAATCTTCCGTTGAAGGAGACCTTGGGAGCACCCGAGACGAACGTTATCCATCGTGCTGTGGCTGCGGCTTTGAAGGTTCGTTTGTATTTCAACGCTGAATCGTATATCAATAAACCGATGTATGAGGAGGCCGCTAAGATTTGTCAGGATATTATCGATGGAAAGTATGGTCAGTATAAATTGGCCAACCATTTCACCGAGATCTTTGGTTGGGGTAATGAGACTTGCCCGGAGATTATCTGGACAGTACCTTCCGAGAATGCCAAAGGTGAGACGGATGGTGGTTTGACTGCCTTCACTCTTCCCTATAATTTCAAGGATTTCTTAGGGGGCTTGCAGGATGCTAGTGGTAATAATGGGCTTTGCCTATGCCCTAGTCGCGATCCGGAGGGTAACTTGTATAAGTTTAACGTAGGTAATCCATACGAGACATTCAACGACAAGGATATCCGTAAGCAGCAGTATGTATATGAGGGTGGTCGCAAATACCGTGGTATGTTTATCGTTGGTGAGTTGCAAAACCCGGATTTCCCCGAGTATAAATGTCTGGGTGCCCGCGAGTATGCCGGCAAGGTCTTGAATGTCGTAGACCAGATCGCTCATATCAGCCAGGTGGGCAATACGGTAGCCAGTCTTAAGGATCTGACTTCTACGATTGCCGATGCAGAGGAGAACTCAGGCGTGCGTGTTCTTAAATTTAGTCCTCTGCCTAATCAAGATGAGTTCAAGGAACGTTTCAACCCAGATTGTCCTGTAATTCGTCTGACAGAGATCTATTATACTTTGGCGGAATGTAAGATGCGTTTGGGCGATAAGAATGGTGCGGCCGATATCATCAACTCCATCCGTAAGCGTAACTTCGAGGGTGGAAACGACCCGGATCCTGTTACCGCTGCCAATTTGGATAAATACCGTATGCTGAAGGAATGGATGCAAGAGTTCTTGCGCGAGGCCCGTCGTCGTACGGACTTGATCCGTTGGGACGCATATGTGACAGAGGATTGGTGGGATCATAAGGCTACGAACGATGAGAAATACAATCGTTATCCATTGCATCAATTGTCATTGGGTGCGAACCCGTTGTTGGAACAGAACCCGGGATATTAATAAGTTAGACTTAATATAAAAAAGGAGGTATGTTGCAGAGGCATACCTCCTTTTTCTGATATGGCGTGGAAAACGCAGTAGTACTTACTTGACTGGAGAATATGTACTTCATCGGGCAAATAAGTATATATTCGTAGACGAAGTAAGTACTACTGCGTTTTCCGGCATATAATTTTGATTGATTTATAACGTGATGAAACAACAATTAATTAGCTTGTTTTTTTGCGGTGTATTATTATTGCAAGGTTGTACCGAAAAGAAAAATGAGGCACAACTAGAGAAGACTCTATCTGTCTATCAAGTAGATTTGAAGTCGGAATCACCCAAAGAAAGTATTGATCGATTTCTGGCCGGTATGGAGATCCGGTTGTTACCTTTGGAGTCGGGAGACAGTATCCTGTTTAAAGGCTCCGCCTCTACCATCCATTTGGCAGATGATGATATATTCCTTTTAGATGCTTCTCAGCGTGTGATTTTCCGTTTCGGCAGGGATGGTAAGTTCAAGAACAAGATCTTTCGGAACGGGCAAGGCCCGGAGGAATATAACGTGCTATTCAATATGGCTTTGTTTGACAATAAGGTTTATGCTTTGGATAATACGAAGATCCAGCTGTATGACTATGAGGGTAATTATCTCAAAACTGTTCCCCTGAAAAATGATGGTCGTCAGGTAGCTGTCGCTAAAGATGGCACGATAGCTGTCGCTTCCAATTATATCCAGCCTTATCAGCTAACCCTATATCGTCCGGATGGTACGATCTCCGAATATTTACCTAGCGATAAGAACTTATTGAAACAGCAAATCTCTCAGTCCACCTATCATTCGTTGAAGAGATATGGCGATCGGATCTTGTTGACAAATTATTTTGATCCATCCATCTATCAGCTGGAAGATACCGTGTCTGCCTTCGCCACGCTTGACTTCAAAGGCATGAATATCCCCTCCGATATGTTTAGTGGTACGGATGAGGAGATCGCCAACCGGTTCCGTGAATACCGCGAGGGAGATAAGGCCATTCTCTCATTCGATCGCTTGACCGTTACGGACGACTGGGTTGTGTTTGCGCCTTCTTTGATCTGGGATCCATGTGTGGTTTATTATAACCGTAAGTCGGATACTTATCTTCTGAATAAGAACTGGGGGCAACCTTACGATTTGTTCTTCGGAGGCTACAGGGCACCGGACGGATATGATGAGAAGAGCCGGGAGTTTTACCAACTGGTCAATGCCGTAGAGCTGAAAGAGGTCGTAGGGGAAATCGCCAAAGCGGCCCCGAATTATCAAGATACCTATCCGTTTTTGAAGGGTGTGGATGTATCCCAAATAGATGATAATACGAATGATTGGATTGTATTCTTTAAGTTACGGTCTTAGAGGATATATAACTTGTATGGGAGAATATGACCGATCTCTGTATTATCTTCAACGATGTGATCTGCTATTAGTTCTTATTCAAAATGGGAGGAATTGCGTTTGATCAAGCGTTTTTTCCTGCCAGTCAAGCGTATTGTCAAGGAAAGTTTTTGAGATCATATGTTCTTATCTTGTTCCGATAAAAAGGAATGTCTATCTTTGTTCATGGTAAGTATATCTAAACGATCATCGCTATGAACCAGACAATTTATCCTATCGGCATACAGAACTTCGAGAAGATCCGTAAAGACGGTTATCTCTATATTGATAAGACAGCTTTGATTTATCAGTTGGTTAAGACCGGAAGTTACTATTTCTTGAGTCGTCCGCGGCGTTTCGGCAAGAGTCTCTTGCTATCTACGTTGGAGGCCTATTTCCAAGGAAAGAGGGAGCTGTTCGAGGGGTTGGCGATGGAACGGTTGGAGAAAGACTGGGAGGTATATCCGATCTTGCATTTGGACTTGAATGCTCGTCATTATAAAGATACTGCCGCTCTGACTAGTATCTTGAATGAGTTCTTGGAGAAATGGGAGGCTTTATATGGAACGGAGAAACAGGATCGTGCCTTGGAGGAACGTTTCAGTTATGTGATAGAACAGGCTTATCGCCAGACCGGGCATCGCGTGGTGATATTGATTGACGAGTATGACAAGCCCTTATTGCAGAACCTGCACGATGAGGATATGCAGGATCAGTTGCAGAACATGTTGAAGCCTTTTTACGGCGTGTTGAAGACGATGGATGGAGCCATCCGTTTCGCCTTGCTGACTGGGGTGACGAAGTTTGGAAAGGTAAGCGTGTTTAGCGATTTGAATAACCTCATGGACATATCGATGGACGATCGTTACGTGGAGATATGTGGCATCACGGAGAAAGAGATACATACTTGTCTGGAAGATGAGGTGAGGGAACTGGCCGGAGCGCAAGATATGACCTACGAGGAGACCTGCCTGAGACTCAAAGAATGCTATGATGGATACCATTTCGTGGAGAATTCCATCGGTATGTATAATCCTTTCAGCCTGCTGAATACGTTCGCTCGCCGGAAATTCGGCGATTATTGGTTCGAGACCGGTAGGCCCTCTTACCTTGTTGAATTACTCAAGCATACCCATTACGACCTTTATGAGATGGCGAACACGGAGACCGATGTGGATGTGTTGAACAGTATTGACTCTGCCTCGATAAATCCCGTCCCCGTGATCTACCAGAGTGGCTACTTGACGATCAAGGATTACGATCCTGAATTTGGTATCTACCGGCTAGGTTTCCCGAACCGGGAAGTGGAAGAGGGTTTCGTGAAATATCTCCTTCCATTTTACACGAGTGTTAGTGCGCCCAAGACCCCTTTCGAGATCGGGCAATTCGTACGAGAGATACGCTCCGGTGATTACGATGCGTTCTTCCGCCGCTTGCAAAGCTTCTTCGCTGATACACCCTATGAGGTGATCGCCGGTCAGAAGCCGGAGCGTGATACGGAGTTGCATTACCGGAACGTGCTTTTTATCGTATTTAAGTTGGTTGGACTTTATACGCAGGTGGAATATCATACCTCACAAGGGCGTATTGATCTCGTTTTAAAGACCGATCGCTATATCTACGTGATGGAATTCAAGCTGAACGGCACCGCCGAGGAGGCGTTGCGCCAGATTGAGGAGAGACAGTATGCGCTTCCCTTTGCGAGTGATCCGCGGCAAGTTTTTAAGATCGGCGTGAACTTCTCCTCTGTGACCCGTAACATCGAGCGATGGTTGGTGGAATAATAATCTATTAAGTATATGAACTGGAAACAAACGCTTTTCTGGTCTTTTTCGGCAGCTGCTATTTTTTATTATTTCCTGCTTTTTGGCGTGTTTGTGTTTGTCGGTCAGGAGGAGATGCAATTGTTTATACCTGAGTGGTGGTATATCCGGGAGTTCCTTTTTCAGCCGGGAGGATTTTGCGCTGTCGCCGGGCAATGGATCATTCAATACTACCGGCAGCCTATGTCGGCGGTGGTTTTCCATACGGTTTTACTCGTTGGTTGCGGATTTATGGTCTATAGGATCTTGCGTTGTTTTTCTGACAAGACCTACCTGCTGTTCCTTTCTTTATTGCCGGTCCTGTATCTGGTTAAGATGAGTATTCATGGGGAGTATTTGGTGGACGGGACGGTTGGCGTGGTTTTGATGCTTTTAGCTTTGTCGGTCTCGCTAAAGGTGCGGAGGGCGGGTTCTATTGCCGGATACGGAATTGCCTCTACACTTTTTTTATGTGGGCTGACCGGGCTTCTATCTGTCTGTTACGCTTTCTTATATACGCTGTTAGCCTTACTCCGCTACAAAACGTCGCGGCAAAGATTGGCCGCCTCTGCCTGCTTGATCCCAGCGCTTTTTATATATTTGTTTAGCGGATGGTTAGGGATTCCTGTACCTTTGTCTGATGGATGGATGCCGGAAGCCTATCTGGAGATACAGCGATTACCTCATTATTATATGTATCGTGTATGGACTTTCTTTACCCTTTCGATTGTCGGTGTTGCTTTATTCGCTCGCTTTGTTCCGGTGATTGGCGAGAAGAGTAAATGGATGGATCGGGTAGCCCTTGTTGTTTGTCTGATCACGGTGCTGGTATCCATACGGTTTTGCCTGCCGGAACCTTGGCATGCGCAACGCATGATGCTTGACGAGCTCTCTTTCTTAGCCCGGGAGAGGCAATGGGACGCTATTATTGATAAGTACCGGGGAAAGCAGATCTATAATTATGTTAGCTTAAACTATTTGAATATGTCGTTGGCCCATAAGGGAGAATTGGCCGACCGGATGTTTACTTTCGATCAGAAAGGAACGAAAAGCTTATGTGCCGATTGGAATCAGACCTTTTACATGGATCGTTTATTGAGCGATGTTCATTTTCTTGTTGGCGATGTCTCTTTGTCTGAAAGTTTTGCGATGGACGGATTTACGCAAGCCAAACGTAAAGGGAGTGCCCGCATGTTGCAACGTTTCGTGCAAGTTTGTCTGATTAGGGGTGAGGTGGCGCTGGCCAAGAAATATTTGGACTTGCTTGCCGCTATGCCATTCTATAAAGATTGGGCTTGCCGTTATGCTACCTATCTGGTACATCCGGAATTAATGGATAAAGATCCGGAGTTGAGTGACAAATATATGCCTGTTGAGAAAAGGGATCGACTGAGTTTGTCCGTACCTGTCGATTCCTTATGGAGTGGATACAATCTTCCGGATCATCGGATCAGTTGGGAATACCGGGGATGTTATTATTTGTTGGGTAAGAAGCTGGATGCATTTGGCCGATTCTTGGAAGAAACACCTTTCATGAAGGGGGAACCGATACCCCGGCATTTCCAAGAAGCCGGATTGTTGTTGGCGGACAAAGACAGTATATCGCTTTCCTCCTATTCCATACAGCCGGAGATCGTAGACCGATACCGGGAATTCAAGCAGGTTTTGGGACGATCTGCCAACCAAGTGGATGTGTCCTCGATATATCGACAATTTGGAGATACCTATTGGTATTATTTCTATTTCAAGATCTTTAAAGGAGAAGAATAATGAAGCGATTATCTATCTGTTGGATTATAGGTTGTCTTTTGGAACTTGTAGCTTGTAGGCCGGAAGTTCCTACGCAAGCGGAACAAGGAGAAACTGACGTGTTTCCGGATTACAGGGAAGTTACTGTACCGGTCAATATGGCCCCTCCCAATTTCAAGTTGGTTGATCAACAGCTACAGGGGATAATTCGGTTGAAAACTATGAATGGGGAGTTGATAATCGCAGCCGATCATGGTGTTTTCAACCTGCCGGAAACGGATTGGAAGGTCTTATCGCAGGACGCACAAGGAAAACAAATAGATGTGACGGTTTATTTTCGAGAACCTCAAAGTGATTGGAAACAAATGAGTTTCCCTATCTATGTGTCAAGAGATTCCGTTGACGCTTATTTGGTGTATCGCCGTATTTTTCCCGGATATCGGATGTGGAACGAGATGGGGATTTATCAACGATGTGTTGAAAACTATGTTGAAAAGTCTATTCTTGATAACCAATCGACAAATAATAGTTGTATGAACTGCCATGCCTTTTGTGAGCGACAAGGGGAACAAATGCTTTTTCATCAGCGGGGTTCTCATAATGGGACTTACTTGATTGATCATCGGCAGGTAAAGAAGATTGCGTTGGAACGGGACGGTAAGCCGGCTTCGTTCGTTTATCCGTATTGGCATCCATCCGGCCGGTATGTTGCTTTTTCTACCAATGAGACCCACCAGGACTTCCATCTTTCCGATGAGAATCGGATTGAGGTATATGACGTGGAATCGGACGTGCTGATCTATGACACGGAGAAGGAGAGGGTATTCAGTTCGCCATT
>OHDC01001131.1_pt1 | contig 10826 bp, 10 predicted proteins | sample 1566851 | NCBI WGS metagenome assembly OHDC01 (sample SAMEA3879590, study PRJEB24766) | human gut metagenome | biome: human-associated habitat; feature: feces | place: USA | collected 1985/1987 | reverse complement strand
CGAGCATTTTGTAAGAACAAAATGTCTATTCAAACTCGATAGTTCCGGGTGGTTTGCTGGTCAGATCATAAAATACTCGGTTGACTCCGCGAACTTCGTTGATGATTCTGCTCATGACGCTCTGCAGTACTGCAAATGGAATTTCTGCCGCTTCGGCGGTCATAAAGTCGACAGTATTAACTGCACGAAGTGCAACTGCATAATCGTAAGTTCTCTCGTCACCCATGACACCAACAGAGCGCATATTGGTCAGCGCTGCGAAGTACTGGTTTACTTCTTTGTCCAAGCCAGCTTTGGCGATTTCTTCACGCCAGATGGCATCTGCATCCTGTACGATCTTGACCTTCTCAGCGGTCACTTCGCCGATGATACGGATACCCAGTCCGGGGCCGGGGAACGGCTGACGGCTGACCAGATACTCGGGCAGACCCAGCTCACGGCCGGCCTGACGGACTTCGTCTTTGAACAGGTTGCGGAGTGGCTCAATGATCTCCTTGAAATCAACGAAATCAGGAAGTCCTCCTACGTTGTGGTGGGATTTGATCACTGCGGATTCACCGCCAAGACCACTTTCCACTACGTCCGGATAGATGGTTCCCTGTGCAAGGAAATCAACAGCTCCGATTTTCTTTGCTTCCTCTTCAAATACACGGATGAATTCCTCTCCGATGATTTTACGTTTCTGTTCAGGCTCTGTAACGCCTGCAAGTTTGTTGTAGTATCTCTCCTGTGCATTGACACGGATAAAGTTTAAGTCAAACTGACCGTTTGGTCCGAATACGCTCTCGACTTCATCTCCCTCATTTTTGCGGAGAAGACCGTGGTCAACGAATACGCAGGTAAGCTGCTTTCCAATGGCTCTGGATAAAAGTCCCGCTGCAACGGAGGAATCTACACCACCGGATAATGCAAGCAGTACTTTTCCATCACCGACTTTTTCTCGTATATCCTTGATCGTACTCTCAACGAAAGAATCCATTCTCCATGTTCCGGCACATCCACACACGCCTCTTACGAAGTTGTGGAGCATTTTGCTTCCCTCTTCGGTGTGCAGTACTTCCGGGTGGAACTGGATCGCATATAAATTTTTTTCTCTGTTTTCTGCTGCTGCAACCGGGCAGTCTGCCGTGTGTGCAACAATGTTAAAACCTGGTGCTGGTTTTGAAATATAATCAAAGTGGCTCATCCAGCAGATGGTCGTCGGTGCAACATTTCCAAATAATGGAGAAGTTGTATCCACCATTACTTCTGTTTTACCATACTCACGCACCGGTGCCTTCTCAACTTTGCCTCCTAACACGTGCATCATTAACTGTGCACCATAGCAAAGTCCCAAAACCGGAATGCCAAGTTCAAATAATTCTTTGGTATAGGTTGGTGAATCCGGCTCGTAGCAGCTGTTTGGTCCTCCGGTCAAAATGATTCCCTTTGGATTCATGGCTTTGATCTGCTCGATGTCTGTTCGATAGGAATAGATTTCACAGTAAACGTTACATTCTCTGACACGTCTTGCAACCAGCTGGTTGTACTGACCGCCGAAGTCGATGACGATTACTTTTTCCTGGGAAAAAATATTTTCCATAGTCAGCCCTTTGTCCTCCTGTATTTTCATTTCTGTAATGTCCTGATTTATGTCAGAACAGCATTTCTGATAGTTCCATTTTATCTGGATTATCAAATGGAATTACCGCTCGTTTCATTGTAGCATAGTTTTTCTTAATTGGCACGTAATTTTTAAAGTTGATCGTAACCTTAGCAGTTGATCATAACCTCTACAACTGTATCCAGTAGCGCTGTACCGTCTCGCCCTCTACGTTTATCTCATTTTCCAGAACTCCTCCGTTGTTCTGGATACTTTTTGCTGAACCGGTATTTTCCTTATTACATACCATAAGTACCTTTTCAATTCCCAGCTTTCTGCACTCGTCTAACGCTAATGCGATCATTTCTGTGGCGTATCCTTTCCTTCGTTCCGAAGGACGCACACCGTCTCCGATATGGCCTCCATCTAACAATAATGCTTCGTTAAGGGAATGTCTGATATCGACTGCTCCAACCAGAATATCGCGTTCCCTGTCATATGCGAAAAAAGTGGATGCAGGTACATATCCCTCTTTTGGCTCCGATTCTTTCAGGCTTTTCAGATAGGCATCAAAATCATGATAATCGACTTTCCGGATTGCCCATGGAATAATGGTTTCCCCGGTTTTCGTCCATTCATCCATCATATCCAAAAGCTGTGGTTTGAATTTTTCACTCATTTTCACTAATTGTAAATCCATTCTTTTCCCTCCTGATGTCTCTCAAAGCATCTCCCAAAACCTGTTTTTATTCAACAGAATATTCGCAAGCGTGCATTGTATTATTTAAAATATTCTGAAAATTAGTGTTTCTTATCATACGCTGATCTGTTTTCTCTGTCAATCATTTTTGCTCCTGATCTCCACTTCTGGTTTTCACTTTCGATTTCTATTTCTCATTTTCGTTTTTGATTTCTACTTCCGCTTTCTACTTTTCATCTCCGTTTTTCACTTGAGATTTCCATTTCTGATTCATTTTCCTTATTTCTATTTTAGCAAATGTCAGGTGTGCCATCTTATTCATTTCAAATTTCTCTTATTACTCCATACATAATTTTCTTCTCCGGCAGCATACTTATTCCATGAAAAAGCAAAAACACCTTCCGGATTTTACCAGACTCTGCAAACCGGAGCAGAATACAATACAAAATATTCTCTCACTTATGATTTTTTTCTTTTTCACAGGCTCTGTCTGCGGTTATGTGTGGGAGGTTCTGATTTTCCTTGTAAAAGAAGGAACATTTCGAAACCGTGGTTTTCTCTACGGTCCGTGGCTGCCTGTTTACGGGATTGGCGCAGTTTTATTTTCGGTTATATTATCCCCTCGTGAATTATTGCCAGATTCTTCAGGAAAATATAAGAAAAACCACCCTGTCACTGTCTTTTTCCTCTCTACCCTTTTAGGCTCCGGTTTAGAACTTGTGATTGGATGGTTTCTTGATTTCTTCTGGAATTTACGTTACTGGGATTACAGCGGATATTTTCTTAATTTCCGTGGGTATATCTGTCTGGTTTCTGCGTTAGGTTTTGGCATTGCAGGCGTTCTATGGGTTTGCATTTTTTCAAAAATATTGCAAAAATGGTGGTATCATATTTCACTGGATTTTCGAAAAAAATGGAATATGTTTTGGGTTTTCATTTTTGTTACTGACTGCGCTGCCGCACTTATTTTTCCAAATACCGGACATAGTATTACCTTTTAAGGATTATCTTGCTTCTCCGCCCTCTAAGTATTCCGCTTCTTCTTTCATGACCTGCGGTTCTTTTTCCTTAAAAATCATTCCGAATACAGCACGGACAAGCGGTCCTGCAAAAAAGATCTGCCAGAAAAATGCCATCGGAAAGTTCAAAGCAGTTGTCTGAAACCAGACCGCAATAAATTCTTTTCCTGCACTCTTAAATAATAAAGTAGCAAAAAAGCTCATGGTTGGACACATCAGACATACGGTGATGGATGAAATTGCTAAAATAAGCATGATTGGCTTATCCACGCCCGGTGTCACAATGCGGAATGCAAGTTTTTTTGAAAGACTTCCATATAAAAAGAAATCTAAAATAAATGCGATCGGTCCCATGATCACTAATTCATGAAATGCATTTAAGAATACGATGTTGCTCATTCCTCCCATATTCAGTGCAATGTTGTAACAGATCATGGTGTAAACCATGACAAATACCATCAAAATGGTAAAAACAACTTCCTGTAATTTTGTTTTTGGCATAATTTTATTCTCCTCTTTTCCTTTATTTTTCACAGACAAAAATGCAGCCGGACAACAATCTCTGCGATCGCTGTTCGGCTGCACGTCGTGTGATTATAATAGCATATTCTTTTTCTTCGTATAATAGTTTAAATTTCACGAATTTTTTGTTCAATTCAGGCATTTCTTTGTATACATTTTGAGATATTCCAGAACATCGAAATTTCTCTGCAACTGTTTAACAAAACCTAATCAATCAGATCATTCTGAAATCTTGACAAGTGTTCATATGGAAGAATCAATCTTCCCCGATACAACCCACATCCATCATTGATCAGACTGTTATTTACCGCTGCAAACATATTAACGTCAAGATTTTTGAGTTCCAACTGCTGCAATTGCATTCCGCGCTCATACGCTTCGTCAAAATAGATACACTCTCCTTTTGGAATCGCATCTCTTCTTCTGCGTTCACTCTCCTGCTTTTTCTCATAACCTAGATGATTTGCCGGACCAATTTCTGCGATATCATCCATTTGTTTCGTCCGAAGCTGCATCTCCATATAGCATTTTGCACTGTTATCAAAAAAAGTAATATGAAGCGAACGATAACCATCCGGGTCCACGTTTGTTATATAATCACGATAATAAGGACGGACTTCCTCTCTTAACAATTCAGATGTGCTTTTCTTTACTCCACCAGCGGGTTCTGCTGTAAAACCACGTTCTTCCAGAAAATCTTTTAATACATTTGCAATCTCGTACAAATATTTGATTTCCTGATTTTCCCGCTCTTTCTTGTCCTTCACATGACATTTTGGCATGGAAATAACAATCCGGTACGCAATGAGATCCCGAAAACAATTCAGTTTTTCTCCTAATTCTACGACAGATGGATACGTCGCATGTTTTTCATAATAGTCATAAATATATTCCACCACATATCCATTGAACTTTGCTTCCGCACGGATTAATGATTTGATCCGCCCCTTAAATGCAAAAGAAAGATACGGGTATTCTTTCGCCATATATTTATAAAATTCTCTGATTTTCTGTGACTGTGCGGTCAGGAAATCATTATGCTCGAGCAAATCCATAATCTGCATTAAAAACCTGCAATGTATCAGATCCACTTCATTCTGATTTGAGACTGCCGACTCCTGTAAATCATGTGCGTACTTTTTTAATATTTTAAAAACCGTATCACCGGAATATAGATAATCATTTAATGTAATCATATGTGCACCTTACATCTACTCATTTTTTCCTGTGTCATCAAAGATACTTCATCAATGAAAAAGTTGCGGAACGTCATGGTTCCACCTCCACATGCATCTGTTTTTTCCGATGCAAGTTCTCCTGCAATTCCAACAAACGCACAACAGGCTGCTGCACTCTGCACGGAAGGCTCTGTTCCCAGAAAAGCCCCCAGCATAACCGAAGACATACATCCGCTGCCTGTGATCTTTGCCATTTTGGCATCCCCATTTTCACAAATATAAATGGCGGTTCCATCTGTGATAATATCTTTTTCCCCTGAAGCGATCATGATCAGATGATATTTGTCTGCATACTGCCGCATCGCCTCTGTGTCCAGGTTTTTATCGCCGGAATCCACACCTGTCACCGTACTGCAATGCTCCATCAGTGCCCGGATTTCCGAATAATTTCCACGGATACAGGTTGGATGGATGTTTTCGATCAATGTCTGGCACTTTTCTCTCCGATAACTCGAACCGGATACCCCGACAGGATCAATGACAATGGCATGTCCTAATTCATCTGCCACTCTTCCAGCCTTTTCCATCGCCTCATAATCAGCAATTGCACCAAAATTGCAGACAAGTGCTTTCGTACCCGCGGTGATTTCTTCCACTTCAAGCGGATGGTGTGCCATTGTCGGCGATGCCCCCGCTGCCAGTAAAATATTTGCACAGTCGTTCACTGTCACAGCATTGGTAATACAATGGATGATCGGTCGCTCTTCCTGTATTTTGTTATAAAGCTCTGCTATATATTTTTCTGAAATACTCATGATTCCTCGTCTCTCTTATGTAGTGTTCTGATTTTCTCTGTCATTTTTTTATTATCTATTTCTTATTCCACGTTAGACCTTATCATAACACACGCTTTTTATAATGTGTAGTTATAAAACAAACTTTAAGAACTTTCTTCCGTTTTTTTCTTTCTGTATTCCTTCGGACTTCTATTATAATACTGTCTGAACTTCCGGCAAAAGTAGCCGGCACTTGTAAATCCGGTTTCATTTGCAATGGAGGCAACCGATTTTTGAGTAGTATAAAGTTGTCTGGCAGCCTGTGCCAGCCTGTATTGAATCAGATACGCTACCGGCGAACAATGTATGCCGGATTGAAAAATATGTAACGCTCCGCTTTTGCTGATAGATGCCGATGCCGCAATCATTTCCAGTGTAATTTCTTCCGCATAGTGTTCATGTATATACTGCATCATAATTTGCAGTCTTGCCTGATTATGATTTAGCCGCTGGAGGCTGTCCGAATCAGAATTCCAGCCTACATCTTTAAACAATATATTCCAGAACTGAAGCAGAAGTTGTATGGTACATAATTCATTATCCTGCCCATTTTCCTGAATTTCAAAAATCTGTAACATAAGCTGTAAAGCACTTCTTTCCGATGTACTGTTTGGATCAAAAATCTGATATTCTACTGCTGAATTTATCACCGGCAGAATATATTTTTCATAAATAAGGCTGTTTTCGGATGCCAGCAGAGTTGGTGCAAAAACAATATTAGGCGTAAATGTGCTGGATCGTGCTTCAAAACAGTGTAACACACCACTATTAATAAATATGCCGCAGCCTTTATGCAGTTCTACTTTGCTTGTACCGATAAAGCAGATTGCTGTGCCTTCTGCAACATAAAGAAATTCCAGCTCATGATGCCAGTGCCAGTCGATACGGTGAAAATCAAATTGCCAGATATCCTCAGGATAATATGCAAAAGGATAACGTTCACTGCCATGCTGAACCGTTTCCCGCAGTGTTTCATCTGTAGTTATCTTAAAATAGTCCATAATGCATTTCCTTATAAATACTAATTTTTACCATATTGTACTATAAATATGCAATTTTGTACAATGACTGCACACAATCTTTGCGATATAATCACATTTGTCAAAGGAGAATAAAGACAAATGAAAAACCAATATAATAAGACGATCACTGCCTGTTTTGTAGGTTATATTGTACAGGCTGTCGTGAACAATTTTACACCATTACTTTTCTTATTTTTTCAGAAAAGCTACCATGTTCCGATTTCCCAGATCACTTTACTGGTGACTTTTAATTTTGGAATACAATTACTGGTGGATCTTCTTTCTGTCAGATTCATCGATAAAATAGGCTATCAGGTATCCATGATCACAGCTCATGCCCTTGCAGCGGCAGGATTACTTCTTCTTACAGTTTTACCTGAAATTTTACCGGTTCCCTTTATCGGAATTTTGATTGCAGTAATGATTTATGCCATAGGTGGTGGACTTCTGGAAGTTCTGGTCAGTCCTGTCGTTGAGGCCTGCCCGTCTGATAATAAAGAGAAAGCGATGAGCCTGCTTCATTCTTTTTATTGCTGGGGGCATGCCGGAGTTGTACTTTTATCAACTTTGTTTTTCTATGCAGCGGGTATCGATAACTGGAAAATATTAGCTATTATCTGGGCAATCATTCCTATTGGAAATGCTTTTGTTTTTGCAAAGGTACCAATTGCACCTCTGCTTGAGGATGGCGAAACCGGTCTTGGATTAAAAGAATTGTTCCGGCTGAAAGTTTTTTGGATTTTACTGATTATGATGATATGTGCCGGGGCAAGTGAACAGGCAGTAAGCCAATGGGCTTCGGCTTTTGCGGAAAAAGGACTTGGAATTTCCAAAGCCGCAGGAGATTTAGCCGGACCGATGGCTTTTGCAATTCTAATGGGAACCTCAAGATTATTTTATGGCAAGTATGGCGATCGTATCAATTTAGATCACTTTATGATTTATAGTTGTTTACTATGTATTTTATCCTATCTGGGGATTTCATTATTCCGGGCTCCGTTATTAAATCTGATTGCCTGTGCGGTTTGTGGGCTCTCAGTAGGAATCATGTGGCCAGGGACATTCAGTAAGGCATCCGCAGCTTTGCCAAAAGGTGGGACAGCTATGTTTGCATTACTGGCATTAGGTGGAGATATGGGTTGTGCAGGAGGTCCTACCCTGGTTGGAATGATTTCAGATTCTTTGGGAGACAACCTGAAAATGGGTATTCTGGCAGGAATTATCTTTCCGGTATTGCTGCTTCTTGGAATTCTCCGTTGCAAAAAAGGGAACACCCTTTCATAATGTCACATGCAAAGAAAGCCTGCCGGGACATAAATCCCGACAGGCTTTCTTACTTTGCATCTTTCTCTTCCTTTATAAGAAATTAAAGAGTGCGCAGAAAAACTTTCATCTACTCTTCCAGACTGTCCTTCATTTTTCCGAGCATACCTGATTTTTTTAATGGCAGTGTGATAATGATCGCAATGATTGTTCCTCCACAGGTACTGATGAGGAATGGCACTACGAACATAAACAATGTTGCTGCTGTGTTTCCCATAACAAGATATGCAACCGGATAAGAAAGCATTCCGCCGAGAATACCGGTTCCCACTACTTCTCCAATGTAAGCAAATGGAAGTTTCTTTCCATATTTATACAGCAGACCGCCAAGTAATGCACCGCACATACTTCCTGGGAATGCAAGCAGGCTTCCAAGTCCTAACAGGTTACGGATGAGCGATGCGATAAATGCCTGCGCCAGTGCCCACCACGGTCCAACGGTAACTGCACACAAAATATTTACCAGATGCTGTACCGGAGCGCATTTCGAACCGAATACCGGAAATGAAAATAAGCTTCCCACTACGGCTACTGCTGCCAAGATTGCTGTGACTGTCAATTTTTTTAAATTCGATTTTTTCATTCTTTCGTCCTCTTTTTTCTGAAACCTTTCATCATGAAAACAAGACTTACAATGATCAGCTTTGTACAAATATCAATCACTTTGTATACAGATCTCAATCGAATTTATTCAGTCTGTGCTTTTCTCTGACGGTTTCTATTTTTTCTGTACTGCTTCTGCAACCTTTTCCACAATCAGGCAGAGAACGACTGTGATCACCATATCCGGCAGAGTATTTCCAAGCGGAGTATCTACGTGCATTAACATTCGGTAAATAATAAATCCAGCAAGCCATACGATCAGATTACGCCACTGGAAAGCATTTTTTTCAGAATCCGCTTTCTTCAAAATGAAGTAATCTGCAATCTGCACTGCGATCATCGGAGCAAAAACAGATCCGATCAGATATAAGAAGTTTGTAATATTATCCATTGGATAAACGATCGCTGCGATCGTTCCGATCACTGTAACAATGATCGCTGCCCATTTCTCCTGAATTTTAGAAGAAATGGAAACACAGGAAACTCCTGCGGAATAAGCATCTAAGAACGTTGTTGTAACTGTTGAGAATACAATAATCAGTAATCCCACAACGCCAAGACCTGTCTTTAACATAATCTGTGCGATATCGTATTCTCCGGTAAAAATAGCGGCTCCCATACCGATCATGTACATAAAAATGCTGACTACGCTGTATACGAATACACTTGTAAAGGTTGCTGCGAATGGTTTTTCTGCTTCTCTCGTATAATCGCTGATAAGCGGTAACCAGGAAAGAGGCATTGCGACTGCAAGCTCTACCGCAGCTCCAAAAGTCATCATATCGTCACTTACTGCGATCGGCATGACAAAATCTGTATTAAAGAAGATCACCTTAAAAAGTACCAGTGACAGTACAAAAAGTGCGGTCATTGCAACGGTATTTAACTTTCCAAGATTAGTCAGTCCGATAAAGATCCACACTATGATCAAAATTCCGATCACAATTGCCCAGATCCATATACCACTATGTAACAGACCGTCTGCTGCGAGTGCACCATCATAGATCATGATAGCTGTCCAGCCGACAAGCTGCAGTACGTTTAATACTGCAAAGAGAAGGCTTCCCTTCTCACCGAAACTCATTTTTACAGTTTCCATGGCACTTTTCCGCTCTTTTGCCCCGATCATTCCTGCGGCAAACATCATGAGTCCGCCGATCAGGTGTCCGAGCAGAATTGCTGCCATTGCTCTTCCAAAACCAAGTGGTGCGAAATAGGTACCGGTCAGGATCTCAGCTAAAGACACTCCTGCCCCAAACCAGATTAAACCGTTTGAAAAAACGGAAGTTCTTTTTTCACTCATCTTTCATATTCTCCTTCGATTGCAAATGCATGATTCATAGGGCCGCTTCCTTTTCCAAGGTCAAGCATATCGGCAAGTGCGCCGGAAATATAGTTTTTCGCATACTTGACAGAAGTTTCCAAGTCTCTTCCTTTTGCAAGATTTGATGCAATTGCGGAAGACAAGGTACAACCTGTTCCATGGGTATTTGGATTGTCAATTCTTTTTCCGTGGAACCATACCGGCTCTTTCCCTTTCTGGAAAAGAAGATCATTGGCATCATTTAACTGATGTCCACCCTTTAATAAAACTGCACAACCTAAGGTGTTACAGATGGTCTCTGCTGCTTTTTCCATATCTGCTTCTGTTTTGATCTCCATCTCTGAAAGCACTTCTGCTTCCGGGATATTTGGAGTGATAACAGTTGCCAGAGGCAATAATTTACTTTTCAATGTTCCAATGGCTTCCTCGCTGATAAGTCTTGCTCCGCTGGTAGCCACCATAACAGGATCCACTACGATATTTTTTGCGTGGTATTCTGTCAGTTTGTCCGCAATCGTCTCGATCAGTTCACTTGATGAAACCATCCCGGTCTTAATTGCATCCGGATTGATATCCGTAAAAATACTATCCAGCTGCTCTGCCAAAAACTTTGGAGTTACCTCCACAATATCTGTTACGCCGGTCGTATTCTGGGCAGTCAAAGCCGTGATCGCACTCATCGCGTAAACGCGGTTTGCGGTCATAGTCTTAATATCT
>OHDC01001114.1_pt1 | contig 10955 bp, 11 predicted proteins | sample 1566851 | NCBI WGS metagenome assembly OHDC01 (sample SAMEA3879590, study PRJEB24766) | human gut metagenome | biome: human-associated habitat; feature: feces | place: USA | collected 1985/1987 | reverse complement strand
GTTTATTGACGCCGAGAAGAATACCGTTGTCATCGCACATCTCATAGCTGGTGAAGGGATAGCAGCTGGCAGCTCCCGTTGTCAGAACATTACGCTTAGACCGCTCATAGAGCTGGCGCTCCAGAGAAACCAGAGGAAGAGAGGATAAAAAAGCCTGCTCCTGACAAAAGGAACAGGTCTGCACATCCATATCCTGCGAGAGCAGGAGCTTTTTCATTTCCGCGACCTTCCATTCAAGGTCATCCACGCTGCCGGCTGTGACGGTGATAAGCAGGTTCAGATAATAAAAATCCTCATTGTTGGAAAGACCGTCTTTTAGAAAATAGCCGCTGCGGATCGCACCGTCGAGGTCGTCAAAATCCGTGTTGGTGTCGCTGGTTTCCTTAATTTTGCTGCGGTTGATACGGAGCTGCTGCCCCAGCTTTCTGACCATGCGATCCTTTGGCTGCCGCGTCAGAAAGACGTCCAGATCGATCCCGTCGCCGGCGTTGACCAAAAGGCTGAGCCAGCCGGCGGGAACGCGCGCTTTATAACCATCTGATGGGACAAGAAGATAGGCATAATACAGCCCATCTACACAGAGGTAGTTTCCATGGGTAAGGTCGATGCTGTCAGGGGCATAGAATTCATTGACGGGAATTGCGTTGATGTCCCGTCCGGAGGCCATGTAGTCCGCCAGAACGGACTTCACCCGCTGATAGAACGGCTCACTGCTGGCCCTGCGACAAAGAATGTTATAAAGGATCTCTGCCGTGGCATCGTCCTCGTTCTCAGGGGAAATGACCTCGTTGCCGCATTGCCGCAGATAATTTGCCGCCGTGCGTGCGGCCGTTTGCAGGGAAGCGATTGCATCCTCTTCCTCATGGCCGCGTTTGGTGCCGGGCAGCGGCTCATACTCGAAAACGAGAAAAAAGCGCCTTGTGATTGCCTCACGGGAGCCAAGCTGCCGAATGAGCTTCAGGTAGTCTTCCTGCAGGACACGGCAGCGCGGATCCTGCTCATGCTCCAGCTCCCTGCGGACGGTATCCAGATGCCGGTTAATGTCCGCACGCTTTGTCAATGCCTTGAATTGCACCTTGACCGGGGCAATTTTCAGATAGGAAATGAAAGAGTAAATGATACTGCGCTGCTCTCTCGCGCTGCGCAGCAGGAAGTTGACGGGAACCACCTCTACAACCTTGACATAGCGGTGATCTCTTGTATAAATGACGCCGTGCTCAATCTTCTCAATAGGGATATAGTCCGCCAGGGCATTGAGCGGATGAACGGCTTCTTCCTCCTGCAAGAAGGTCTTGAACTGCGTCACGCTGCGCTGCTTCAGATCAACAGAAAATCGGCTGCGGCTTTTGGGGAGCGGAGGATCTTCTGCTTCGCAGTCGCTTTTCCGCTGCTGCGCCCAGCTGGGCAGCAGCGTTTTTCCGTTTTTGCCGCCCTGCGTCCCATCGCGTGAAAGGATTCTGCGGTTGTGCAGAAAGCAAAAGAACAGGCGGATAAAAGCGGACAGGCTCATGCCGGATACGCCAATCAAAGCGAGAAGCACCAGCGGAAGAGCTGTCAGGCATAAAATCACAACGCGGACGGTGAGGGAAAACGGAAGGTGCAAAACCGGCACACCAACCGCGAGGCCAAGGATGACCGCCTCAACCGTATTGCGGGTTTTCAAAAGCCCGCCGAAGAGTGTGCCGCCCTCCATAAAGTTGGGAGGGATCACATAAACCTCAAATTCTTCCGGTTTCATAGACAGCCTCCCTTATATCCGGTCTTTCCGCTTCGGCGGATCGGGCATCTTCTTGACGATCTCCTTATGATAGTCGATTTCACCGTCCGGTGCGGTAAAGGGCTTCTTGATTACGGTATCAACGGCATACTGCTTGTACCATTGGACGCCATCGGCAGAGAAGACCTTCTGGTGTTCACCGTCCGGCGCGGCATATTGCCCGGTATGGTACATTCCAAAGGAAATGCCATCCGGATGCTCCGGAGAATACTCTGTGCCGGTGATGCGCCCGCCGCCGATCTCAATGTTGGAATAAGCTATTTGCGGCGCGGCGTCTCCCTGAGCGGTAATGCCCATATAGGAGGATAACGCCTGTGACGCAAACTCTCCGGTGATGGAGCCGGTGGAGTGCAGGTCTCCGGCTGCGACCATACCGATCACATCGTTGGCAAAACGCCCACCCTCCAGCAAGGAATTGGCAAAAAGACGCCCACCAAGCCCGACAGAATGCTGTGACTCCCTGTGAAGTGAGGAAACCGAGGTGGCTCTGGTACTGGAAGCGACTTGCTGATGGGTCACGCCCATCTGCGACTTTTGAGAAGCGCTTTCGCTGTGCGTCTGCTTTGCCTGATGAACAACGCTTGCTGCCTGCCGCTCGGCATTTACAGTACGCTCCGTGGCCTGATGCGCGGCGGACATGGTGGAGGAAGACGCTTTCTGTGTCGTTTGCGTCGCGGTTCTTACGGCGTCATTGGTGATTTTCCGACTGACAACGCCGGCCAGACCACCTTGCAGAAAGCCGGAAGATCCGGATGCGGCGGCACCTGCGCGGCTGGAGGCTCTGTCGGCAAAGTTCCCGACAACTTTTCCAGCCATGCCGGCAGCGAGAGAGACACCCTTGAATGCCACCATCGCCTCACCAAGCATGGAACCGCCGGTATGCCCCACGTTGACGCCGATGCTTGCCATGAAGCTGTCGATTTTCTGCGAGACTTTGAGAAAGCCAACCGCGCAGAGAAACCAGACCAGGACATTCCCCGTCACGGCCTCGCGGCTGGAACTGCTGACTGCGGCTTCAACATCGCTTTCCTCCAGAGCAAACGCAGGTACCGCCAAGGTGAGCGCAAGCAAAAGAACGGTGCCCAGCAGCGGAATGATTTTATGATATTTCTTCGTGGTAATGACCTCCTACATGGAAAGCGGATTTGAGATGAATGTGCCGACCATCGTGATAAACAGCCGAAGACACCATGCGTTCATCAGCAGCAGGAATATCTGCCCGCCGAACATCCGGCACCAGCTCTTAAAAATATTTGCGGTGGATTGCGATGCGCCCATGGCAAAGGCTACCGGTGCAGTATAGACCAGGACGCCCAGCAGTACATACCGTTCTGCCGCTTCAAACAGCAGCTTAATGTAGTTCCACGCAAGAATCAGTGTCAAGATCAAGACAATCAGCGCAACGCCGCCGTTGGCACAGACGCCGATGATGGTCAGCAGAACAGAATTGAAGCTGGCAAAGTCCAAAGAAGGAAGCTCTGAGGACAAGATCCACGCATAGGGGGTTCCGCCTATCGTCAGCGCAATGTTTACGATTTCATCTGCGTAGTACGCAAGTACAATGAACAGGATCGCTTTGGCGGTCAGCCTGACCGGATCTTCCGCTTCAATTCCCAAGCCCAGTCCGTAGTTCTTGAACAGATTCCAGACCCAGCCCAACAGGATCAGCCCGATGGCAAGTGCCACCAGAAGGCTATACATGGTTTCCGCTGCGGGAAAATATCGCAGAAATGTGTTCATGTCACAGCCCAATGCCCCCAAAACAGAGGTGTTGATCATATCCAGGCCGTACATGATCTGCTCCGCGATCCACTCTACAATACCGTCTAAAATTCCCATGGCTTTTACGGGGCGGTCCACTGCCCGCCGCTGAAGAAGGGCGTAACATAGCTCATAATGAAGCCAAGACCATTCAGCACGGCCCAAGTGATAATGATTCGCTTGAGCCATGCCCGGCTTTCATCGACGGTTCGGCCGCTGCGGGAGAAATTCATCATCAGCAGTGCGACTGCGGCTGTAACGATGGCTGCAATCGTGGAGATGCCGAGGATCTGCGTATAGACATCCCGCATGATCTCATTGGCCTTCTCCCACACGGTTGCGGCAGAAGCCGGCTGACAGAGAGACGCGGATAGCGTGGCGGTCAGAAACGCCGCATACAGCCAACGGCCGATATTGCCACGTGGCTTTTTCCCAATACGGGGAGACGGACACTTGTGCTTCAAAAGCATTACCTCCTTGTGTTGCCCAAAAGCAGGAAACAGCACCCAGCGAAAGCCGGATGCTGTTTCATTGACCGCAGAAAGGCAGAAAAAAAGACGCACATCAAAAATGGCGTCCTCCTGCGGCTGCTTTTGGTTTGTTTATAGTTTTGAGCATACTTAGTTTAACATACGGCGATTTTGCGTTCAATAGCAAAACACTTCCAATTTTCTCCCAATTCTCTTTCAAAACACTCTCACACATCTGGCGGGAAAAAGCAGTCCAGCGTTTTCAAAGTGTCCTGCGCGGAAAATCCCCAAAGGACAGAGCTTAACGCTTCCACGGCAGCTTTGCGCAGGCGGTAGTAGGTGCTGAAGCTAATGTCCCTAATATGCGGGTGGAGCGCTTCAATGATCTCCTCCACATTTTTCAGCTTCTGTGGGGATAAAAATGAGTAATACAAAATCCAGTAGTACACCTCTCCGCTCTGGTGGTGCGTGCGGAGAAGGTTGACGGAATTTTCAAGCAGGGTCAGCATTTTGTAGCTGCGCTCAATGCACCTGGCATGATTTTCGATGTCCGTGCCGCCGAGATCCGCCCCTGCCATATAGATGGACTCCAAAAAATCTTCAATGCTGCAATCATAATCAATGCGAAACTGATTTTTGACCTGTCGGATAGACAGTTCCAGGCTCCATGTTACATCTCGATATTTTTTGAGCAGTCTCCATGTGTCGTGATAGCGGGTATCCTCCTCTGGGCGCTTTTCACACATCTTTCCTGACATTGTCGCACGCTCCTTCCTCTTCAGCATTTGGGATGATCGTCATTTCAAACCGATACAACGGACTGCCGGCGCCGCAGCAGATCGCAAGTCCCGCTGAGATAGTGCCTTTCTCTATTTCTACCGTGCAGTCGTCGGATAATGGATATAACATATATTTGGATTTTGGACATGAAAGGCAGGAAATGCCTTGCGCTTCAAGGGTTCGCAGCACTTTCCGAACGAAGTACAGCATGTGAGGTTTTGAAACGCTGGAGAGTCCCGTTGAAACGCTGATTTGCTCATCGGAAATTGGGCCGGACTCTGGCGGAATGGTATCCGGTACAGATACGCGAAGGTTCAGACACATAGCAACCTCCTCTTTGTCTATCATGACATCCGAAATTTGGAACATGGTTGAGAGATAATTCTTTAGGTAAATTACCGTTCCGCTGCGGCCTGGGAAAGTCAGCAGAGAAAGATAGTCAAAATCGGCCAGTTTTTTGAGCAGCCGCCCCACGCTGGAACGGGAGATTCCCCAGCGCGCGGATAATTCGCTGTAATTGACGAGCGGATTCCCGGTGCCGTTTCTGAAATACGCAACTGGCCCGATTTCAGAGCCGCGTACTTGCTGATCCTTATAAATTGCGGAGATCCAGAGATCCAGAAGGACATCCATCTCAGATGCACGGCCTGCGGAAATCAATTCTGTGGCTGTTGAAACAGGGATGAAGAAAAAGCCAGAATCTTTTTGGCATGGGCAGTTATAGTCGAGCGCGGTGTTATTGCGCCGCCAGTCCGTAATGGAGAACTTTACGATATGCCCGCGGCCGAGGCGGGTAAATGTAATGAGCTGCTGATCCTGCAAGGATTTTAGGATTGCAAATGCCTGGTAGTGAAAGCGTACACGGAACCATTCCGTGATGTCAGTGATGGAGCAGATCCATTCGCCCGGATATACTGTGTATGAGATCCCGTCTATGCGCCGATAAGAGGTTCTGAAGTTGGCATAGGAGCAAAGAACGACATAATAAAAAAGACCGGAGCATCCGCCTGTGCGAATGCCCCGGTCTGCAATCAGAGTTTGTATAAATTCTCGATAAATTCGGCATCGTGGATAATCTACGATCTGCCTGAGTTCAAGCTGATAGTCTGCCATGGGTGGCCTCCTTCTTGACAAAACTTAGTAGGTCATTGCTAAAGGCATACACTTTTGCATACATAAAGCGGTGCCCGTTTTCGCCATTATATATTAGGCTGTGGTTTTGAACACGCATAGGGAAATTCGGTCTAATTTTTTGCTAATGGCCTGCTAATTTTCAGTTTGAAATATTTCTGCTAATTTCCTGCTAATGACCAATCTGGTTATAAAATGCTCCGCGAGTTGATTATATTACACAATAGGGAACGGGGATAATAGCCGTAGCATGGTCGGAATGCACAGCGGTATATGTGAGGACATCGCAGGCAATTCGACAAACATATCTCCTAAGCGTTAGGCCGCTGGTTCGACTCCAGTCCGGGGTGCCAGAGGAAAGCAGAACATCCGATCGGATGTTCTGCTTTCCTCTGGATTTTGCGCCTTTTCGAAAAAATCTCCGGAAAAATCCAAGCCGGGAAGGAGATGGCCTTGCATTTTTGGGAAAGGCATAGTAAAATACTACCAAATAGAGGCAGAGTAGAAGCACGCGTGTCGGCCAACAGGCCACAGTGCCGGAGGAACGGGGAGTTGTCCGCCGGACGAAAGGAGATTTCCGCAGTGTGTGCTTCGCATCCCGCTGCCGCATACCGGAACCGGCGGGCGGTGCTTGCCCGGCCTCCTCTGTGCGGCGTAACTGCCCACAGAAGGAGGAATTTTTTATGTATCCCCACCCCTTTTCCGTCGGCTATTGGCGCACAGCCGCCAATGAGCTGAAAGACGTCCGGAAGTTGACCTTTGCGGCGCTGTGCATCGCTTTGTGCATGGCGCTGGCCGCCATTCCGTCGGTGCCCCTGTGGGGCGGTGCCAAAATCACCTGGGGCTTCCTGGCCCGGGCGGTGTGCGCATGGGTCTGCGGACCTGTACTGGGCGTTGTGTTTGCCGTGGCGGAGGATCTGCTGAGCTTTTTCATCACCGGTGGCGGCGGCTACCCTTTCTTTCCCGGCTATACCCTGACCACCATGCTGGGTGTTTTTGTATACTCTTTGTTTTTCTACAAGTCGAAAATTACGTTTAGTAGAGCTTTTTGGGCGAAATTGCTGACCAATATCCAGAATGTGATCCTGGGCGCACTCTGGATGGCTATTCTCAGCGGCAAGGCGTGGTACGTCACCGCCAGCGGCAGCGCCATTAAAAACCTGATCTGTCTGCCCTATCGTATGAAAACCGGCGGGAAAGGGGGAAGTTCATCATTTGCTTTCCCTTTGTTCACAAATTGTTTACCTGCCCCCATTGACTTTAGATAGCAGGGGTGGTAAACTGCGTTTAGCACTCAGGGAGAAAGAGTGCTAAACATGATTTGAGGTGCTTTTTGTGGACTTGACTGACCGGAAAAAGCAAATATTGAAAGTGGTGGTTGAGGATTACATCCGTACCGCCGAGCCGGTAGGCTCCAAAGCCATTGCCGCGGAAATGGGCGGCAGCGTTTCTTCTGCCACCATCCGCAATGAGCTTTCCGACCTGGTGGAGCTTGGTTATCTGGAACAGCCCCACACCTCGGCGGGCCGGGTTCCGTCCCCCAAGGGCTACCGGCTGTATGTCAACGAGCTGATGGAGCGCCAGCGGCTCTCCTTAGCGGAGACCGAAAAGATCAACCAGTCCCTCCAGATGAAAATGGAGGAGCTGGACCGGGTGATCTCTCAGGCGGGCCGGGCCGTCAGCAGCTTTGTGAATTACCCCGCCTATGTGGCGACTGCCGGAAAGGGCAGCATCACCGCCAGCCGCTTTGATCTGCTGCCAGTGGATGAGAAAAGCTGCATCGTGGTCATGATGATGGGCGACAACCGGGTGAAATCCCAACTGCTGCGGATGCAGCTGAAGGTGGACCGGGACCAGATGGCCGCTTTGGTGGAGCTTTTGAACCGGCATTTCACAGGGATCTCCATCAAGGAGATGAACCAGAAGCTGATGGCCATTTCGCAGGGCATTACCCCGCAACTGTTTCTGCTGCTGAGCCAGACAGTGAATTACGCGGTGGATGTTCTGGAGGAATCCAACCATCGTGAGTTCATCATGGCGGGCACCAATCAGCTCTTGAAGCTGCCGGAGTTCCGGGACGCCGACAAAGCCCATGAATTGATGAGCTTTTTGGCGGACGATAAGGAAAAGCTGCCGGTGCCGGACGAGGGGCCCATGAAGATCCTGATCGGGCCGGAAAACGTGAACGAGGCGCTCAAGGAAACGAGCGTGGTCGTCGCCAGCTACGATATCGGCGACGGGATGCGCGGCCTCGTCGGTGTGGTGGGTCCCACCAGAATGGACTACGCCACCGTGACGGCGCGGCTGAGTTATTTTGCAGACAGCCTGACGCGGATGTTCGGCAAGAACGAGCTTCCGCCCAAGGAAGAAGATAAGGAGTAAGAAATGGGTAAGAAAGACAAGCAGAACGCGGCGGAGAGCACGCCGAAAAAGAACACGGCGCAGCAGCCGACAGCAGACGAGGCGGCCAAGACCGCAGAAACTGCCAAGGCTGACGAGACCGCCGAGAAGAGCGCGGAGCCCGAGACCTTCACCGTCACGCGCGAGCAGATGGAGAAGATGGAAGGCCTTGCCAAGTCGCTTGCCGACGAGCAGGACAAATACCTGCGCCTTGCCGCCGAATATGACAACTACCGCAAGCGCACCGCCAAGGAGAAGGAAAACCTTTACGCTGATGCGAAGATCGACACGATCAAGGCGCTGCTGGGCGTTTACGATAACCTCGAGCGCGGCCTTGCCCAGTATGGCGACGAGGAGTCGCCCCACCGCAAGGGCCTTGAAATGGTGTTCAACCAGTTCAAAGAGAGCCTCAAAAAGCTGGGTGTTGAAACGATGGACGCCGCCGGAAAGCCCTTTGACCCCGAAAAGCACAACGCCGTGATGCATGTGGAAGACGAAAACTACGGCGAAAATACCGTGGTCGAGGTGCTCCAGCAGGGCTTCACGCTGGGCGATAAGGTGCTGCGATTTGCCATTGTAAAAGTGGCCAATTAAAAGTTCCTCAAAAATGTGTGGCACACATTTTTGAAAGGGCTTGCAGCCCTGTGCAGCGCACTCGCTGCGCTCGCACGTTTCAGGGCTGAGATGTGTTTTTTCTGACGCGCACGCCCCAGGGCGGCTTCTCTTGCCGCTTTGCGGCAATTCACCTTCTGTCGTCAGAAAAAACGATTAAAATCGTTTGCCGCCGGAGGGCGGCAACGGCTGCGACGCTTTTGGCTCGTGCGGGCGTTGGCTGCTCCAAGAGGGGCGGCTGACCGTAAAGGTGCGGCGATGCCCGCGCGGGACGAAAACGGCGCGAAATGATGAAAGGAAATATTCAACATGATGAAGTTAGCTGATATGACCGTTACCGGCTTTGCCGATACCGTTGCCTCCGATGCTCCCGCGCCGGGCGGCGGCTCCTGCGCCGCACTCTATGGCTCCATCGGCGCCGCGCTGACCGCGATGGTCGGCGGCCTCACTCAGGGCCGCAAGAAGTATGCCGAGTATGCCGAGCATGCTGCCGAGGTCGAGAAGAAGGGCAACGAGCTCAAGACCCGCCTGCTCGACGTTATGGACCGCGACACCGAGGCGTTCAACGTCGTCTCCGCCGCGTTCGGTATGCCCAAGGCGACCGACGAGGAGAAGGCTGCCCGCTCCGCCGCCATCCAGGAGGGCCTGAAGGGCTGCACCAAGACCCCGATGGAGATGATGGAGCTCATCGACGAGACCCTGACGCTTGCACAGTCCCTGCTGGGCCGCTTCAACGACACCTCCGCGAGCGACCTGGGCGTTGCGTTCCTGTCCCTCAAGGCCGGTATCCAGGGTGCATGGCTCAACGTGCTCATCAACGTCGGCTCCCTGAAGGATCAGGAGTTCGCTGCTGAGTACCGCGCCAAGGGCGAGGCCCTGCTCGCGCACGCTCTGCCCCTTGCCGACGAGTGCTACGCTGAGATCGTCAAGCTCATCGAGGGCTAAACAAAAAGATCCATCAAAAAATGGCTTCGGTGCGCGCACACCGAAGCCATTTGCAGTTTGCAAAGGAGTTGTATTTCCATGACCATCCAGCATTTAACGCCGAGTGACTACATTACGACCAAGTGGTCCGGCGGCCTGACGACCCAGCTCGGCATCGCGCCTGCGGGCGCGGTGTACGCCGATCGCGACTTTCTGTGGCGGCTGAGCTCTGCGACCGTTGAGGACGCAGAGTCCGACTTTACGGCCCTGCCCGACTATGAGCGCCTCATTTCGACACTTGAGGGCACGATCGAGCTCAATCACAACGGCGGCGAAAAGCTGAGGCTGAATCCCTACGAGGTCCACCGCTTCGACGGCGGCGACGACACGCACTCCTGGGGCCGCTGCCGCGACTTCAACCTCATGCTCCGCAAGGGCAAGTGCGAGGGCAGGATGCGCGGCGAGACCCTTGCCGCCGGTGAGAGCAAGACCGTTCACGGCAGCGAGGGCATGATGCTCATCTACTGCGGCGCGGGCGAGGTTCACGTCATCGTCGGCGACGAGAGCGTCGAGCTCAAGGCTGACGAGGCCGCGCGCCTCGACGGCTACGCGGGCGAGATCAAGCTCTGCTCCAAAGAGGGCGCAAAGCTGATGCTTGCCAAGGCGAAAGAGATTTAAAAGAAGACTGAAAAAGGAGAGGCTTTCGCCTCTCCTTTTTCAGTCTTCAAAGTCGTTCGGGTCTTCGTCGTTCTGCTTGCGGAAGCGGTCGAGCGCGACGAGAACGGCGGCCGCCGCGGCGATGACGGCAAGAACGCCGACGAGAATGGATACGCATTTTTTCATAGTGATTCCTCCTGTTGTGATAAAGTGTGGAATGGGTTACGGTTCAGCGGAAATGATGTCATAGACCTGCTGCAAAAACGCCTCCTGCTCGCTTGTGGTGTAGCGGAGCGTTTTGCCGTCTATGGAGGTGAAAACGCGCAGGGTGCCGTAAAAATCTCTGCACTGGATAAACGTGCCTTTGCCGGTGCTGTCGTCGGGGAAATCAGTCGGGCCAAAGTTGAAGCTGAGATCCCAGATGAAATCGCCGTCCTTCGGCT
>OHDC01001108.1_pt1 | contig 11016 bp, 12 predicted proteins | sample 1566851 | NCBI WGS metagenome assembly OHDC01 (sample SAMEA3879590, study PRJEB24766) | human gut metagenome | biome: human-associated habitat; feature: feces | place: USA | collected 1985/1987 | reverse complement strand
CATCAGGAGGTATTGCAATGATCGAGGCAACAAGTTGTGGTGGTGTGGTAATATTTCGCGGCAAAATATTGCTCTTGTACAAAAATTACAAAAATAAATACGAGGGATGGGTACTTCCAAAGGGAACTGTGGAAGCAGGAGAAGAATATAAGGATACAGCGATGAGGGAAGTATATGAAGAGACTGGTGTGAAAGCAACCCTGATGAAATATATCGGGAAAAGTCAGTATTCATTTACGGTACCGGAGGATGTTGTGGAGAAGACGGTGCACTGGTATCTGATGATGGCAGACAGTTATTACAGCAAACCACAGCGTGAAGAATATTTTGTCGATTCCGGTTATTACAAATACCATGAGGCGTATCATCTTTTGAAATTTCCGAATGAAAAACAGATGTTAGAAAGAGCGTATGAGGAATATCAGGAATTAAAGAAGAATAATCTGTGGGGCAGCCACAGGTATGAATAAACAAAACACATCAGAAAGATGGAGCAGGATGTATGATATGGTATAAGGATTTGTATGTTGGAGAAAGTATTGTACATAAGACAAAGAAGGTCAAATGGAAGATTATGCACAATGCCGGACAGATTGGGATTTATGTGATCACATTAGCCTCTAACACACAGAATCTGCTTGATATCATACCATCATACGAACTGATGCAAAAAGGGTATCCGAAAAAAGATATGGTGGTTGTGGGACTGGCAAAGGGCTATGATGAAGCGATTGAGGTCGCAGCATCCATTGTGGATGAAGTGTACCACAGTACCGGCACATTTGCCGTCCGCGCCTATCTTGCAGAAAAACAGGGGTAAGGAGCGTAGAATGTCAGTTATATTGCTCATATTAAAAATAATCGGCTGGATCCTGCTGACGCTGCCTGCACTTTTTCTGCTGATTGTTTTTCTTGTATTAGTTGTGCCGGTTCGTTACAGGACGGATGGAAGCATAGAAGAAAATATCCGGGTTCAGGGGAAAATGCATTGGCTGCTTCATATTCTGTCGTTTGGCTTTTCTTATAACGAGGAAGGTTTTTCTTATACGCTGAAACTCTTTGGAAAACGTATCGCTCTGGGGGAGAAGCTGGAGGACGAAGAGGAAGAACCGGATGCAGACAGTACAGACACGGCAGTGCATGAGACAAAAGCAGAGGTTGAAAACATACTTCCATCAGATTCAAAAATGCAACGGCAGGATGTCAGTGTAAAAGATGCAGCAGAAGCCAATGAAAAGAAAGATTCAAAAGATGGTACAGATACGAAAGAGCAGACGTCTATAGTACGAAAGAATATAGATGAGACAGATTCTGAAAAAGTATCGTTTGGACAGAGGATAACAAGTAAATTTCACGATATCACTAATAAAATCAAAGGTATTCGTGGAAAACTGGCAGACCTGTCCGGGCAGGCAGGAAAAATAAAGGCTGCACTGACCGATGAACATAACCGTAATAGTGTTTCTGCAATCTGGAAAGAACTTAAATATTTACTGAAACATTCGCGTTTTCGAAAGATTGACACAGAACTGAATTTTGCACTGTGGGAGCCGTCAGCGACCGGACAGGCACTTGGAATCCTTGCCATGTTTCCGGCAATCTATCAGTATGATATTGGGATTTATCCCGATTTTGAAGCAGATAAGACATATGTGAAAGGTACTTTTCTGGTAAAGGGGCACATCCGTCTCGTACATGTACTTATATCCGGTATCCGTCTGTTAAAGGAGCGTGATATCCGGAATTTTATAAAGAAATTTTTTAAGTAAAGAAAAAGAGAAAGGCAGGTTTTTATTATGGCAGACAACAGTTTTCATACAACAGTAGAGTCCTTGTTTAAGGGGATGGACAGTTTTATCACAACAAAAACAGTAGTGGGTGATGCGATCCATATTGGTGATACGATCATCCTTCCGCTGGTGGATGTTTCATTTGGTGTTGCAGCCGGAGCTTTTTCACAGGAAAAGAAAAATAACGGTGCCGGTGGTATGGGTGGAAAGATCATGCCGAGTGCAGTTCTTGTGATCCAGAACGGGACAACAAAACTGGTAAACATCAAGAATCAGGATGGAATCACGAAAATCCTTGATATGGTGCCGGATTTTGTAAACAAATTTACCTCGAAAAATGATGTGGTTTCTGAGGACTCCGCAGCGGATCAGACCGATGATGCCGCAAAATCAGCAGCTGGAAAAGAGATGGAGGATATCTTAAAGGATTCCGCAAACAAATAATTTTTTAAAACAGTATAGAAACGCAAAAGAAACGCATATATTATCAGTAATATATGCGTTTCTTTATTGGAGTCTGCCATGAAACGGATGCTCGGATTTGCACTGTTCTGCTTCGCAATGGGAATGCTTGTGATGATCGTCATTCACAACCGTTTCTGTGGGTTTGTGCTCATGATTTTATGTATGCTCGCAGGTTATTACCTGTTCTGCTGTGATGACTGTTAGCCGATCAGCTCTTTTACACAGGCAGCGATTGTTTCATCTTTACAGTTTGCAAAGAAGTACTCGCTGAAATGTTCGCCGCTTAAAGCACCGACTACAAGGTCACGGTCAAGTTCTTTTAAGATAGATACGAGATCGCGGTGGGTCACTTTTTTAACTTCATCTAAGATCTTTTTGTTGCGCTGTTCCGGTTCCACACGCTCTTTCGGGTATCCACCGCCGCCCGGAGCGCAGAACAGTTTTTCAAAGATATAGGTCAGATTTAATTCTCCACCCCATCCAAAGTTTTCTGCAAATGGAAGAGCGATACAGTTCCCGTCGTTGACCTGTGAGAAAAGATAAGCGTCAAGAGGGGATTCGATGTGTCCGCAGAGTACCTGTGGGAATGCGTTGCATGCAAGCATGGCGCCTTCGCCGGTTCCACATCCTGTGATCACAAAATCAGCAGCACCGGAGTTTAATAAAACTGCTGCAAGAATACCATTCTGCACGTAGGTCAGCTGATGTGTATCTTCAGCAGAGTACATGCCGTAGTTAAACACTTCATGTCCCATTGGCTCTACCACAGATTTTAAGGTGGCACAGATCATTTCATTTTTTGCTGCCTGGCTGTTTTCGTTGATTAATGCAATTTTCATGAATATCCTCATTTTTCTGTACTGCCGGTATATTATTTTGCCGGAATAGTGGCAGTACACCCATATTCCGACATTGATAAAAGTTACATCAGATCTGTCATTGCAACATCATCCATATCATCAAAGTCCTGATTTTCGCCAACCATTCCCCAGATGAAAGTGTATGCCTGTGTACCGCATCCAGAGTGAATGGACCAGCTTGGAGAGATAACAGCCTGTTCGTTGCGCATAACGATGTGTCTTGTCTCGGTCGGTTCACCCATGTAATGCATTACAAGTGCATCTTTTGGCATATCAAAGTACAGATAAACTTCCATACGTCTGTCATGCGTGTGGCATGGCATGGTGTTCCATACACTGCCCGGTTCGAGTTTTGTCATACCCATCTCAAGCTGGCAGCTCTCTACCTGTCCCGGAAGGATATATTTGCAGATCGTTCTGTGGTTTGCGGTCTCTAAGGAGCCGAGTTCTACTTTGTTGCAGTCTTTTACGATGACAACACCGTCCTCCGGTGTGCCTTCCGGTTTGATCAGGACAGTCGGGTAGGTCATATGTGCAGGAGCACTGTTTAAGTAAAATTTTGCAGGAGCATCTGCATTTTCGCTTGCAAAGGAAATGTCCTTTGAGCCCATGCCGATGTACATGCCCTCTTTGTGGGCAACTTTGTATTCCTTTCCGTCGATCGTGATCACGCCGGCACCGCCGATATTGATCACACCGAGCTCACGGCGCTTACAGAAATACTGTGCGCGCAGCTCGTCGCCGGCGGTTAATTTTAAAGTTTCCTTTACCGGAACAGCTGAACCGGTAATGATGCGGTCGATATGGCTGTATACAAGTTTGATGACATCCGGCTGGAACAGATCATCGATTAAAAATTCTTCTCTTAAACGTTCGGTTGTGTAATGTTTGACATCTCTTGGAGATGCTGCAGTACGAAGTTCCATAAAAATCCTTTCCTGCGCCTTTCTGTGCGCATCACAAATATCTTAATATATGAATCCAAAACGCTGAAAATCAGGTTATTAAAGCTGCATGCATCCTGTTTTATATCTTAGCAGGTTTTTAAGTTAAATCCAAAGTAATTTACAGAGTTGTTGTAGCAGATACCTTTTACGATCTCCTCTAATGTATCATAATCTGCTGGGAACTCACCGTTTTCTACCCATCCACCGATCAGGTTGCAGAGAATTCTGCGGAAGTAATCGTGACGTGTGTAGGATAAGAAGCTTCTGGAGTCTGTCAGCATGCCGACAAAACCGGAGAGATTTCCAAGGTTTGCAAGGGAGATCATCTGATCCTGCATACCGGTCTTGTGATCGTTGAACCACCATGCGGAACCCTGCTGGATCTTTGCGACAGCGGTGGAATCCTGGAAGCATCCTAAGATCGTGCCGATTGCCTGGTTGTCGTTCGGGTTTAAGCTGTAAATGATAGTTTTTGGAAGATTTCCGCTCTTATTTAAGAAATTTAAGAAATCTGCCATCTCAGAAGATGGTGCATAGTTGTTGATGCAGTCGTATCCAGTATCTGGTCCAAGGCGGTCGAACATCGGAGTGTTGTTGTCACGTTTGCATCCATAGTGAAGCTGCATAACCCAGTTACGTTTTGTATACTCTGTGCCGACAAACAGCATAAATGCAGTCTTGAATTTTAACTCTTCCTCACGGGTAACACCTTCTCCGGAGAGACGTTTTGCAAAAATAGCTTCAATCTCATCATCGGAAGCCGGTGCGTACATTACATATTCCAAAGCGTGGTCAGATACGCTGCATCCCATGGAAGCGAAGAAATCCATACGGTTTGAAAGTGCCTTCTTTAAGGCTGCAAAGGTATCTACTTTGATGCCGGAAACGTCAGATAACTGTGCAATGTAATCTAAATATGTAACTTTTTCGATATTCATTGCCTTGTCAGGACGCCATGCCGGAAGAACCTGAACGTCAAAAGAATCATCCTCTGCAATCTTTTTGTGCCATTCTAAGGAGTCGACCGGATCGTCGGTGGTGCAGATCAGAGTAACGTTGGACTGTCTGATGATGTTGCGGACAGACATATCTTTCTCTGCAAGTCTCTTATTGCATAACTCCCAGACTTCCTCGGCTGTTTTCTTATTTAAAACGCCGTTGTAACCGAAATATTTCTTTAACTCCAGATGGCTCCAGTGGAAGAGCGGGTTGCCGATCGCTTTGCCGAGAACCTCAGCCCATTTTAAGAATTTTTCCTTGTCGGAAGCATCACCGGTGATGTATTTTTCATCGACACCACAGGAACGCATAAAGCGCCATTTGTAATGGTCGCCGCCTAACCATACCTGGGTAATATTTTCAAACTGACGGTCCTCGTAGATTTCCTGCGGATTGATGTGGCAGTGATAATCTAAGATCGGTGCATCTGCTGCGTAGGAATGGTAAAGTTTCTGAGCAGTCTCGCTCTGAAGTAAGAAGTTTTCATCCATAAATTGTTTCATTGTTTTTTCCTCCATAAAAATTGTTTTAGAATAAAGTAGTTCCACGTTTGATCAGTTTGCCGGAGAAAATAGATTTCTTCGGCATTTCTTCACCGGAAAGAACACCGACTAAGGTCTGTACTAACTGATGAGTCTGTGTTTCTAAGCGGTTGTCCACGGAAGTGAGTTCCGGAATACAGCAGGTTGTCAGCATGGAGTTGTTGTACCCAATAATCGATAAATCGTCGGGCACAGAAATATGATTGCATTGTGCGTATTTGACTACGCCGACGGCGAGTACGTCATCCGCAGCGATCACTCCATGAAAAGGAGGGGCCTCTTTTGCAACCTGATCCATAAAATCTGCAATTTCATTGAATTGCTGGGAATCTCCGTCGTATTTGTGGATCCTGTTTTCTATATCAGAGATGCCATGTTTTTTTAAGGCGTCTTTGAAACCATTTAATTTTTTGCGGCCACTATATGAAATAGAATTGTAAATATAGACTGGATCGGCGATACCGGAATCTAACATGGACTCGGTAGCCTCAAACATAGTCGTGTAGTCGTCGCATAAAGTGCTGTAAACGTTCGGATAATCAAAGGAAGCGTTTAACAGCATGATCGGTACCTGCGTGGAAACATCTTTAATATACTGGTTTTCATCCTCCGTAGTACCGATGAAATTAGAACCGACAAGAATGATGCCGTCTACTTTTTTGGAAAGGATCAAATTCAGGTAATTTTGCTTGAGCTCCAGATTATATCCGGTACAGCAGAGCAGTGACTCATAACCGTTTGCCTGCAGCTCCTGTTCCAGATAATAAACTGCCTTTGCGAGAAAAAGATCCGAGGAATCTGCACAGAGAATACCAATCGTCTGCAGGGAGTGGAGTCCCATGCCGCGTGCAAAAGCATTTGGTGTGTAGTCATATTTTTCAATGATATCCATGACTTTTTTCTTTGTGGAAGGGCGGACCTTGTCACTGCCGTTTAATACACGGGATACGGTAGCAATCGATACACCCGCTTTTTTTGAAATATCATATATAGTCATATAAAAAATCCTTTTATAACAAATTTGCATCCTGAAACGTTTCGGATTACATTAAATATAGAATGTAAACAAAAATGAAAGCAGTTTCATTGCTGCTGGTCTGATTATACAATATTAAAAAAAATAAAGCAATATCGGATTTTGTGAAAATAGAAAAAGTGTAGAAGAAAATATGGTGATTTTAAAGAAAAATAACAAAAATCACTAAATTGTGCAAAATTACATATTGACGGAACGGCAAAAAGGTGTAAGAATACAAATTGTAAACGCTTACAAAATGACATTGTGCAGTAATGATCCGATAAGCAGGAGGAATTATCATGGAATTATTAAACAGAAAGAAAACAGGAAAAGTGGAAAGACCAGTTAAAGTATTACAGTTCGGAGAGGGAAATTTCCTTCGTGCATTTGTTGACTATATGATCGACATTGCAAATGAGCAGGGCAAATTTAACGGGGACATCGTACTTGTAAAACCGATCGAATTTGGAAGCCTTGACAGATTCCACGATCAGGAGTGCCAGTATACCGTACAGTTAAGAGGAATCGTAGACGGTGAGCCAAAACGCATCAACCGTATTGTAACCAGCGTTGCAGATGCTGTAGACGCTTATGGTGAATATCAGAAATATGCAGATTATGCAAAACTTGACAGCTTACGTTACATTGTTTCGAACACAACAGAAGCAGGTATCGTTTATGATGATACAGACCGATTAGAGATGGAACCGCCCAAAAGCTATCCGGGCAAATTAACCAAATTCTTATATGAAAGATATAAACATTTTAACGGAGCAATGGATAAAGGTCTTGTGATGCTTCCGGTTGAGCTGATCGATGACAATGGTATCCACTTAAAAGAGTGTGTAGAGAAACTTGCAGTACTCTGGAATTTAGAAGATGGATTTAAGACATGGTTAGATGAAGCATGTGTATTTACTTCTACATTAGTTGACCGTATCGTAACCGGTTACCCAAGAGACGAGGCAGAGGAGCTCTGCAAAGAGTTCGGTTATCAGGACAATCTGATCGTAACAGGTGAGCCATTTGCTCTCTGGGTGATCGAGAGCGCAAAAGATATCAGCAAAGAGTTCCCACTTCCGGATGCAGGACTTCCGGTGATCTTTACAGACAACCAGAAACCATACAAACAGAGAAAAGTCCGCATCTTAAACGGTGCACATACTTCCTTCGTACTGGCATCTTATCTCTGTGGCAATGATATCGTGTTAGAGTCTATGCAGGATGAACTGATTTTCAACTTTATGAAAGCAACGATCTTTGATGAGGTCATTCCTACACTGACACTTCCGAAACAGGATCTGATTGATTTTGCAGAGGCAGTGATCACAAGATTTAACAACCCATATGTAAAACATGCACTGTTATCCATTTCCCTGAACTCTGTTTCAAAATGGCGCGCAAGATGTATGCCGAGTTTCTTAGAGTACATTAAGAATGAAGGAAAACTTCCGACACACCTGACATTCTCACTGGCTGCACTGATGGCATTCTACACAGGAACAGAGATCCGTGACAAGGCTCTGATCGGACATCGTGACGGTGCTGAATACCAGATCTTAGATGACGCTGCTGTATTAGAGTTCTTTGCAGCAAACAGTTCTAAGGACGCAGCAGAGTATACACATGCTGTTTTATCCAACGAGCATTTCTGGGGCGAAGATTTTACCAAATTAGCCGGAGTAGAAGAGGCTGTAACCGGTTATATGGAAGATATCCGTGCACTTGGTATGAGAGCAGCAATGGAAAAAACTTTTAACGCATAAGCAGGAGAACACTTATGAAAGATTTTATAAAAATCAATGAAAATGATAATGTCATTGTTGCCATAAAGGAACTTGCAGAGGGAGAGAAAGTCACAGTCGATGGAAAAGAATACATAGCGGCTGAGACGATCCCTGCCGGACACAAGATGGCGATCTGTGACATCCCACAGGGCGGTGATGTGATCAAATATGGTTTCCGTATCGGAAATGCAAAAGAGAATATCAAAGCCGGGCAATGGGTGCATGTGCACAATATCAAAACAGCACTCGGCGATCTGCTCACTTATACCTACGAGCCGGTAAAAACAGAGGAGAAAAAGACAGAGGAGCGTACCTTTATGGGATTTGCACGTCCGGATGGAAGTGTCGGTGTGCGTAACGAAGTATGGATCGTACCGACCGTCGGCTGTGTAAACAATATTGCGACGGCGATGGCAAAACGTGCCAACGCAAAGGTACATGGCTCTGTGGAGGAAGTGATTGCATTCCCGCATCCATATGGATGTTCCCAGATGGGTGATGATCAGGAACACACCAGAACGATCCTCGCTGATCTCGTAAAACATCCAAATGCCGGAGGCGTGTTAGTACTTGGTCTTGGCTGTGAGAACAGTAATATCGGTGAACTGAAAAAATACATTGGTGATTATGACGAGAACCGTGTGAAGTTTTTAATCTGTCAGGAATGCGAAGACGAGATGGAAGAGGGCGAAAAACTCCTAGAGGAACTGATCAATTATGCGGCAGGATTCTCCCGTGAGCCGATCAGTGCATCCAAACTGATCATCGGCATGAAGTGTGGCGGCAGTGACGGATTTTCCGGAGCCGGATTCACCCACCAGACCCAAGATTTCGCCGTCCTGAATGGTCAGGCTCACACCGCTGACCGCTTCCCGGTCCCGGTTATGAAATTTCACATGCAGATCCTGAATTTCCAGCATCAGACCTCACCTCCGCCCCGGCGCTGCAGTCCTTCGCCGATCAATCCCACGCCGAATACCATCCACACAAGGGTCAGGCCCGTTCCCAGCGCGTACCAGGGTGCGCTCATAAACATGCCCTGGCTTTCCGAGAGCATATAGCCAAGAGAGGCGTCCGGCGGCGTTACGCCGATGCAGAGATAGCTCATGGATGCCTCCGCCAGCACAGCGTTGTTGAAGCCGATGGTCAGCGCCGGCAGCAGCACGCTCCAAGTATTAGGCAGGATATGCCGCCACAGGATGCGGCTGCTGGATGCCCCCATGAGTCGGGCGCTTTTTACATAGTTGACCTCCCGCAGTCCGGCGTAGGTACCACGGGCCATCCGAGCAAAGCTGGGAATGAACACCAGCCCCAGAGCGAGGATGACGTTCCCGGTCTTGCCGGGGCCCAGCAGACTGATGACCACCAGTGCCAGCAGAATACTGGGAAATGCCGTCAGCACATCGCCAAGGCGCATCAGCACATCGTCCACGATGCCGCCGAAATAGCCGGTAACGGCGCCCAGCACCGTGCCGCACACCGCGCCCACGGCCACAGTACACAGCGCGATTCCGTAGGTGGTCCCGGCGCCCTTCAGCACCCGGCTGAAAATATCCCGGCCAAAGCTGTCCGTTCCCATCAGGTGAGCCAGAGACGGCCCCGTCAGCTTCGGCCCCGCTGCCATGGCGTTGGGGTCATAGGGCGTCCAGAAAAAGCCGAGAACGATCAGAGCCGTCAGGATGCCGGTCATCACCAGTCCCACTGTCAGGTAAGGATTTCTCTTTTTCATTTGCCGATCCCTCCCATCCGGGGGTCGATGCAGCGATTGACCAGATCCGCCAGAGTGCCGGAAAGCACCACCCAGAAGGCCAGGATCACCACGATGGCCTCCACCACAGGGTAGTCCTGACTGGAAATGGAGGCCACCAGCATCCGCCCCAGGCCCGGAACAGAGAACACCTGCTCCACCACGATGCTGCCCGCTACGATCTCCGCCATGGTCTGCCCCAGGAATGTGACGGTGGGCACCAGAGAGTTTTTCAGCACATGGCCCCACAGCACCTGCCGCCGGTCATTGCCACGGGCAATGGCCGTGCGGACATAGGGCTTGTTCATCTCGCTGATGACCGTGCTGCGCAGCATCCGCACCGTCATCGCCACCCGGGGGATGGCGATGGACACGGCGGCAAAGAATAAGTACACCAGAGACTTGCCAAGGTTCCGGTCCAGTCCTGGAAAGTCACCGGGGACAAAGGCCCGAAGGCAGATGCCGAAGCACCAGGAAATGAGGATACCGGTAAAGAACGGCGGTACTGCCATACAGAACTGATTCAGGAACGTGTGGAGCCCGTCCAGCTTTCCGTTGGCAGACAACAATCCCAAGGGCAGCGATACCACAACGATCAGCACAAAGATCAGCGTTACCTTCAGACTGTTGATAAAGGATGCTGACTGAAGCAGCTCTTTATAATTGCCCAGACCAACGTACAGCTTTGCCTGTCCCATCTTGTTGGTCTTGTAAAGACTTAAATAAATTGTTTTCACAAACGGATAAAACAGAAAAATTCCAAAAATAAGCATACAAGGCACCAGATATAAGTACGGTGTGATCTTGCTTTTGCTGTTATTTTCCATAACTATTTCTCCTCCTTGCATAATCAGATTCTAT
>OHDC01001101.1_pt1 | contig 11075 bp, 10 predicted proteins | sample 1566851 | NCBI WGS metagenome assembly OHDC01 (sample SAMEA3879590, study PRJEB24766) | human gut metagenome | biome: human-associated habitat; feature: feces | place: USA | collected 1985/1987 | reverse complement strand
CGAAGGCTGACGTCTGTATTCAGTTCACGGAACAGACGGTCACGGAGGTGACGGGAAGTGACGAATTTACCCTCCTGTCCTGCAAACGGACTGTCGTTGACAACGAACTGCATTGCGATCGTAGGCTCGGAAATCTTCTGGAATTCGATCGGAACCGGATTGTCCGGCGAACAGATCGTATCACCGATGGAAATATCTGCAATACCGGAGATTGCAACGATAGAACCGATGCCTGCTTCTTTTACTTCTACTTTATTCAGACCGTCAAATTCATATAATTTGCTGATCTTTACTTTTTTCTGTTTGTCCGGATCATGATGGTTTACAACAACTACATCCTGGTTGACAGAAATCGTTCCGTTATCGACTTTTCCAACACCGATACGGCCAACGTATTCGTTGTAATCGATGGTACTGATTAAAACCTGTGTGTTGGCATCCGGATCTCCGGTCGGGGCCGGGATATAGTTTACGATCGTCTCGAAAAGAGGAGTCATGTCCTTCTTTTCATCGTCGAGATTGTACATAGCGTATCCGTCTCTTGCGGAAGCGTAGATGAACGGACAGTCAAGCTGCTCATCGGAAGCATCCAGATCCATGAAAAGCTCTAACACCTCATCAATCACTTCTGCAGGGCGCGCTTCCGGACGGTCGATCTTGTTGATGCAGACAATAACCGGGAGATTTAAAGCAAGTGCTTTCATCAGTACGAATTTGGTCTGCGGCATGGTTCCCTCGAATGCGTCTACGACGAGGACTACACCATTTACCATCTTAAGAACACGCTCTACCTCACCACCGAAATCGGCATGGCCAGGCGTATCGATAATGTTGATTTTTGTATCCTTATAAAATACAGCGGTATTTTTGGACAGGATAGTGATACCACGCTCACGCTCGATATCGTTGGAATCCATGACACGTTCCTGTACTTCCTGATTGGCACGGAACACACCGCTTTGTTTTAACAGCTCATCGACCAATGTGGTTTTACCATGATCGACATGGGCGATGATTGCGATATTACGAATGTCGTCTCTTGTTGTTACCATAAATTTAACCTTCTTTTTAATATTGTTTAACTTTACATAAATAACCTATCCTATTTTATCATAAAAAGCTGATTTCGCAAGCTTTTTTCAGCGTACACCGGCGATTTAAGCGTTTTAGATAGTTTTCGCCGGCCTTATCGACAAGGTTTGATGATTTCTACCAACCATTAAATGGTAAAACAGAAGCCTATCAAAAATTTCCACAAAAGGAAGGAGTATTCATGGCAGATAAAATGTGTGAAAACAATCAGGTCACTATTATGGGAGAAATTGTATCGGACTTTTCGTATAGTCACGAGGTATATGGGGAAGGATTTTATATGGTGGAAGTATCTGTCCATCGCCTGTCCAGTTTCGTCGATTATATTCCGGTGATGGTATCGGAGCGTCTGGTCAATGTGCAGGAGAGTGCGGAGGGAAAATGCGTCTATATTACAGGACAGTTCCGTTCATTCAACCGGCATGAGGAGCATAAAAACCGTCTGGTGTTATCGGTTTTTGCGAGGGAGTTTGAACTGGTTGAGCAGTTTGAGGAAGAAAATGCAGCCAACCAGATTTTTCTGGATGGATTTATCTGTAAGGAATCGGTATACAGAAAAACACCTCTGGGAAGGGAGATCGCGGATCTTCTGGTCGCAGTCAACCGGTCATATGGCAAATCGGACTATATTCCCTGCATCTGCTGGGGCAGAAATGCAAGATTTGCATCCGGATTCGAGGTCGGATCACATGTGCAGATCTGGGGAAGAATCCAGAGCCGCGAGTATGTAAAGAAAGTCAGTGAGACACAGGTGGAGCAGAGGGTTGCTTACGAGGTATCCGTCAGCAAGATTGAATTCCTGGAGTAGACTTGATTATTTGACGCTTTTGTGTTATCTTACATAGGATTTCATTTGGTTAAGAGATATCATGGAGGCTGAAATGGACAGAGGAGTGATTCAGGTTTATTATGGAGAGGGACATGGTAAATCGACCGCGGCAATCGGGAATGCAATTCGTATTGCCAGCGAGGGAAAAAGCGTCATTATCATTCAGTTCTTGAAGGGAAAAAATGAAAACGAACTGACATTTTTAAGCCGGCTGGAGCCGGAAATAAAAATATTCCGTTTTGCAAAATCGGATGAGTGTTTTGAGGCACTTTCCGAGGAGGCAAAACAGGAAGAAAGTATGAATCTGCGCAATGGATTCAATTACGGAAAGAAAGTCGTTACGACAGGTGCCTGCGATATGCTAATCTTAGACGAGGTACTTGGAATTGTGGACGAAAAGGTGATAAGCCCTGAAGAAATCTGTGAGCTGTTTGCCGCAAAGCCGGAAGAAATGACTCTGGTCTGCACAGGACGCGTTCTGGATGAAAAAATCCGTGAGGCAGCAGACGAGGTTTATAATATCGCACCGGAGAAATAGATTGACAGACTATGCCGGTGGTGGTAGAATGAAAGAAATACATGGGATAGAGGTCGCGTAATTCATGAGTAGCCTGTTGGATGTGGCAGACACAGTCGAATGCAGGTAAAAGGGGAAAGCGCCGAAAGAACCGGATGACTGCAGTCTGGTTTTTGGGCATGCGGTGAATAATCGTATGACTGTCAGAAGCGTATGAGCGTGGATGGAGAGCTATCAGATCTAAAAAAGGTTAGATTGACCAGCTCGTTTTGAGCTGGTTTTTTTATTTAGAAAGGAGAATAAAACAGTGGCAATTTTTAAGGGAGCCGGAGTCGCAATCGTGACACCAATGAAGAACAATGAGGAAGTTAATTATGATAAACTTGAGGAACTGATCAACCAGCAGATTGACGGTGGTACAGATGCCATCGTAATTGCAGGTACGACAGGAGAAAGCGCAACACTTACGATGGAAGAACACCGTGATGTGATCAAGGCAGCCATCGAGTTTACAAAACATCGTGTTCCGGTTGTGGCAGGTACCGGTTCAAACTGCACACGTACAGCCATCCAGCTTTCACAGGAGGCAGAAGAGGCAGGAGCAGACGGACTTCTGATCGTTACACCATATTATAACAAGGCAACACAGGCAGGCCTGATCAGCCATTATTCACAGATCGCAGACAGCACCAAGTGTCCGATCATTATGTATAATGTGCCGGGACGTACCGGATGTAATCTTCTTCCGGAGACGGTTGCCGAGCTGGTCCGCACCAAGAGTAATCTCGTAGGATTAAAGGAAGCAACCGGAAATCTGGCACAGGCTTCCAAGACGATGGCACTTACCGACGGAAAACTGGATCTTTATTCCGGTGAAGACGGTCTTGTTGTACCGCTTATGTCAATCGGTGCAGTCGGTGTGATTTCGGTATGGAGCAATGTGGCACCGGGCAAAGTACACGCAATGTGTGAAAGCTTCTTCAAGGGTGATATTAAGACAGCAAGAAAACTGCAGCTGGAGGCGCTTCCACTGGTAGATGCACTGTTTTCCGAAGTAAATCCGATTCCGGTTAAGAAGGCATTAAACCTGATGGGTATGGAAGTAGGACCTCTTCGTTCCCCACTCTGTGAGATGAGCGAGGCTAATGCAAAGAAACTTGCAGAAGTAATGAAAAATTATGGAATTTTAGCATAGATCAGGGAGGCACAAAAGAAAATGACAAGAGCGATCATGAATGGCTGCAACGGGAAGATGGGACAGTGTATCACAGGAATCTGTGCGCAGGATGAGGACATTGAGATTGTTGCAGGAATTGATACTTATGATGGAATCAAAAATGATTATCCGGTATTTGCCAGTCTGAAAGAGTGTACGGTGGATGCGGATGTAATCATTGATTTTTCCAATGCAAAAGCAGTGGATGCGCTGCTTGCATATGGTGTGGAAAAACAGATTCCGATCGTGCTTTGTACGACAGGACTTTCCGAACAGCAGCTTGCCGATGTGGAAAAAGCATACGAAAAAGTTGCAATTTTAAAATCCGCAAATATGTCTCTCGGAATCAATACTCTGATGGAACTGCTCAAAAAAGCTGCGCAGGTATTTGCGCCGGCAGGATTTGATATGGAGATTGTAGAGAAACATCATAACCAGAAGCTGGATGCACCGAGCGGCACGGCACTGGCACTGGCTGATTCCATGAATGAGGCACTGGATGAGGCATATACCTATACCTATGACAGAAGCCAGAAGCGCAAGAAGAGGGATAAATACGAAATTGGACTCTCTTCTGTTCGTGGCGGCAATATTGTCGGAGAGCATGAAGTGATTTTCGCCGGACAGGATGAGGTGATTGAATTCAAGCATACGGCATACTCCAAGGCGGTATTTGCAAAGGGCGCTGTGGAAGCAGCAAAATTTTTAAAAGGAAAGCCTGCAGGACATTATGATATGGCAGATGTCATTGCGGCAAAATAAACGGGAAGAGAGGCACTGATAATCAGTGCCTTTTTTGCGCAAAATGTTTGACAGTGCAGCTGGTTCATATTTATAATGGAAAGAAGAAAACTGATTTATAATGGAAAGAAGAAAACTGACGATAAGAAAGAGGTAGAAAATGAAAAATAAAACCAGAAGGCTTGCAGCATTTTTGCTTTCTGCAGCAGTTGTCATAACTGCTGTTCCGGGAATGCAGGAACGGGTTTATGCCCAGAAAACCGGCGGATACACAGAGTCACCCAAAAGTGAAAATGTTCCGGTGGTACAAGAAACAAAATCCAGGCTGAAAAAGGCAGAAGCAGTGCCGTCCGCCTATATGAACAAGTTGTCGGAACTTACGATCCGCTATCCTGGCGTGCGTGATCAGGGAAAATATGATACGTGCTGGGCATTTTCCGCAATCGGACTTGCGGAGTTTGATCTGATTGCAGACAATCAGACGGCAGACAAAAGTATTGATCTGAGTGAATTGCAGCTTGCCTATTTTACTTATAATAATATAGAAGACCCGCTGGGTGGAACATTTGGCGACTCTTTAAATATTATGAACCATAAAAATTATCTGACTATGGGCGGAAATTTGGATTTCGCGAGCCGGACGCTTCTGCAGTGGGAAGGGGTGACGGACGAGAACCGTGTACCGTACGCTCTGGCACCGACCACCACGACACTGGCAAAAAGTTACGCTTTTGATCAGGATGTGGCACATCTGCAGAATGTATATATTATTAATATTCACAAAAATGCTACCCAGGTGAAATGTGAGATTATGCAGCACGGATCTGCCGGGCTGGGACTGTATATGGACGGAACGGCCAACTATGTGGGATCTGCAGTCTATGCAGAAACAGGAGAGAATGTGGCAACCTATTACTGCCCGACAAGCAGTGTTGCATCGAACCATGCAGTGAATATTGTGGGCTGGGATGATAATTTTCCGGCATCTTCGTTTAAAAATAAACCGGCAGGAGACGGAGCATGGCTTTGCAGGAACAGCTGGTCGGATAAGACAGAAAACAATATCAACAGTTATTTCTGGCTTTCTTATTATGATAAATCCATCGAGGATGCTGCATGGATTTTTGATTTTGAGTCTGCGGATAATTATGATTATAATTATCAGTATGATGGTGGGGCAGATGTGGGAAAACTGCGTGGAATTTCGACTTCAGCGAATATTTTCAGGGCAAAAAAGGCAGATAATGAACTGGTGAAAGCAGTTTCAATTTCCCTTTCCAAAGATGCGAATGTTCCATATACGATCCGTGTATATACGAATCTGACAAACCTGCATAATCCTAAGAGTGGCATACTTGCAGCAAAGGTGTCCGGTACAACAACGTATGCCGGAACCCATACCATCAGGCTGAATAAAGCGGTATCCGTACCTCAGGGAACTTACTATGCGGTTGTGGTAGAACTGCAGAAAAGCGGTGTCGGACTCGATATGGAATATGCAGTCAGTGACAGCAGTTTAACCAGCCGGGTATATTGTGATTATAATCAGAGTTTCCTCTATCGCGGTGGCAGCTGGGAAGATGTGGCGGATGTAAGCACCAGTTACGGTGGAAGAATCGGAAACATCTGTATCAAGGCATATGCGGATAATGCAGGGACAAGTATCGGTGCGGTAGAGAATATAAAAGCAGTCCGCTGTGCAAAAAATGCAGTGCGTATTTCCTGGGGCAAAACGGCAGGTGCGAAAGGGTATGAAATTTATCAGGCATCCAGCAAGAACGGAACTTATAAAAAGATTGCAGCTACAACGTCCACAAAGTACAAAATTAAGACAACCTCAAAGAAGTCGGTATATTATAAAGTACGCGCTTATAAGACAACGCAGGGTATTCGGATCTGTGGGAATTTTTCGGGATCTGTTGCTGTGAAACGTTAAAAGAAAGGAAAAAGAATGACCATTTTAATCAAAGGGGGACATGTCATCAATCCGGCAACACAGATGGATGAGGTGGCAGATGTCCTGATCGAAGATCAGAAGATAAAAAAGATTGGAAAAGAACTTCCGGAAAAAGAAGCCGAACGTGTGATCAATGCGGACGGATGTTATGTGATGCCGGGATTTATTGATATGCATGTACATTTCCGCGATCCGGGATTTGAACAGAAAGAGGATATTTATACCGGGATGCAGGCCGCTGCGCATGGTGGATATACGACAGTGCTGACCATGCCGAATACAAAGCCGGTAGCAGACAATCCGGATATTGTCAATTATGTGCACAACAAAGCAAAATCCGGGAACTGTATTCATGTCCTGCAGGTTGGTGCGGTGACAAAGGGACAGCAGGGAAAAGAGCTTGCGGATATTGAAGGAATGGTTAAGGCAGGAAGTCCGGCAATCAGCGAGGACGGAAAATCTGTCATGGATGCCGCTTTGTATCGGGACGGTATGCTTGAAGCAGCGCGTCTGGGCATTCCGGTACTTGCCCATTGCGAAGATATCCATATGGTACGCGGAGGTGTCATGAATGCCGATGCAAAAGCAAAAGAACTGGGACTTCCGGGAATTACCAATTCCGTGGAGGATGTGATTGTTGCAAGAGATATTATTCTGGCAAAAGATACCGGGGCACAGCTTCATCTGTGTCATTGTTCCACAAAGGATTCCGTGCTCATGGTAAAAGTGGCAAAGGAAGAAGGTGTCCGGGTGTCGGCAGAAGTGTGTCCGCATCACTTTACGCTGTCCACAGACGATATGAAAGAAGCGGATACCAATTACAAGATGAATCCGCCACTCCGCACAAAGGAAGACGTGAAAGCACTGCGTGAGGGACTGCGGGATGGCATTATGGAAGTGATTTCCACAGACCATGCGCCACACACATTTGAAGATAAAAACCGTTCGATGCAGGAAGCACCGTTTGGAATTGTCGGACTGGAAACCGCCGCATGTCTTACACATAATGAACTGGTACTCGGTGGATATCTGACGCCGATGCAGATGGCAGCGTGTATGAGTTACCATCCGGCACAGATTGTCGGTATTGATAAGGGAGATATCCAGCCGGGAAAAGCGGCAGATGTCGTGATCTTTGATCCAGAGGAAACCTACCGCATTGACAAAAACACATTTGCTTCCAAGGGAAGAAATACACCGTTTGACGGGAAAGAAGTTACGGGACGTGTAAAGTGCACGATCTGTGACGGCGAAGTTGTATTTAATGAATTAAATAAGTAATAAATTAAGAAGGGAAATCAATCACATGATCAACAAATTAGTAGAAAAAATTAAAAAGACCAACGCACCTATCGTTGTGGGACTCGATCCGATGCTTTCTTATGTGCCGGAGCACATACAAAAAGCAGCGTTCGCTCAGTTCGGTGAGACGTTAGAGGGAGCAGCAGAAGCCATCTGGCAGTACAATAAAGCTATTGTCGATGCAACATACGACCTGATTCCTGCAGTGAAGCCGCAGATCGCGATGTATGAGCAGTTTGGTGTGGCCGGTGTAGCGGCATTCCAGAAGACGGTAGATTACTGCCACGAGAAAGATCTGGTTGTGATCGGAGATGTAAAGCGTGGGGATATCGGTTCCACATCCGCAGCCTATGCGACCGGACATCTCGGAAAAGTACAGATCGGAAGCAAAACATATACCGGTTTTAATGAGGATTTTGCTACAGTAAATCCATATCTGGGAACCGATGGTATCAAGCCGTTTGTGGATGTATGCAAAGAAGAAAAGAAAGGAATCTTTATTCTCGTAAAGACCTCCAATCCATCCAGCGGAGAGTTCCAGGATCGTCTGATCGACGGTCGTCCGCTGTATGAACTGGTTGGTGAAAAGGTAGCAGAGTGGGGAAGCGAATGTATGGGAGATTCCTACAGCTATGTTGGAGCAGTTGTCGGAGCAACGTATCCGGAGCAGGGGGAAATTCTTCGTAAAGTGATGCCGAAGTCGTTTATTCTCGTACCGGGATATGGCGCACAGGGAGGACAGGGCAAGGATCTGGTACATTTCTTTAACGAGGATGGATTGGGAGCAATTGTAAACTCTTCCCGTGGTATTATCTGTGCTTACAAACAGGATAAGTATAAAGAGCAGGGAATGACACCGGAGAACTTTGCAGATGCCTCCCGTCTGGCAGTCAAGGATATGATCGCAGATATATCCGGAGCGCTTGCACAGAGATAAAAATAAAGTCGTGATTTTACAAAAGGGAGACAGTTGGATTTTATGAGTGAAAAATTTCAGGAAAATGTTACGGTGCTGAGGCAGCAGTGCATCGGAAAAGATATCTATGACATGACAATCCAGACGAAGCATATTGCAGGACATGCAAAGGCAGGACAGTTTGTATCATTGTACAGTAATGATGCCAGCAAACTGCTGCCACGTCCGATCAGCCTGTGTGGGATTGATGCAGAGGCAGGAACACTTCGGCTGGTATACCGGGTAACGGGAGAAGGAACCGGAACGGAAGAATTCTCTCGGTTAAAAGCGGGCGATACGATCCGGGTACTGGGACCGCTTGGAAACGGATTTACCGTGGAGCCGGGAAAGAAAGCTTTCCTGATCGGTGGTGGAATCGGAATTCCTCCGATGCTTGAGCTGGCAAAAACGATCAAAACTGCAGGCACCTGTGAATTTGTCAGTGTGATGGGATACCGGGATGCACAGACGTTTCTTCTGGATGAATTTAAAGAACAGGGAGACTGTTACGTGGCAACGGAAGATGGAAGTGTCGGTGCAAAGGGAAATGTGCTGGATGCCATCAAAGAATATAAATTAAATGCAGATGTAATATATGCGTGCGGACCGACACCGATGCTGCGGGCGTTGAAAGCATATGCAGCAGAGCAGGGCATGACCTGTTATATTTCCATGGAAGAACGGATGGCATGCGGAATCGGTGCATGTCTGGCATGTGTGTGCGATTCCAAAGAAAAAGATGCACATTCCAATGTGAAAAACAAGAGAATCTGTAAAGAAGGGCCGGTATTTCTGGCTGAGGAGGTGGATCTGTAATGAATACAAGTGTGGAATTATGTGGTGTTACCTTAAAAAACCCGGTAATGACGGCATCCGGAACCTTTGGCTCCGGAGCAGAATACAGTGAATTTACAGACTTAAACCGGCTTGGTGCGGTGGTTACCAAAGGTGTGGCAAATGTACCGTGGCCGGGAAATCCGACTCCGCGTGTGGCAGAAGTCTATGGCGGGATGCTTAACGCCGTGGGATTGCAGAATCCGGGAATTGATCTGTTCTGTGAGAGAGATATTCCATTCCTGAAAAAATATGATACTAAAATTATTGTAAACGTATGCGGACACTCGACAGAGGAATATGTGGAAGTGGTAAAACGGCTGGCAGAAGAGCCGGTGGACATGCTGGAAATCAATATTTCCTGCCCGAACGTAAAAGAGGGTGGAATTGCTTTTGGACAGGATCCGAAAGCGGTAGAAGCAATCACAAAGGAAATGAAAAAGTATGCAAAACAGCCGGTGATCATGAAACTGAGTCCGAATGTCACAGACATCACGGAGATGGCAAAAGCCGCAGAGGCAGGCGGCGCGGACGCGATTTCCCTGATTAACACGCTGACCGGTATGAAAATCGACATCCGGCGCAGAAGCTTTGCCCTTGCCAACAAGACCGGCGGCATGTCCGGCCCCGGTATGTTCCCGCTGGCTGTGCGCATGGTCTATCAGGTGTACGAGGCGGTGCACATCCCCATCGTGGGCATGGGCGGCGTGACGAGCGCGCAGGACGTTCTGGAGCTGATGCTCGCGGGCGCGACGGCGGTCGGTGTGGGCGCGGCAAACCTGGTCGAGCCGTATGCCTGCAAGCACATCATTGAAACTCTGCCGGACGCGATGGCGCGCTTCGGCATCGACAATCTCAGGGACATCATAGGAGGAGCACATCATGGGTAAGGACGTTATCATTGCGCTGGATTTTGACAGCCGGGAAAAGACGCTCGCATTTCTCGACCTCTTTCAGGACGAGAAGCCGTTTGTGAAGATCGGCATGGAGCTGTTTTATGCCGAAGGGCCGGACATCGTGCGCCAGATCCACGCGCGCGGCCACAGGATCTTTCTCGACCTCAAACTGCACGACATCCCGAACACGGTGAAAAAGGCGATGGCCGCGCTCTCGGCGCTGGATGTGGATATCATCAACCTCCACGCTGCCGGCACGAAGGCCATGATGAGCGCCGCGCTCGAGGGACTGACCCGGCCGGACGGCACGCGCCCGCTGCTCATCGCCGTGACGCAGCTGACCTCCACGGATCAGGAGCGCATGGACCGGGAGCTGCTCATCCACGCGCCGATCGACGAGGTCGTGCTGCACTATGCACGCAATGCGCGCGATGCCGGTCTTGACGGCGTGGTCTGCTCCCCGCTGGAGGCGGGCAGCATCCATGCGCGCTGCGGCGCGGACTTTCTGACCGTGACGCCCGGCGTGCGCTTTGCCGACGGGGAGAGCGGCGACCAGAAGCGCGTCACGACGCCGGAGCGCGCCCGGACGAAAGCGCCGACAGTTTCTGGCATGTCTACCTGCTGCTGGCCGCTCTGGCCCTGCTGACTGTGTGTGCCTGGCTGGGCAACATCGGCCGCAACAACAAGATGTTCTACATCCCCATGGCCTTTATGCTGGTGGTCACTCTGACCTCCC
>OHDC01001090.1_pt1 | contig 11154 bp, 7 predicted proteins | sample 1566851 | NCBI WGS metagenome assembly OHDC01 (sample SAMEA3879590, study PRJEB24766) | human gut metagenome | biome: human-associated habitat; feature: feces | place: USA | collected 1985/1987 | reverse complement strand
ATGTCAACAACCGCTTCGTCTGCTATGACATCCGCGAACTCGGCAAGCAGCTCAAGAAGCTCGGTATGCTGATCGTGCAGGATCAGGTGTGGAACAGAGTCACCATCAACCGCGCCCAGCATAAGGCAACGCGCTACTACATGGACGAGTTCCATCTGCTCTTGAAGGAGGAACAGACCGCCGCATACAGCGTGGAAATCTGGAAGCGTTTCAGAAAGTGGGGCGGCATTCCCACCGGTATCACCCAGAACGTCAAGGATCTTCTTGCTTCCCGCGAGGTGGAAAACATCTTTGAAAACTCGGATTTTGTCTACCTTCTGAATCAGGCGTCCGGAGACCGGCAGATTCTCTCGAAGGCGCTGAACATCTCGCCCAGCCAGCAGAACTACATCACCAATTCCAATGCCGGTGAGGGGCTGATCTTCTATGGCTCGACCATCGTTCCCTTCAAGGACGATTTCCCGAAGGACACTCAACTCTACCGCATCATGACCACCCGCTTAGAAGAAACCACACAGAACTGATAGGAGGATTTTGAATATGGATAAGAACTTCAACCTTGAGAACGCCAAGAACATCATCGCAGAAGTCAGCGGTGTTCCCGTGAATACCACGTTCGGCAGCATCACCAAGCCGATTGACCTTCTGCTTGAGGTCATCGACATGAGTGCCGATCTCATCGCGCTCATCCGCGAGGAAACCGAACTGAAAAAGCATCACCGCGCCTACCTCCACGTTCATGAGGAACTGGAGGACTGCGCCGACGAGATGGCAGCGCGTATGCAGGAGATTTTCGACGAGACCACCGACTGCGTGATCGGACTGATGAAGGATGTTCACGAGACCTTCCGTGTCCGCAAGCAGGAAGCGGCGGAGGACGATGCCGATACCGTCACCATCGCCAAGGAAGACTACGAGACCATGATCGACGATCTGCTCACGATGTCCGAAATCATTCAGTGCGTCGCAGATATGCGCACGCAGGATGTGAAGGCAATCCGTGAGTTCGGCAAGTTCGTCCCCGCCTTTGCCGCCTTTGAGAAGAACCGCCTGAGCCTCTATCGTGAGGCGGCGAAGGAAGCCGAGGAAATCTTCGACCGTTGGGCGGACGAGATTGACGATCTCGACGAGGACTATGAGCCGGACGAGTATTACTCCGACTGATATGCGCTCAAATCCGAGGAAAGGAGCTGGTTTTTATAGAGCTTGACATCATTCATACCGGCGATTGCCTTGAAATCCTGAAAACCCTGCCCGATGACAGCGTTCATTGCTGTGTGACGTCCCCTCCGTATTACGCGCTCCGCGATTACGGCATGGATGCGCAGATCGGCAGAGAGACAACGCCGAAGGAATATATCTCGCGCCTGACGGAAGTGTTTACCGAAGTCAGGCGCGTTTTGCGTCCGGATGGAACGCTCTGGCTGAACATCTCGGACACCTACGCCGGGAAGGGCAATCAGGGTGATTTTAATGACCCGAAGAACCCCAACGGCAGAAACGGTCAGGCTGTGGCTCTCAACAACAAGGTTGAGGGCTGCAAGCCGAAGGATATGATCGGCATTCCGTGGATGCTGGCTTTTGCCCTCCGCGATACCGGCTGGTATCTGCGCAACGACATCATCTGGATGAAGGATAACCCCATGCCGGAGAGCGTCAAAGACCGCTGCGCCCGCTGCTATGAGCATATTTTCCTGTTCTCCAAGTCCAAGAAGTATTTCTTCGACTACAAGGCAATCTCCGAGCCGATTGCCCCCGCAACGGCAGAACGCCTCAAGCGCGGCATGAAGGGCGGAAACAAATACGGCAAGCCCGTTCCCGGTCAGCCTCAGCCGCAGTCCATCAACCGCCCGCGTGAGCATGGCGCGATCAAGGACGCAGACATCAATCCGGTCCGCAACAAGCGCGATGTCTGGAAGATCAACACCGTCCCCTTCAAGGGCGGTCACTATGCCGCCTACCCTCCAAAGCTGGTTGAAACCTGTCTTCTCGCCGGTTGTCCCGAAGGCGGCATTGTGCTTGACCCGTTCATGGGAAGCGGCACAACCGGCATGGTTGCCTCACAGATGGGGCGTCATTTCGTGGGCATAGAGCTGAACCCTGAATACACCGAGCTTGCCTACAAGCGGATTGGAGGTGAAATCTGATGTCCAAGGAACCGGAACTCAAAGCCCGCGACAAGGTTGTTCTGCGGATGAAGCGGGAGGGCGCGGTTGAGGAAAACCTGACGGCTGGCACCGAGCAGCGTGTGTCAAAACGTCCGGAAGATGTGGAGCTGGTGAAGCCCGGTGAGACAGTCGAGCCTTCCGAAGCTCTTTCCCCAGAGGAACAGAAAAAGGTGCAGATGCGCCGTCAGCAGCGTCAGTTTCGGGCGGAACACGCCGAGGATAACGACACACAGCCGCCCTCGGAAACGTCCGTCACAGAAGAGAAAAGGGCAGAAAATCCACCCCAGAATGCACCCGAACCGCTGCCCGTGTCAGAGACTCCGTTCAAGCCTCCTGCTTTGGAGCAGCACGGCGTTTCTTCTCATACCGGCACGGTGATTGCCGAAACGGTTGTCACGCACAAGCTGCGCAAGACCTCTGCGGTTGAAGCCGTTGATGCAGATGCCGTTCTCACTCAAGCGGCGGAGACTGCCTCTGCAAAGCCGCTCTCGGACGATGCCGTTCCGCCCACGAAGCGGATGCAGAAGCTCGAAAGAAAATCTGAGAAGGCGCATGATCGGCTGGATGCCGCCCGTGAAAAGCTGCCCACGCACAAGGTTCTCAAGAAAGAGCGTGTCTTTGATGAAGAGACCGGAAAGGGCAAAACCCGCCTTCATTTTGAGGATGCGCTGAAAAAGCCCAAGAGCAAAGGCAAGCTGCAATTTGAGGCAGATAAAACCGTCCGCAAGGTCGGGGACACCCTCGCTTCCGGCATTCATGGCAAAATCCATGAGGTCGAACAGGAAAACTCGGCGGTTGAGGCGGCGCATAAAACGGAGATCGCTACCGAGACTGCCGCTCGGCATTTCCGTCATCATCGGGAAAGCAGCGTCAACAAGCCCTACGAGAAGGTCTCCAAGCTGGAACACAAGGCGGATGCTGCTGATGCGAAGCTCCAATATGAAAGAAATCAGCAGGAGCATCCTGAGATGAAGAAGCAGAACATGAACAAGCACTACCAGAAGCAGAGCATTAAGAAGGAATATGCCGCTGCTCGAAATGCCGGTTCTCAGACTGCCGGGACTGCCACAAAAAGCACCGGCAAGAAGCTCGGTGAGAAGGCGTCCGACAAGATCAAGGAGTTCTTTGAGAAGAACAAGAAGGTCTTCATCTGGATCGGCGTCGGAATTGCCCTTCTCGTTTTGCTCGGTGCTGGAATCAGCTCGTGTTCGATGCTCACCTCTACCGGCTCGACGGTTATCGCTTCCTCTTATCTCAGTGAGGATGACGCGATGCTGGGCGCGGAGGCGCAGTATTGCCGGATGGAGCAAGAGCTGCAAAGCTATCTGGATAACTATGAAAGTAACCATGACTATGACGAGTATCACTTTGATCTGGATGATATTGAGCATGACCCCTATGTGCTGATCTCCATTCTCTCGGCTCTCCATGAGGGCGAGTTCACGCTGGATGAGGTGCAGGGTACGCTCCAAATGCTGTTTGAAAAGCAGTACGTCCTCACCGAAGAGGTTATCGTCGAAACCAGATACCGCACGGAAACCGACACATGGACGGATGCAGACGGCAACACGCACACGGAAACCTATCGCGTCCCGTATGACTACTACATCTGCAACGTGAAGCTCGAAAACTTCAATCTCTCCCATGTCCCGGTCTACATCATGTCTCAGGAACAGCTTTCCATGTACGCAACGTATATGTCGGTGCTGGGCAACCGCGAGGATCTGTTCGGTGACTCTCCCTATGTGGACAAGTACATCACAAATCCTCCCGCCGACTACGATGTCAACCCGGAGTACTTGAACGACGAGAAGTTTGCGACACTGATCACCGAGGCGGAAAAGTATCTCGGCTATCCCTATGTTTGGGGCGGCTCCAATCCCGACACGTCCTTTGACTGCTCCGGCTTCGTCAGCTATGTTCTCACGAACAGCGGGCTTGTGAACACCGGGCGGCTGGGCGCACAGGGGCTTTACAACGTCTGTACGCCGGTTTCAAAGGCGAATGCACAGCCCGGTGATCTCATCTTTTTCGTCGGGACGTATGACACCCCCGGCGTGTCCCATGTCGGTATTTACGTCGGTGATGGGGTCATGATCCACTGCGGCGATCCCATTCAGTACACATCCATCAACTCTTCCTATTGGCAGCAGCATTTCTACGCCTTCGGAAGACCCGCCTATTAAAAGAAAGGAGTTTTGCATGAATCCCAAGTATCAGAAAGTCCTCTCCGACATTGAGAAGGCTGAAAAGAAGAAGTCCGAAATCGAAGGACAGCTCAAGGAGCTGTACGACAAGAAGACAGAGCTGGAAAACCTTGAAATCATCAATACCGTGCGCTCTATGGTGATGGACAAGGATCAGATCATGGCGTTCCTGTCTTCCATGAAGGGCGGCACCAAGCCCGCTGAAAATACGGAGGTAATCGACAATGCGTAAGAAGTTTCGTTTTCTGACCGTCCTTGCGGTCTGCGTCATGGTTCTGTCCTGCTTCTCGGTCACGGCGTTTGCCTACGCCGATGATACCGAACAGAACCTTCCCGTCACGGAGGCAACTCAGCCCGAACAGCAGCCCGCAGTCACTCCCACGCCGGAAAAGCCGAAGGGTGAGCCGATTGACGATGAGGGCAACGCCCACACCCGTGACTTGCTCTATGACAAGGCAACCAACAAGCAGTTCATCACCATCCAGACGAAGAACGGCAACACCTTCTATATCGTCATTGACTACGATGCACCCATCAATGAGGACGAGGAACAGTATCAGACATACTTCCTCAACATGGTCGATGAGAGCGACCTGCTTGCACTGCTGGATGAAGACACTGCGGCTGCTCTGACCACCTGTAACTGCAAGGAAAAATGCGCTGCCGGTCAGGTCAACACCGACTGCCCGGTCTGCAAGACCAACATGAGCGAATGCACCGGCACAGCCCCCGTTACACCTGAGCCGGATAAGGATGCGGAAACCGATGCTCCCGCCCCTAAACCCGAAAAGAAATCCAACATCGGCATGATCCTCGTCATCTTTGCCCTTGCCGGTGCTGCGGGTGCAGCTTATTACTACATCAAGTTCGTCAAGGGCAGAAAGCCCAAGGATGAAGATATGGACTTCTTTGATGATGAAGGCTACGAGGAAGAGCCGTACATCAACGAGGATGAAGAGCCGCAGATTGCGGAGGATGCTGAAACGGATGGTGATGAAGATTGATCTTAGTCATTGCTGAAAAGCCCAGCGTTGCCCAGTCCATCGCAAAGGTTCTGGGCGCAACGTCCCGAAAGGACGGCTATGTGGAGGGCGGCAATTACATCGTTTCGTGGTGCTTCGGTCATCTGGTGGAGCTGGCAGACGCCAGCTCCTACGATGAGCGGTATGCCAAGTGGCGGTATGACGATCTGCCCATTGTTCCGGAAAACTGGATGTTTGAGGTCACGAAGGACAAAGCACAGCAGTTCAAGGTGCTGTCCTCTCTCATGAAGGACAAGCGCGTCACCGAGCTGGTCTGCGCAACCGATGCAGGACGCGAGGGAGAGCTGATCTTTCGGCTGGTCTACAACAAAGCCGGATGCACCAAGCCCTTCAAGCGTCTGTGGATCAGCTCGTTGGAGGACTCCGCCATCCGCGAAGGCTTCAATCATCTCCGGGACGGCAAGGAATATGACCGTCTCTATGAAGCAGCACTCAGCCGCTCGAAGGCGGACTGGATTGTCGGCATCAACGGCACCCGCCTTTTCACCACGCTCTATCACAAGAAGCTGGTGGTTGGGCGTGTCCAGACGCCGACCCTTGCAATGCTGGTGGAGCGTGACGGGAAAATCTCCACGTTCCAGAAGGAGAAGTATTTCAACGTCCACGTCGGCAAGGGCGATCTGACCGCCGATCTGGAAAAGGTCAAAACCGAAGAGGAAGCAAAAAGAATTGCGGCGGCTTGCGAGAAAAAGCAAGCCGTCGTTTCTTCTCTCAAGCGGGAGACGAAAACCGTCAATCCTCCGAAGCTCTATGATCTGACCACCTTGCAGCGTGAGGCAAACCGATACTACGGCTTCACTGCTCAGCAGACGCTCGATCTCGTTCAGACGCTCTACGAAAAAAAGCTACTGACCTATCCGCGCACGGACAGTCAGTTCATCACGGATGATATGGAGGACACCGCCCGTCAGGTCATTTCTATTGTCTGCCGCCAGCTTCCGCTTTTCTCCGGCGTTTCGGTCACTCCGGACATTTCCCGCGTAACCGACAACAGCAAGGTCACAGATCACCATGCCATTCTCCCGACCGTCCAGCTTGAAAAGCAGGATGTTTCGGCGCTTCCTCAGTCGGAGCAGAAAATCCTCAATCTTGTCGGGATGCGCCTTCTGTGTGCGACCGGCGAGAAGCACACCTACGCAGAAACGCAGATCTCGCTCTCCTGCGAGAGCTATACGTTCAAAACCAAGGGGAAGACCGTCGTTCAAAACGGCTGGAAAGCCATTGAAGAGCTGTTCAAGGCTTCCCTCAAGACGAAGGAAAAGGATGATCCCATGAAGTCCCTGCCCGAAGTCCACGAGGGCGATGTTCTGGATGGTGTGTCCGCCAGCGTCACCGAACACTTTACGACACCCCCGAAGCAATACACGGAAGATACGCTCCTGTCTGCGATGGAGACCGCCGGAAACGATCAGTTTGACGATGACACCGAGAAGAAAGGTCTCGGAACACCCGCGACCCGCGCCGGTATCATTGAAAAGCTGGTGAAATCCGGCTTTGCAGAGCGTAAAGGCAAATCCCTCATTCCCACGAAGGACGGCTGCAACCTTGTCTGCGTCCTGCCGGAACAGATCACTTCTCCCGCAATGACGGCGGAATGGGAAAACACGCTCATGGAGATTGAACGCGGCAAGGCAGATGCAGACGCCTTCCTCAGCGGCATTGTCCAGATGACCGGCGATCTCGTAAAAGCCTATCCGTTTCTCTCCGATGCCGAAGCCCAGCGTTTCGGCACGGGCAAGGAGGAAATCGGCAAATGTCCCCGCTGCGGCTCTCCGGTCTATGTCGGCAAGGGCAACTTCTACTGCTCGAACAAGGAATGCTCCTTCTGCCTGTGGGAAGACAACAAGTTCTTTTCCAGCAAGAAAAAGAAGCTGACCAAGAAGATTGCAAAGGAGCTGCTGGACAAGGGCTGGTGCCGAGTGACCGGGCTTTACACGCCGAAGAAGCCTCAGCTCTACGATGCGGTGATTCGTCTGGATGACAGCGGCGGCAAATACGTCAGCTTCAAGATGGAGTTCGACCGATGAGCCGCCCGAAGTATATTGCCTCTTGCAGCGGAGGCAAAGACAGCGTAGCGACGCTCCTGCTGGCGGCACAGCACAATGAGCCGCTGGACGAGGCGGTTTTCAGCGAGGTCATGTTTGATCAGAACACAAGCGGTGAAGTCCCGGAACATCGGGACTTCATCTATGACCGGCTCAAGCCCTTCTGTGAAAAGGAGCTGGGCATCAAGTTCACCATTCTCCACGCGGACAAGACCTACGATGAGGTGTTCCATCATGTCATCACCCGCGGACCGCACAAGGGCGAGGTTCGCGGCTTTGCATGGGCTGGTATGTGTGCAGTCAATCGTGACTGCAAAATCCCGCCAGTCCGCAAGTACAATGCCGCACTCTCGCCGGACACTGTGAGCTATGTCGGCATCGCGGAGGATGAGCCAAAACGCCTTGCTCGTCTGGATGGAATAACGAAGGTCAGTCTGCTTGCCAAATACGGCATGACCGAGGCGGATGCCTACAAGCTCTGTCAGGAACACGGTTTGCTTTCCCCAATCTACGCTCACTGCCGGAGAAACGGCTGCTGGTTCTGTCCCAACGCCAGTGACTCGGAGCTGCTGCACATGGTCACAAAGCACCCGGATATGTTTGACCGGCTGATTGAATGGGAGAACGAGGATAACATCTTCCATCGTCGGATGACGCGCAGAGAAACCCCGTCTGAGGTAAAGGCTCGTTTACTGAGCAAATCCCAGACGGGGTTTTCTTCGCCCAAAGGCAAATAAGAAATGGAGGTTTGAGATGGCTGAAAACAAAAATGCACAGCAAGTCCGCGAAATCACGGACAAGCTGGAACAGGGCATCAAGGAGCTTTTTGAATCCGAGCGGTTCAAGGAATATCTCCGCACGATGTCCAAGTTCTACAACTATTCCTTCAACAACACGCTGCTCATTGCGATGCAGAAGCCGGAGGCAACCTATGTTGCCGGTTATACCTCGTGGCAGCGCAACTTTGACCGTCAGGTCATGAAGGGCGAAAAGGGCATCAAGATTCTTGCACCCGCGCCGTACAAGGCGCAGGAAGAGCGTGAGAAGATTGACCCTGTAACCCAAAAGCCGGTGATCGGCGCAGATGGGAAGGCTGTCACGGAAACGGTTGAGGTCCTGCGCCCTGCCTTCAAGGTGGTGAGTGTCTTTGATGTTTCCCAGACGGACGGCAAGGAGCTTCCGGACATCATTGTCGATGAGCTGAAAGGCACCGTCGAAAACTACGAGGCGTTCTTCGATGCGCTCAAGCAGGAATCTCCCGTCCCCATTTCCTTTGAGGATATTCCGGGCGGTGCAAAAGGATTTTTCTCTCCGGTTGAAAGCCGCATTGCCATTCAGAAGGGCATGAGCGAAATCCAGACGGTCAAGACCGCCATTCACGAGATCGCCCACGCAAAGCTCCACGCTTTCAAGCCGGACGAGAAAGCCACTCCCGAAGATAAGAAGGATCGTCACACCAAGGAGGTTGAGGCGGAAAGCGTTGCCTACACCGTCTGCCAACGGTACGGCATTGAAACCTCGGACTACTCCTTCGGCTACATCGCCGGTTGGTCATCCGGCAAGGAAACCAAGGAGCTGAAAAGCTCTCTGGACACCATCCGCAAGACGGCGGCTGAGATGATCGAGGGCATTGACGCCAAGCTCAAGGTGCTGCTGGCAGAGAAAGCACAGTCCGCAGAGATGGAAGTCGAAGCTCCCGTAAAGGAAGCTGTTCCGGAGGAAAAGCCGGAAGTCCCCATTTACCGCGAGACGGCGAATTATGCCTATGAAGCCGGTGAGCTGGAGTCATATCGTGCTTCTCTCGCTGCAAACGTGGAATGCCGCCGTGCGATTGAGGCGGCAATCAGCGCCAACTACGGAGATAACCGGCTGGATGCGGATGCTGCCGTGAAAAGCGTCCTTGAGCAGTTCTCTCCGGAGCGCGTCCGGTATGTCCTCGCAAACACCATTCAGCAGAAAGACTTTGACGGGCGCATTCCCCATCCCCTCAAGGAATGGGCGAAGAGCGTTGAGGTCTGCCCGGAAAATGCCTCGCGCTTCCTTGTGGACAAACCCAATCCCGGACTGACGGCACTTTTCGTCGATGCGTTCCGTCAGCAGACCGAACCCCAGAAGGAAGCTGTTTCTGAGAAAACAGAAAAAAGAGACCCAGAGGTCGTTGCATGGGAGAACGATGAGATTACCTCTATTGAGGTAAAAACCGTGGAGGTCAAGTCTCCCTTTGCTCCCTTGCCGGAAGAAGCGGCAACAGCACCGAAAACACACCGTCTGACCGCCGAAGAGAAGGAAATCAAAGCCGCCGTCATGGACACGCTCAAGGGGCAGATTGCCTATAACAATGACGGAATGCGGGCGTCCTATCGCGCCTCTAACCATTCCTTCAATCTGCTGGCACGGAACGGCGTCAGGATCGAGGGCAACACGGTCACGCAGAACGGTGAGCCGCTGTTCAAAATCCATCGCCGTCATGCGGCGCGGAAAACACAGGGCTGTTACCGTGAGCTGATGCCGACGCTGGAATACGTCAAGCAGGAGCAGAAGCAGGAAAAGCCCTCCATCCGCGATCAGCTCAAAGCTGCCGCAAAACAGCAGCCAGAGAAGAAATTTCCGGTCAAATCCAAAACGCACGACATGGAGTTGTGAGAAAGGAGACGCATGAAGAAATACACAGACGTTGACATCGTTGCGGAGCTGCAGAAGCTCGTGGACAGTCATGTAGACAGCTACAAGGAAGACTTCGACATCGACAAGCGCATCATCCTCCGCGCCGCCGAAAGCCAGAATCCCGAAGACAAGACGCTGATGTGGTTCTGCCGTCCGCATGGAACGCACTGCCTCAATGAAAATCAGGTCTTCATTCAGGGAACGCGAGATCACAACACCTTCCGTTTTTACGCGGAACAGACCTACGACGAGTGCATTGCCCGCGTCATTGTCCCGAAAGCCGTTAAGCGCGGCAAGGTCTTCGGAGATGTCTTTGAGATCAACTACCGGGAACAGGCGGCAAATGTGGCGCAGAACTCGGTTGCGCCGGATCATGACCGGCTGACCTTCGCAGACGGCTTTGTACTGGAAGCCCCCTGCCGCAGCAGCTTCGATGCAGCAATGGCTCTGGTTGGTGAGCATGGCGGCGTACAAGCCCACCGGACGCTCCCGAAGGACGCGGAGGCTCTGGCAGAAGTGTTGACCAAGCAGAAAAGCCGCCGTGACAGACTGCCGGATGCAGAAAGGACAGAGGTGCTTTCGCCTCTGCCCATCTCTGAACTCCGCAAGTACGAAGCGGTCAAAAAGGCGCATCCCGACGCGCTGGTTTGCTTTGCCCAGAACGGCTATTTTGAGCTGTACGGCAAGGACGCGGAAAAAGCCGCGCCCTTGCTCGGCACAAAGCTCCTTGAGAAGAAGGTACGCGGCAAGCCCTCCATGCCGGTGACCGGCTTCCGTGAAGCTGCGTGGGTAGCAGCATCAAAGAAGCTCTGGCAGTCCGGCGCGGATGTCTTTCTCAGCAAGGACGGTGAGACATTTAAGGAACTCAAAGCCGCAGATTACATTCCTGTCGGCGCGACGCTGAATGTGGACGGCATCAAGTGCAGAATTGACGCGGTTGATTTTGCCGCCGATGAAGTCCGGCTGACGAATATCGAGGACAAGAACCGCCCCATCCGCTTTTCTGAAAGCATCCGGTATGTCCGCT
>OHDC01001086.1_pt1 | contig 11207 bp, 8 predicted proteins | sample 1566851 | NCBI WGS metagenome assembly OHDC01 (sample SAMEA3879590, study PRJEB24766) | human gut metagenome | biome: human-associated habitat; feature: feces | place: USA | collected 1985/1987 | reverse complement strand
ATGGCTCAGCTGTTTTCTGCCGAAAAGTGACTACCGTCGTGCGTCGGCCCTGAAAAAATTTAAAGAGGTAACGAGAAAGAATTTAGATGCAGATATTATTGAAATTAATTACGATGGAATTTTGTTGAAGTACTACTATTGTAGTGTCGTAATGACAGCTCCCTGTTTTTAATGGAGTTGAGTCGTGACGACGAACATTGAGGAAAGTGTTACTCACTTTTATCTTTAGAGAGGTTCCTTTGAAGAGAATTCAGAAGCGCGGAAGCGTTTGTGCTGTGGTTGTTACATACAATAGAAAAAAATTGCTATTGCGTTGTTTAACTAAGATTCTTCAGCAGACATATAAAGTTTCGAGGATTTTTGTAATCGACAATTGTTCCTCTGACGGGTCGAAAGAATTTATAGAGAATGAGCTTCCAGAAGTATTTAATGATAAGTTTTTAAATTTTGTTTGGATTCGTTTGGAAAATAATATGGGTGGCGCTGGTGGATTTTTCCGTGGTGTAGTTGAGTTTTCCAAAAGTAATGAAGAATTTGTATGGTTGATGGATGATGATGGTTATCCCGAGAGCACTTGTTTAGAAATGCTAATGGAAACTGCTTCAGAAATTGACTTTATTAGCCCTTTGGTTCTTTCCGAAGAGAATAAAATTAATTTAGCATTCCCTATTCGAGTGCCCCGTTCTTTAAAAAATTACGATAGCATCGCTGATTTACCAACAAATTGCAAAAAAATTGCTAATTGCGTTTTGCCTTTCAATGGCACCCTTATTGGTAGAAAGGTAATCGAGGGTATAGGAGCTCCAGACCCAAAATTCTTTATCTGGGGAGACGAGGTTGATTATACGGAAAGAGCAAGAAGATGGGGAGCCAATATTTGTATTTATTGCAGTTCACTTTATTACCACCCTAAGCCGGCCATTCAAGGTCGTCCAATGATGTTTAAGTTACTTAGATTTAATGATACTTCTTCGAGGTTAAAGCTTTATTGCTACTGTAGAAATAATTTCGCTAACAAAATTAAATATTCAAGCATTATATTTGCTGTTCTCTTTGCAACAAAAGCTTTGTGGTTTTATTCTTTTACGGTTCCTTCTTTTTCTAAATTAAAAGTTGTTATTAAAGCTCTTTATCATGGTTCTATAAGAGATTTTAATCATCATGTAACATATTTAAAATCCAAATAAACTAATTAATAATTGCAAATATTCTATTTACTGCTTACTAGATAACTAATTAGGAGATGGTCTAATGTAGCTCAGTATATTATACAACATAAAAGATTGATTGTTTTTAACGGTGTTGAAAGTTAAATAGATGCGTTTTACGTATTTTTGCATTCCTCAGTGGCTAATTAACTAATTTCAAGGAAAATATGCTTATAAAAGTAAAGAAGTTAATTAAGGGGCTGGTTCCCTTGACTGCTAATCGTCAACTTTCGAAATTTGATAATCTAGAAAGAAAATTTGAAAAAATTGAGGCAGAACAAAAAAAATATTTTTTAGAAATTTTATGTCAACAAAAGAAACTTATTGATTCCCAGAAAAATCTATTTAATCTAGAATTGAATTTGAAGAGAAAAGTTCAAGAGTTAACTTGGGCAATTATATTCCAAGACACGGTAAAAAATTCTTGGCTGTCTTCTACAAACCTATCTTTGGGACGGTGGGCAATAGGTTATCCTTTCGCTTATATTCTTTTCAGAACGCTCGAGGCGCAAAAGCCAATTAATATTCTCGAATTAGGGTTAGGAGAGTCTACAAAGATAGTTTTGTCTTACAAAGAACATTCACTAGAAAATATTTCCCACACAATAGTAGAAGAGAGCAAAGATTGGTTAAATTTTTTTTCAAAAAATAACAAGAATATTATAAAGAATAGTGAGTTAATACAGCTAGACTATGAATTTTGTCATTTCCGAAATTTTGATAATATTAGAGTTTTCAAAAATTTTAAGGAAAAACTAAAAGGAAGAAAGTTTGATTTAATCTGCATCGATGCCCCTCTTGGGGGCGATATGAAAGAGATCTGTAGGGTAGACATACTTTCAATTATTCCCGATTCGCTTGCTGATAGTTTTGTCATATTATTAGATGACTTTCATCGCTCCGCCGAAAAAAAACTTGCCGAACTTTTATTTGAGAAATTGGATAAGCACCAGATCTCATACGTTTCTGGAGTGTACGATGGAGATAAAAGTGTCCTATTAATTGCTTCACCAGATCTATCTTATTTGAGCTCCTTATGAAGAAAATTTTGTGATTTCTAAATTTGTTAATTCAGAATCTTTGTCAGGCGTTGTTTTTCAATAGGTTAAAGATGAAAATATTATTAATTGGCGCAGGTATTTCAAATTTGACTCTCGCTAGATTTCTTGCAGAAGTAAAGATTAAAGTTGACATTATTGACAAAAAAGATCACATCGGAGGAAATTGTTTCGATTATTTTGATGAAAACTCTATAGATATCCACGCCTACGGCACCCATATCTTCCATACGGAAGATACTGAAGTTTGGAGATTCCTTTCTCAATTTACAAGGTGGTATCCATATCAGCACGAAGTGAAGGCCTTAGTTGACGGTCAGCTAGTTCCAGTACCTTTTAATTTTAATTCAATCGATCAACTTTTTCCTAAACAGATGGCTGAGAGGATGATTGGCGCTCTCCTCTTGGAATTTGAGTTTAATAAAAAAGTCCCGATCCTTAAGCTTCGCGAGAGTAAAAATCCTGACCTACAATTCCTTGCAGAATACGTCTACGAAAAAATTTTCCTTCACTACACGGAAAAACAGTGGGATGTCCGACCGGAAGATTTGGATCCTTTGGTGACAGGTAGAGTTCCGGTATTTGTTGGAAGGGACAATCGTTACTTCCACACAAAATATCAAGGTATTCCATTGGAAGGCTTTACTCGGATGTTTGAAAAGATGGTTGATCATCCGAATATCGAAGTGTGCTTGAATACCGAATTCGATAAGAACATGTTGGACGAATATGACCACTGCTTCTTCTCTGGTGCAATTGATGAATTCTTTGACTATAAATTCGGGGAGTTGCCCTATCGTAGCTTGAGATTTGATTTCTTAACCTTCAATAGATCTAATTTCCAGCCCAATTCTGTTGTTAATTATCCTAATAACTACGACTTCACAAGAATTGGTGAATATAAGTACTTCTTGGATACAAAATCTCCGAATACAGTTGTTTCTTATGAGTATCCAGAAGCCTTCGTTTTAGGGGAAAACGAAAGGTACTATCCTATTCTTAACGAAGAAAATAAAAGCCTCTACAAAAAATATTTGGAAGAGGCTGAGAATAACAACAAGGTTACTTTCTTAGGTCGGCTGGGCGATTATAAGTATTATGACATGGATCAAGCGGTTGCTCGTGCGTTAAAGCTGGCAAAAACTTTTGTTCAAGGCTAATAACTAGAAATTCTGTAGTCTGGTTACAGGACGAGAGGAAATATCTAACTCGTCCTGCGTCTCCCAAGATCTCATTTGTATGTGTCTTATAGATTTCTTTCCTAAAGAATTCTACTGACGGATACTGCCTCTAATTAAACAACGTGTCGCAGGATACGGTCTTGGAACAACATTCCCTGTTCCGCGGAACAGGTTACGATTTTTTAAATTTGGTCTCCCGGGCCAGCCCCTTATTTCGAGAGACCGTCTAGCTTTACAATTCAGCCGCTTCTTTAGCCTGTTTCCGTGCTAGCGCTCGCCGCGATTCCCCTTTTAACTCTATTAAATAATAGAAATTAATTATTCTGTCGGCGACTCCATCAGCGATGTATTTTCCACCCAGCCACTCATACCAGTCAGCGCATGGTCTTTGACTGACTATGATCGTGGACAAATTATCAGCACGACTTTTAATAATTTCATAGACGAGGCTTTGTTCCTGAGCAGTTAGGGTCCCCAGACCGAAGTCATCGATGGTGAGCAAATCCGCTTCATTGATCTTCTTTAGCGTCTCAGATTTTTTCTCCGCCTTCGATAGTCTTTCTACCAACTCACTCAGACTCCAGTACTTCACATTAAAACCCCTTTCGATTGCCTCGGAACTAATAACCATCGCAAGGAAGCTTTTTCCGCAACCTGTGGCACCCGTGATCGCAATTGATTTACCGTTGCGGCGGCTGTCTCGTCTTTGGTGAGGTACTCTCTTAGCGATCCATCGGCATTCAATGATTTCCTCAAGGGTTTGACGGGAGATTCCTCGTCCGGGCGCAAAGTCGAATTGCCTTAAGCTATAAGCTCCTCTAGTAAGGCCGGCGATCTTAAATCTTTTTTCCGCACCGCGTTCCTTTCGAACCACACGTTCTGCCTCCAAGCAGACAAGAAGGCGTCTTAAGAACGGTTGAGACGACCAAGACGGATCAATGAGCTGCTCGTGGAGCTGCTGGGCAAAGGCATTCAGTCTGTACTCTCTAAGGAGATCCATGATCGTTTCTTCTATCTTGCTTGTTACCGTCATTCGGAGCAGACTATCTCCATTAGCCGCTTCTCTGTTCATCTGCTCCTGAGAGGGCGCAACTCCGCTAGAGCATGAACCGGACAAGGCGGCATTTTCTTTTAGTTTTTCCATAACGTTAGCTCTCCACTTTTCTTTCCCTCAAGATTGATTCATAGTGTTCGGCACCTCTGAGATTTCGGTCAGCTCTTTGTTCGCGTTGAAGCACTTGGCCGGCTCTCCGGCGGATACTGACGATTTCTTTCTTGCCGGCGTTTGTGAGTTTGTCTTTTAGTTCTTCTAAATCCCAACCCGCTCCCAGATCGCGAGATTCTTCCAGGATTTTTTCGAACGGTTCTGCTCCTAATTCAGAGAAGCGTTTATTGATAAATCTGGCATATCGGGCACCGGCTAATTCATCTGCCATTCCCGCTAGCTGCATATACAGTGCCTGAGAGTTTGAACCGGCTTTACGTATATTTCCTATTAATTCTGCCGCTTTCAATTGCATAAATCTTGAGCCGGAACTTTGCTTCTCAAGATCCTCGATGGTCAGGTTGGTGCCGTCCTTGAGAGGAAGTTCTCCGATGAGGCTCCATTTCTTGTCCGTGAAGATACGGATAGTTTGGTCGCTCTCGCAGGCCACCACATTAACGTACTCTCCAACGTATCGATAATTCACCCGGTAGCGGCGTTGGTTGTACCTTACGGTTCCTCCTTTTTGAACTTTTAATCGCTTAACTTCAATGTCCTCGCCCCAGGGGATTGCCGGGATCTGTTTTAAAAACTCTCTTTCTTTGCTTTCAAATAAGGTGCGTCGTGTCAGACTCGGATCGATCTCTAGGGGACGATCGTTAAATACTCTGACCTTTTCGGCCAAGCGCTCATTTGCCTCCTTAATTGATGCGGCCGGTCTTTCATCAATGAGCTGCGAGAGAATTTTTTCCTGAACAAGCCCGACGGCTCGTTCCACATGAGGTTTTGACAAAGGAACATGGGGCTCTCCGGCATAAGGGATCGTTCCGTAATAGCGGCATACGTGTTCAAATTCCTTTGCGTATTTTGGCCAGACTTTACTTGCCTGGCAGACACAGGTAGTGCTGTTGTCCAGAATTAGATATTTCGTTGCTCCCTGGAGAGACGTCATCATTTCCCTGATTGAATGAAGCCAGCTTTTTCTGGTTTGATCAGGAGTTGCGTACGCGAAGGTATAGCCCGAGTAAGGAAGCACGGCCACAAAGATTTGAAGTTCGACGTGCTCGCTGCCGATGAGCGCAGGCAGTCCGTCTCCACTGTAATCAACCATAACCGCCTGTCCCGGCAGCCACTGGCGGCGTCCGCATTCTTGGAATTTTGCCTCTTCGTCGAGTTTTTCCTTGAACTCTCCATAACGCTTGCAGTAAGTCTTGTACCCCATTACTTCAAGACTGCTTTGTTCGTGAGATTTCTTGTATTGATACCAACAATCCTTTAATGACATCCTCAGCTTCACACGATTGACCTTGCGGAAGACCTCTGCAAAGTCTTCCTCGACAAAGACATCAGGTTTCCGGTGAGGTTGATCGAACAGTGCTTGCAGCTGAGACTCTGTAAATTCAATGGCTTCTTCAAGAGGGATATTGTGGTTTTGAAGATAGTCTTTGGTCCTTTGAACTGTTGCAAGACCGCATTTTGAGAGGGTAGCGATCTCTCGGATTTTGAGCTTTTTATAAAGCCCCTGAACGATAGCCTTTCTATCCATACATCCTCCAACTATTTGATTAACAATAAATATTGAACGATGCTGCTTTAATATCTTAGATGGAGAAGCGGGGGATAAACAATCGGAACAAGCGATATTGAGAGTTTCGATTACTGTTCTGCGGAAACTGGCTAACCGTACCTCGGAACGGGGTTATACAAAATAAAATTAATAATTTAACCTAAAAATAGTCCTCGGAATGAGGGCGGCTCGTCTTTAGTCCAATATTGGCTTTCTTTGATTTTGTTCCGCGGTTCCCCAAAAGTCTCTTACGGAACAAAAGCCTGCCAAAAGAATTTCCAAGACTGTCTGAGTTTCACTTTCTAACAGAGGGGATGATCGAAAATAAAAAGGTAAAACGCTAAAAATAACGAGATAAAGTTAAAAATAACAAATACAAAATTATTATTTAAATTCAATGGGAAGCAAAAAACAAAGACCAAAATCAGAAGACTGGTCTCTTTTGTTACAGCAACGAATTTCAAAACTTTAAAAAAGGGGAAGAAGTGGGTCGTTTTTCGTATTCGATGTTTCGAGGTTCGGGGACCGTCTTTCCGAGGAACAGAGTTTTCTTCAATGAATGAGATTTAATAAAGAAACTGTTTTCATGAAGCCTTGATTTTTAAATCTTATTTCCTGGAACGTAGAACTAATTTTTAAGACTGGTCTGCACCGATATTCGGAACATATCAAAGTTGTTCCGCGAAACGGAAATTCTTGTTCCTTGAGATGCGCCGGGTACACAATGACGGGATTGAGGGTGTTTAACTCTTTGGAAAAATATGGGCTAAATATTTCTCGCGGTGCATTTATGTCGGGAAGTTCAGCCATCAAGTACATACCGGCCTTTAATATTTCGCTCTTCCTTTCGATGGATGAAAAAGATGTGGCCGAAGGAATTAAAAATGGGTTTCCTGCTGGTCATTTTTTAAGCGGTGCCGTCGATGACGAGGGGAACGAGCTTCGGATCGCATTCGACTTTGACGGTGTTATTGCTGACGATAGTTCCGAAAAAATCTATCAGAATGAAGGTATAACTCCCTATCATAAACATGAACAGATTCATGATGAAGAAAGCTTAGGGGAGGGTCCTCTATCTCGCTTCTTTAGACAAATAGCCGCCTTCCAGAAGCTAGAACGAGAAAAACTCAAGGAAGATCCAAAGTACAAAAAAATTCTTCGAACAGCGATTGTCACAGCCAGAAACGCGCCAGCTCATAAAAGAATCATTTCAACACTGAAGGCTTGGAATGTGGAGGTAGATGAAATGTTGCTCTTAGGTGGAGCGGATAAAACTCCTTTCCTCAAACAACTTCGACCGCATGTCTATTTTGATGATCAGGATAGGAACTTACAATCATTGAGAGAAATGGGACTACCTGCTGTTCATATACCTTTTGGTGTCTTGAACGAACAGGAAAGCACAAAGGAGACTGAAGGCGCTAATGGTGAGGGCTCTCCTTCAGAACAATAAACTTAAATAAGAAAACTCAGGATTCCATTATTGCGGAATCCTGAGTCAAACAAAATCTCACAATCGACTAATCAAATTACTCAACTAGCCTGACGTTATCCTTGTTTACCCATATTCAGCGGAAGCCGAATTACGAGAGAAGGCTTAGTCGTATTGCTGGAGGGCAGAGGAGCAGTGTCAGCATTCTCGCCATACTTCTTGCGGAGCTCCGAAATCTCTCCGAATTCGATAGCACGCTGCGGGCAAGCTTCAACGCAAATCGGAAGAAGTCCTTGAGCAAGACGATCAGCGCAAGCATCGCATTTATGCATTTTATGCGCGGTTTCATCCAATACCGGTGCACCGTAAGGACAGGCTTGGGCGCAGGCGCCGCATCCGATGCACTTCTTCTCGTCAATCAAAACAAGTCCGTCTGATTCGCGCTTGAAATGTGCTTTAGTCGGACAAACCTTGACACACGCCGGATCAGCGCATTCGTTGCAGGCAATCGGAACATAATAGCCGCTAACATCCTGAACCCATGCTCCGCTGGCGTCCTTCTTCCAGTCGCCTTCTACAAACTCGATGACTTTTCTGTAATTCGTTCCGACCGGTAAAGAGTGTGCATCCTTGCAAGCGATAACGCAGGTCTTGCAGCCGGTACATTTCACCAAATCAATATAAAAACCATACTGTGACATATCAGCTCCTTAGGCAAGACTTACTTCAACGAGGTTGGTATGCATGGGAGAGCCCTTGGAAATCGGGGAAACGATAGAGCTCGTCAATGTATTCATGCAGGCACCTTCGTCAATGCCGGTATTCGGATTGGGTTGATACCACGAACCCTGTGGCAGGGCAACCACGCCCGGAATAATTCTCGGTGTGACTTTAGCCTTAATGTGCATGGAACCTCGGTCATTCTTAACTAACACACGATCACCTGATTTAATTCCTCTTGGCAGGGCATCGACCGGATTGATGAGCAGAAGATCAGGCTGCAGCTCCTGAATCCACGGCAAATTAGCGTAAGAAGAATGAACGTGGCCTTGGCCGTGATATCCGTAGCATTCAAGGGGATATTTCTTCTCAAGAGGATCCTGATGGCCGCGCATTTCCTGACAAACAATGTAGGCAGGAATCGGCAGAATAATTTGACCTTGTCCTTTCGGAAGCTCTTGTTCCTGAGCTAACTTGGCGAGACGTTCAGAATAAATCTCGATCTTTCCGGAAGGAGTCTTGATCGGATATTTTTCCGGATCCTTACGGAAGTTTTCCATCGTAATGCCGCTGTCACCTTTAACTTTGTATTTAACAATGCCTTGGCGAACGAAGTCGGCATAAGAGGCCGGTAACTCGGGAATATTCTTACGAGTTTTCTCATACAGTTCCATGAGCCACTGATCATACGTCTTGCCTTCCGTGTATTTGTCTTCTACGCCGAAACGCTTAGCCATTTCGCGCATGATGTCCCAGTTTCTCATCTGGCCGTGCTGTGGGTTGACTGCTTTTTCCATGGCAATCAGATAGCAGTGGCCGCCGACGGAGTAGGAGTCGCCGGAGAAGTCGTTGTTTTCCTGGCCTGCGACATCAGGAAGCAAATAGTCTGCAAACTTCGCGGTCGGCGTCATTTGAGTGTCAACGACCACGAAGCATTCAACCAGTTTCGGATCCTTCAGCAGCTTAGCCATTAAGTTGCTGCCGGTATGTTGGTTAATAACGTTGTTGCCCTGTGTCTCCCACATGAACTTAATGTTCTGTTTGAGCTTGTCGCAGCCCCTGACTAAACCTTGCTTAGCTGTTAATTGGTCTGCTTCGTAAATGGCTCGATGCCAAACGTTCAAGCAAACCGAAGCTTTGACAGGATTGGGAGGAACCGGGAGAGATGCTGCAAAACCGTTTTGATCGGCTTCTCTGGCGCCATTGTTTGTGCCGGGAAGACCAAGCTGACCGGTAAGAATCGGAAGCATTGCGATCGCAATAGAAAGGCTGTCGCCGTTTCCTCTTCTTTGCGGACCCCAGCCCTGAGCAACGAACAAGGGTTTCGTCGTTCCGATCTCTCGAGCAAGACGAATAATCGTTTCTTTAGGAATTCCTGTTTCTTTAGAAGCCCATTCGGGTGTCTTGGCAATGCCGTCGGGACCTTTTCCTAAGATATGGCTCTTGTAGTCCGAGTTCTTGGGAGCTGATTTCGGCAAAGTAGTTTCGTCGTAGCCGATGCAGTATTTATCCAAGAACGGCTTATCGATTAAATTCTCTGTGATTAAGACGTAGGCAATGCCTTCAACCAGAGCAGCGTCTGTACCCGGGTTAATAGGTATCCATTCATCTTCTCGTCCCATCATCGAATCGGAATAAATCGGGTCGATCATGATGACTTTTGGACGGCCTTTTTCTAATGAACAGTTAAAGCCAAAGGCTTGGCCTCCGCCGGAGGCACGAGTAACAGCCGGGTTGTTGCCGAAACCGACATAGAGTTTGGCGTTGGCAATCTGTTCCATATAGGAGCCGACGTTGGTGTCTTGGCTCATAATGGCACTGGTATAACCGGAGCGGTCAAATGAACCCATCAGATACGGCCAAGCGTTCTGGAATTGCCCAGCTGAATAATCAGAGAAGAAGTTTAAGTTTCCTCCGATAAGGTTAAAGAATCGCTGGGCGCACTTGCGCGAGTTCATGGCAATGCCGTTGTTGCCTGAGCCGTGGTTGATAAATACAGCTTCGTTACCGTATTTTTGAATCACGTCTTTTAATTTTCCGGCGATTTCATCAAACGCTTGATCCCACGTGATTCTTTCAAACTTACCTTCGCCTCGTTCACCGACGCGTTTCATGGGGTATTTCAAGCGTTCGGCAGAGTAGAGACGTTGGCGAATCGAGCGGCCTCTGATACAGGCGCGGACTTGTGGAAAATCTTTTCCGAAGGCGCAGGAGCAGGGATTTCCTGTGTTATCCGTTTCGATACGGATGACTTGGCCGTTTTTACTGACGACACGAACCGGACAGCGGCTTCCGCAGTTGACGGTGCAGGCTGACCAAGTGATTTTTTCAATATCATTTGCTGCAGCATTAACGGCAGCTGCAACTTCTTTTAATGGGAAAAGAGATGTTGCAGACAAGGACGCTAATCCCGTAAGCAGGCTTCTTCTTTTCATTTGAGGTATCAACATAGCTTCTCCATTGGGGTTGAAGAAAAATTGTAGATGTCTTTTAGGGTCGTATCCTAATTTAGCCGCATGATCAATACTGTCTCCAAGGAACACGAAGGGAGACAGATTATGGATATCAACTGGTCCAGATACATTGAGATCGCCCGAGCACAGGACTTGGGCAGCGCCGAAGTTGCGCGACTGATTAGAACCGAGACCCGCCGCAAAGTCAACATCTCCGAAGTTAAGAGGCGCTTGTCCGTCTCGGGGCCTTCGGCGGCTCAAATTCGACAGCCAGATTCTTTGGACGTTATTAATCTTTCTTGTGAAGATGAAGTCGCTGAGGAGTCGACGCTGAGCATTTCAGCCGAGGGTATGACCTTCGAATTTAAGACGCAGCGTCCGGAA
>OHDC01001080.1_pt1 | contig 11265 bp, 9 predicted proteins | sample 1566851 | NCBI WGS metagenome assembly OHDC01 (sample SAMEA3879590, study PRJEB24766) | human gut metagenome | biome: human-associated habitat; feature: feces | place: USA | collected 1985/1987 | reverse complement strand
CGGTTTTCACACAACTATTATTCAGTGTAGCATACTGCGGGCAGAAAAGCTACCGGCATTTTACACGACAAAAGCGCCCGCGTTTTGTCAGCCTGCCGCAAACAGCCCGCTGAGCGCACCCAGCAGCCCGGCGCTTGCCAAGCCCATGATGATGCCCGCCAGCAGTACACCGCCCATACAGGCGATCAATACATCCTTGAATTTCATATCCAGAATGGAGGCTGCCAGCGTGCCCGTCCACGCACCGGTGCCCGGCAGCGGGATGCCCACGAACAGCAGCAGCGCCACGGTCATGCCCTTGCCGGCCTTGGCCTCCAGTGCGCGGCCGCCCTTTTCGCCCTTGTTGATGCAAAAGCGGCAGATGGGGCCGATAAGGGGCTTGTGATAGCCCCAGATGAGAAACTTGCGGGCGAACAGGTAGATGAAGGGCACCGGGATCATGTTGCCCACCACGCACACCAGATAGGTGGGCAGGATGGGCAGGCCCATGCCAAGCCCGATGGGGATGGCTCCGCGCAGTTCAATGAGCGGCACCATGGAAACAAAAAATACCCACAAGTATTTTGTCAACATAAAAAATCCTCGCTTTATTTATTTAAATATTTTTTCAGAAAATCGATCAGTTTATGCATCTGCTCATCCGTACCGATTGTGATACGCAGATATTCGTTGATCCGTGCCGGCTTGCCAAAATGCCGCACATAAATATCGTTTTTCTTCAGTGCTTCAAACAGTTCCACACCGGAAACATCCGGATGCATGGCAAAAATAAAGTTGCTTTTGGAATCACCAAATACGAACCCGAGTGCCCGAAGCTGCTCTTTGGTCCACTCTCTTGTCTTTATGATTTTCTCTGTCGTCTGCTCAAAATATGCCCGGTCACGGATAGATGCCGTTCCCAAAGCAATGGTGATACGATCCATCGTGTATGAATTGAAGGAATACTTCACATCATTTAAATATTTAATCAGTGTCGGATTACTGATGGCAAAGCCAATCCTCGACCCCGCCAGAGAACGTGACTTGGAAAATGTCTGTACCACAATTACATTATCGTATTTATCAATCAGAGGCAGGGCACTCTCTCCTCCAAAGTCAATATATGCCTCATCCACGATCACAATCACATCCGGATTTGCCTGAACGATCTCCTCAATGGCAGATACCGGAAGAAGTTCCCCGGTCGGCGCATTCGGATTTGGGAATACAATTCCACCATTTTCACATTTATAGTCTGAAGGATTCAGGCGGAATGCATCATCCAGCGGAATCTGTGTATATGGAATGCGAAGCATTTCTGCCCACACGTCATAAAATGAATAGGTAATATCCGGAAACAGAATCGGCTTCTTTGAATTAAAGAAGGTCATAAACAGCATTGCAAGCACATCATCCGATCCGACACCGACAAAGACCTGTGAAGGGGCTACCTGATAGAATTGCGCAATCCCATCCACCAGATCTGTCACAACCGGATCCGGATACAGCCGCAGATCATCCGTATGAAAATGTGCCAGTGCTTCCTTTACCCCCGGTGCCGGCGGATATGGATTTTCATTGGTATTTAACTTGATGATCTGTGATTTCTTTGGCTGCTCTCCCGGCGTATAGGGAACAACCTTACGTATATTTTTTTCCCAGTTTTTCAACTTTAATCTCCTTTATATGTACAATATTACAGTCACCTACCACTCTACCGCATTCTTCCTCAAATGTAAAGAATTGAAGCGGCAAAAAAAACGCAAAAAAAATGAAATTTCAGCATTTTTTCCTCTTGTAGTTTTACACAATCGTGATAAAATATCCTAGCATTTGCAGTTTTGTTTAAAATATAAAAGGAGTAAATCATTATGGCAAGAAGTACAACAAAAGAATTGACCAGCGGTTCCCCTATGAAACTGATTCTCGGTTTCGCCGTACCGCTTCTGTTCGGTATGCTGTTTCAACAGTTTTACAGTCTCATGGACACCATCATCGTCGGCCGCTATCTCGGCGTGACGGCACTTGCTGCAGTTGGGGCAACCGGAAGTATCAATTTTCTGATCATAGGATTCTGTCAGGGAATCTGCAACGGTTTCGGTCTGCCGGTTGCCCAGCGGTTCGGTGCGCGCGACTATGACGGCGTTCGCAAATATGTCGGTAATTCCGCCATTCTGTCGGTTCTCATCGGCGGTGTTCTCACGGCACTGACCGTCATTTTCTGTCGGCAGATTCTGGTGCTGATGCAGACACCCTCCGATATTATCGACCTGTCCTACAATTATATTGTTGTTATTTTTGCCGGCATACCAGCCATCATCCTTTATAATATACTCTCCTCCTACCTGCGTTCTCTGGGGGACTCCATCACGCCGGTCATTTTTCTGATCGTTGCGGCTGTCTTAAATATCGGACTGGATCTGTTCTTTATCATCTGTCTGCACTGGGGAGTTTTTGGTGCCGCATTTGCTACCGTTTTATCGCAGGCGGTTTCCGGTGTGCTGTGTCTTTTCGTGATCATCCGGAAATTTGACATTCTGCATCTGAAGCGCTCCGACTGGGTACTGGATGCTTCCTATGTAAGAAATCTTCTGATTATGGGACTTCCTATGGGTCTGCAGTATTCCATTACCGCCATCGGAAGCGTCATTCTGCAGACTGCTGTCAACACCTTAGGTTCCGGTGCCGTGGCAGCCATGACGGCCGGCAGCCGTATTTCGATGTTTATGGTGTGCCCGTTTGACGCACTCGGTTCTACGATGGCAACTTACGGTGGACAAAACGTGGGTGCCGGAAAATATGATCGTCTGGCAAGCGGTATGAAATCCGCCATCATTCTTGCCGCAGTTTACTCCGCAGCGATCCTTGTTGTCATCATTTTCCTTGCACGTCCACTGATCTATCTGTTTATAGCTCCTTCGGACAGTGCCAATATCACACAGGTTGTCGCACAGGCCAGACAATTTCTGATCACCAACACCTGCTTTTATATGCTTCTGTCGCTGGTCAATATTGTTCGTTTTCTTATCCAGGGAATGGGCTTTTCCGGCTTTGCTGTATTTGCCGGTGTATTTGAGATGATTGCCCGCGCATTGATCGGTCTGATCTTTGTACCGATCTTCGGATTTACGGCTGCATGTTTTGCCAGTCCGCTGGCATGGCTGTTTGCGGATTGTTTCCTGCTTCCGGCGTTCTTTCATTGCCGGAAGAAACTTATGCGGGGGCTTGCCAATAAATAACAGGTATAAATATAAGTTTTCTTGATGCGACGGAAGAAGGGGGACATTCTCTTTCTCCAGAAAAATTTGCAAAGCAGCGCCGATTTTGATTTCAGGTTCTTTTTTGAAAAATTTTACTTTAATGCCATTAGCGTTATGTGATGGAACTACGGCGCAGTTGCAAATTTGTTCTTCCGAAAGAAATGTCCCCCTTCTTCCTGTTGATTGGAAAAAAGATAAGTGAAAGAACTATTTTCACAAATTCTGTAAATGGGATCTATTGATAAAAAAATAATGATTAGGGTGACACATTTTCTTATTTTCAATGCCTGAAATAAAGGAATGTCACCTTAAGAAAACTTATATCTGCCAGAGAACGCAATTAAACAGCTGCAATAAAACGTTCGAATGCCTTACGTCCTTCCGGTGTACACTTGTACACACCTGCATCCTGCAATACTTCATTAAAGACCAGACCGATTTCCTCATGCAGAATATCCATCACATTGTCTTTTGTGATCCTATCATACTTCGAAAGGAAACCTTCTGCCCATTCTGCATGGGAAGCAAGTGTTTCTGTTGCACGTAAGTCTGTACCATTTACCAGTGCATCGGCAAGCTCTGCCATCTCATCTTTCAGGCGGGCAGGCAGTACCGCAAGTCCCATAACCTCGATGAGACCGATGTTCTCTTTTTTGATATGATGCAGTTTTGCATGTGGATGATAGACACCCAGCGGATGCTCCTCGGTCGTGATGTTGTTGCGCAGTACCAGATCCAGTTCAAAATCATCTCCACGTCTGCGTGCAATCGGTGTGATCGTATTGTGTGGCTCTCCGTTTGTCTCGGCATAGATGAATGCATCCTCATCGGTATAGCCTCTCCAGGTTAAGAGAATCTTGTCTGCCAGTTCAATCAAACGCTCCTTGTCCGGTCCGCTGATACGGATGACAGACATCGGCCATTTCACGATTCCTGCTTTCACATCGGAAAATCCCTCAAACTGAAGTTCTTTTTCAATCGGTGCTTTTGCCATGGCAAATGTATAATGTCCACCCTGGAAATGATCATGACTTAAGATGGAACCTCCAACGATCGGCAGGTCTGCATTGGAACCTACAAAATAATGTGGAAACTGTGTCACAAAATCCAGAAGTTTTCCAAACGTTGCACGCTCGATTTTCATTGGCGTATGCTTGGAATTGAACACGATGCAGTGCTCATTGTAATATACATATGGAGAATACTGGAAAAACCAGTCACTGTTGTTAATCGTCAGTGGAATGATGCGGTGGTTCTGGCGTGCCGGATGGTTGACACGTCCTGCATATCCCTCATTTTCCTTACAGAGCTGGCACTTCGGATACGCGCTCTGCTTTGCATTTTTTGCTGCCGCAATGGCTTTTGGATCTTTCTCCGGTTTGGACAGATTGATGGTGATATCCAGTGTTCCAAACTCGGTGTCGGTTGTCCACTTGCGGTCTTTTTTGATGCGCTGTCTTCTGATATAATTGCTGTCACAGCTTAATTTGTAAAAATAATCCGTTGCGGCAAGCGGTGAGGTATGCTCATACAGATCACGGAACGTCTTGCGGACACTGCTTGGTTCCGGTACCAGACATCCCATAATTTTTGTATCAAACAAATCTTTGTATACAATACTGTTTTCTGCCATGAGACCATTCTCATATGCATAATCCATCATTTCTGCAAGGATTCCCTCAAGTTTTCCTTCTGCCTCTTCCTGTGTCCATGCCGGAAGATTTTCCACCTTTTCAAATACCGCATCCTCGATTTCGTCTACCTGAAAAAGCTCCAGCAGGCGGTTAATGGTATATACTTTGTCCTCTGGATCTACCAGTCCGGTGCTCAGACCATATTTTACTAACTCTAAAATGTTCTCCTGAATCATCTCGTACTCCTTTTTATAAAGCCTGTCGGCAAATGCGGTTCCAATCAGCTCCGCACACATTTACCCTATGTAATACGTTCTTAAATCAGACGGCTTGGGCCATCTCCGATGGAAACCACATAAAATTCCGGTGTCTTTCCGACTTTTTCCTCATATGCCTTTGTCAGCTTCTCCTTGAATTCGTCCACGGATGCATCCTTTACGATACTGACCGTGCATCCACCGAATCCGCCTCCGGTGATACGGGAACCGATCACACCAGGAATCTTCCATGCTTCATCCACAAGTACATCCACTTCCTGACAGGAGGTCTCATAATCGTCACGCAGGGAAACATGGGAAGCATTCATAAGTTTTCCGAATGTTTCAATATCGTTTTCCTTCAGAGCCCTGACTGCTGCGATTGTACGCTGATTCTCGTAAACCGCATGTTTGCCTCTCTTTCTGGCAACTTCATCCTTAATGGCTCCCTTGTACTGCTCAAACTGCTCATCCGTCAGATCTCCAAGCGTTTTGATATCCACAACGGTCTGCAGATCCTTCAGTGCCTGTGCACTCTCATTTCTGCGGTCATTGTATGCGGAAGTAACCAGGCTGTGTTTTACCATACTGTTGGTGACGACAATTTTTGCCCCGTCAAGTACGATTGGTGCATATTCAAAAGAAAGATCCGAAGTATCAAGGAAAATTGCATTGTCCTTTTTACCCATGGCAGATGCAAACTGATCCATAATTCCACAGTTGCAGCCATTGTAATTGTTCTCGGAATACTGTCCGATCAGAGCCAGATCCTGATTGGTCACATCAAAACCATACAGATCCTTTAACATATATCCGGTAACCACTTCTAAGGATGCGGAAGAAGAAAGTCCGGAACCGTTTGGAATATTTCCGAATAATGCAATATCCAGACCGGTTTCCAGTTTCATGCCGCGTCCTTCAAATGCCCACATAACACCCATCGGATAGTTGGTCCACAATCCATCCGGGTCCGGAGTAAATGCATCCAGAGAACTTTCGATCACACCCAGCTCATCGAAGTTCATGGAATAAAAACACAGTTTCCGGTCGGTTCTCTTTCTTGCTGCCATGTATGTTCCAATAGTAAGTGCACATGGAAATACGTGTCCGCCATTGTAATCGGTATGCTCACCGATCAGATTCACACGTCCCGGTGCAAAATATACTCTGATGTCCCCCTCATCGCCAAAGATCTCTTTAAACTTTGCTAATACATCATTCTGAATCATTGTTCTCTCCCTTTCTGCATGTTCATCCGCTGCTTGGTGCAACGGTTCGTTTTCTTGATAATTCCATTATACATAAAGGGGAATTCTTTGCAATATGCTTTGCGCAACTTGCAACATTCCCCTTCCTTCATGCAACATTTTTACATATCTTATTTTCTAAAATCACGAATCACTTCCAGTGCCGGAAGGACATTTCCATCGTAGTCAAACAATGCCTGATTTGCCCACTCATTGCCACATGGTCCCGGATCATTCATATACTTTAAAGATGCCGGCGTTGCCCAGCCGCTTCCGTGTACCGGAATCCATGCAGGCTCCCACCAGAAAAATCCCAGACCTTTGTTGTCACGCACATGTGCCACGCGGTTTAAGAAGTCCTTCGTAAAATCTGCCTGTCCCTGTACCGTCATCGGATACTCGATCTTTGCCACAAGTTCCGGCTTTGTCGCATATCCCTTTCGCTCACTGTCCTTTAGTTTCTCATACTGCTTGTAATCTTCCATGGTATATCCCATAGAAACCTCTGCCACGATCAGTTCCTTCCCGTAACGGGCTGCCATATCGTTCATGTTGTCTTCAAGCATCTGCAGGGTGCCATGCCAGAACGGGTAATAGGAAAGTCCGATATAATCAAAATCTTCCCCACGCTCCATATAATGATCGAACCAGTCGCGGTACATCTCATTGTTTCCACCGTTGTCGAGATGAATCATCAGCGGGATCTCCGGCTTAACGGCACGGCATGCCCGGATACCGGAACTGATAAATCTTGCAATATTGTCATAATTCGGCTTTAATCCCTCCGGCCAGAGCAGTCCGTTGGTCACTTCGTTGCCCACCTGGATCATTGTCACATTGACACCGGCTTCCAGTACTTTGCGCAGAGAATCCCCGGTAAACTCATAAACTGCCTGTTCCAGCTGGTCCGCATCAAAATCTTTCCATGCCTTTGGCTTAATCTGTTTTCCCGGATCTGCCCAGAAATCACTGTAATGAAAATTTAATAATACGCCGAATCCCGCATCGGATACTTTCTTTCCGATGGCAATTGTCTCTGCCAGATCATTGCATCCGGCACCGTACGGTTCACCGGTTTCGGAATACGGGTCATTCCACAGACGCAGACGGATTGTGTCCACATCATAATCTCTCATGATGTCTAAAATATCCCGCTCTTTTCCATGGTCATAATATTTTGCCCCACAGCGCTCTAACTCAAGCAATGTGGAAAGGTCCATTCCTTTAATAAATCTGCTCATCTTTTCTCCTTTTCTTCGAAAACGTTTACCATCCCTTTAATGCGTTAATATGAAAGTTCTGTAATTTCCGCTCATACCGCTGTGGATTGATCTTCCACTGGTATGGCGACGTATTAAAAAATTTTTTAAAATTCCGGTTAAAGGTGGAAGTTGTGGAAAATCCTACCTTTCTGGCAACCTCATCCATCGAATCATTGCCATGCTTCATCTGTTCACACGCGTATTGTACACGCACCAGATTCACATAATCCATCGGTAGCATATGCACATATTCTTCAAACACTTTCCGGAAAGATGTCTCACTCATCCCACAGACCTGCGCAAGGGTGCACACTTTTACCTCTTCCTGATAATGGTCATTGACAAACGTGAGTGCATCTGCGATCTGCCGCATTGTTCCGCTTCCTGCCGCCTCAAGTCTCGTCTGTGTCTGTTCATTCAGACGAAACATCTCATACACCAGCGCATGCAGATAACTTGTGATCACCTGACGATAATACGGACTCTGCTTTTTTTCTTCCCGGATAATGGCATTGACGATCTCTGCAATCTCCGGATACTCGCTTCCATGCAGCAAATGTGCCGATCTGCGTACCAGTTCAATGGCCTCATTTTTTTGTGCGATCCGGTCGCCATACAGTTCCTCCATGACATGGTTGACATCCACATATAAAAATTCCCAGGAATTCCGCACCATTCCATTACTGATCGTTGTATGTGGAATATTCGGAGGAATCAGAGTGACAGAATTTGTCCGGTAGGTATACGTGTGTTCATTTATAATAAGCTCCCCTTCGCCTTTTCTGCAAATTCCAATCTCCATAAGGTTATGGAAATGCAGATAAAAATTGTCATGTCCGTATACCCGGTTCCACTCCTCTCCCAACAAAGCAAGTACCGGTTCTCCCTGTGGAATTTCATAAAAACGCAGTTCCACGGTTTCTTTTTGTTTTCGTCCCATAGGCATATTATACTCCCTGAAAGTTATACCCTGATATTAAAAACGTGCGGCAGCTGCCGCACGTTCTTTTTAGTCGAAATCAAACTTGTCGAATCTCTTATGCATTGCCCCATAACGGAATCGAACCATCTCATTTTTCGCTAAAACGTCTTCCTCCGTACCTCTGTACTGGCAGCGGATACAACTGTAAATCTTTGTATCTTTATTGTAGAACATATCGATGTCGAGGTCTCTCATAAAGCAGGACGGACATCTGTAATTTAATTTGCCTTTTCCAAGTTGAGCCATGTTGCAAATACCTCCTTGTCTGTAATAGTCTTCTTATATCCAAGTTTAAACATTGGTGAGAATGCATATCCTTCCTCAATGTATCCTTCTGCGTCTGTAGAAGAAGCAGTCAGGGAAACTTTGGTGTCGATTGGAGGCACTACAGCGCTGACTGCGGTTGCTCCTGCCAGGACTTCACTGCGGCACTTGTATGCATAGTGAATGGTCTTTTCATCTGCACCTTCGCATTTTAATACGACAGATGTCATATCTTCCGGATACTCTGTGGTTCCGTAGCATGCTACCATGTACTCATCAATGGTAACCTCTGCATCCGGATCACTCATCTCGAGAATATTTCTTTCGATCTTGATCTTAGAAGAACCTTCCTCAAAATATTCCTTTGTCTGTAATTTTACTGTCAGTCCGTTAAACTCGATGGTTACCGGGTCCAGTGTCAGGATTCTGGTATTGCCTTCCTGTGAGAAATGTGCATGTGTCGGGCAGAGGCACAGATCTACTTCCTCACCCTTGTAGCAGAGCTTTGCACTTCTGACTGTTCCTTCTCCTGCGTAATGTGTAAAGTATCCGGCACGGTACTTCTCCTGAATCAGGAATGGATAAGAAGCATCCTGTACATGAGGTGTTCCGATACCAACCGGCCAGTTTAATTTTGCAACATATGGACGAAGGTCAACAATCGCACCACCCTGATCCATATTAACACAGGCTCTCATAAACGGATCGCAGTACCAGAACAGCTGCTTGTCAGATCCGTATAAAATATCTCTCCAAAGGGCACATTCCGGCTCTGTATAACGTTTCTCGTCGGTAATGCCTTTCTTCTTTCTGTAGTGATCTGCGAACTCGGACATGGTCATATCTACCAGCTTGCCCTCTTTCTTCAAATCTCCGTAATACTTACATCCGTCACTGTATGACTTTAACAGCAGATCATATGGAGCCTCCCAGCGGCCCATCTTGTTCATCCAGCCTGGTCCGACGAACATCATGTTGTAAGCATATCCATTGTTGTATTTTTCCAGATCACGATACTGATCGATCAGGTTATACAGATACGGATACTCCCAGGTCTTTGTATCATAAATCATACCGCGAAGCACGTTCTGTGGATGTGTACCGAAGTTTGATCCGTTTCCGTCATAACATGCAATCAGGTCACGGGAAAGGTGTGGGATAGCTACGATTCCACTGTCCTCTGCCTGATTTGCTGCCGGCGCATGTGTATTCTGCTTGGATGGAATCCATGGTGCCCATGGGCCTCCGTCGAAGAGTGTGTACCATGAGTTGTTACATGTGTGGTATGCCTTAGGGCCCTCCTCCCAGCATGTTGCAACTGCACATTTTACCATTGGGTATTTTTCTTTGATGTAGTTTGTAAGGTCTGCATCCATATAGTATGAGCCTGTTGACTCAGGATAGAAACCGAATCTGTCATGGAATTTCTCGAAAACGTCGTTTACGATAGCTTTCTTGTCCTCCATTGAGAACATCCAGATACAGAAATCCTTTGTCTTATACTTCTCTCTAAACTCCTCACATGGAAGTCCAAGGAGTGAAAGTGCTATCTCATCACCGTATTTCTCGTGATCCTGCTTTGCAAGCTCTACTGCCTCATCATTAAAAAGTGAAGCATATGTCATCTGGATTGTGGTTTTGAGTCCCGCCTCATGTGCAAGTCTCTGCTGTGTCTTGAAGATGTCGAGTGACTCTGTGATAAGCTTCTTATCTCCAATATCCTCTTCTTTTCCCTGTCCTGTCACTGTTGCTGAGTACTCAGGCACCATCTCAGGGCGGTGAATGATGTTAACAATAAATTTGTCCATCCGTTGTTTCCTCCATTTGCTTGTAATTTAATTTATTTCTTAGGTGCGTTTTTCGCGCAACCGTTTGTTCTGAACTTAGTATATTACAGCATTGCGATTATGTCAATGTGCAATTTCGACATTTTTTAACTTTTGTTTTCAAGCATTTTTCACAAACGGGGGATTGGGTGCGCGTTTTTACGCGCAACTTTTGCGCACTGGTTGCAGGTCGGTACGTAAGCCGGGGACTGTTGGGGAGACACGCACTTTCGCCCTCGCTACGCTTCGTGACTAAGATTCTGTACGAAATTATGCTCTTAGGTTTTCTATGCACGACGAAACCGTCGAAACTTATATAAATGTATATGCTAGATGGTTTGCTATAATCTCACAGTTTATAGTTACTGCTTCATTGTGTACGCTTTGGCGGTTACAAATGACACGCTACTCACAAGTTCTAGTACACTCCACAGTAGTTAATTCTCGACTAAGCCATCAATACATGTCTATAAGTCCATTTTTATGAGGCTTTACGGCTGGGTTTTTGGAGCTGTTTTTGGGATTTTTGCAGTTTCAGCTACTTTTCTCGCAAT
>OHDC01001079.1_pt1 | contig 11266 bp, 16 predicted proteins | sample 1566851 | NCBI WGS metagenome assembly OHDC01 (sample SAMEA3879590, study PRJEB24766) | human gut metagenome | biome: human-associated habitat; feature: feces | place: USA | collected 1985/1987 | reverse complement strand
TTATAATAAAAAATCAAAATAGGACTTTTACCTTAATAGATAAAAGTCCTATTCGGTTAAAAGTGGAAAATTTCTATTGCTACACAAAGAGCAATACAAGAAAAAAATCCCGTATAAAAATATCTTGCAATACCTTGATGAACAATATTATAATGGCACATAAAACAAATAACCAGAATCCAAAGTATTGCTCCAATTATTTTATTCAGTTTCATCTAATAATTCCTCCAATGCTACTGCGGCAATACGCATATCTACACGTTCGCCAAGTACATTTGTAATTTTATACATAAGTTCTTGTTTATTTTCTGGTGTAATTAACATATTATATTTATCCGCAATCTTTAAAATTCCCTGTTTAATTGCTTCTTTATTAGTTATAATTGGTGGCATATAAATCGTAAGATAACTTAACTCTTTATAATAATTTTTAAGAGTCTTTGATTTAGAAACCGGACAAGCTAATATAGAAGATTTTGTCCTGCGAACTTGTTGAATTACAACTGCATCTATTAATTGCTGTGGCGGGTCTGAAAATCCCTTCTTTGCAGACAGAACCTTAATTTCCGTCATTAATTTAGAAAGGGTCGTCATCTTTATTCTATTATTTTTCTTTTTAGCTGCTTCATAGTCATATTCAATTTCTTTTAAGGCTGCCATAATCAAATATCCTGAAAAATAAATTCGCCATTGTGTTTCTTCATATATTCTCTATATTTATCTCTGTTATATCCAATTTTAGGGTCAGAAAAAGCTGCGGCATATGCTCTACGCTCACAAGTTCCGCAAATACAAACGCCTACAGTTCCAATGCTTGTAGGGGTAAAATGATAATCAAAACCGCCGCCAATAGCTCCATGGTAGCCACGGGGATTTTTATGCTCCTTTTCATCATGCTCTTTAGACCATTTTTGGATAGCCTCTTTTTCTTCTTCAGTGATTGGAAAGCCTCTATACATATCTTTTCTCATAGCTTCTCTATCAGTTTGTGCTGTTTCAACTTGTTTTTTCATTGCGATTAATTCATCATCTTTATAATTTTCTGCTTTAAGCTGGGCATTTTCTGTTTTTAATCTCTGAATTTCATTATCTTTACTTTTGGATAATTCTTTAATATCCATTAAATAATCTTCAATGGTTTTATCAGATACAAAAATTCCACTATGCTTAAATAATTTTTTTGTTCTTTCATCACTTGGCATATTCATCTTCTCCTTTTTTATTATAAATAAATAATATAATAAAAAGAGCAATAAATCAATTATTGCTCTTTATAATTTTTTACTAAGATTTTATAGATTTCATTACAACGTATAAAATCTTCAGAATTTCCACCATTGTCAGGATGAGTGCTTTTTAAAGCAATTTTCATAAACTTTAATGTATCCTTCGGTAATACTTTACCTTTCTTCAAGTCTGTCTGCGGCATTGTGTTTTGAAACTTTAATCTTGAATTTAAAACTTCAAGAGCATATATATGACTCTTTAAAGTTCTGTTTTCTATCTTTAAAGTTTCATTTTCTCCTAAGCAACTCATAAGAAGACTTATATTTACCATAAGGATAAGTAAAAGTAAAGTGATAACAATTTTCATTCTATCTCCTTTTAAGTAAGGAGAATTATCTCTCCTTACATCTCACTCAGCAAATCTTCAGATACATTATCAGTCTCTCCAGAAGCTTCAGCTTGAGCCACAGCAATTCCAGATAAACATTTAAAATCATAATTTTTGTGCTTATATGCGGCAAATCCTGGACGATTCAGAATTCTACACACAACACCTTCCCGCACATGGGTTTTACCAATCGGGTCTGGACCGTCATAGTATCTTTCTGCGATTTCTTTAATGTACTCTCCTGGATTTACTTCCTCTGGAACAAAGCCTCTCCACAGAAGCGGAACACATTTAACACCCATCTGCTCACAACGATAACGCATAAAGTCTGGAGTATATTCTACTACATCACCATCTTCATTTGTAGTTGTCATACGATAAACATATAAATCAGATTTTTTGTTATCTGGGTCACAACCATAAGAAAATATAGTTTCTTCACCATACTGTTTGATGAACTCTTTATTGTTTAACTTCTTATTGCTAGCTTTTGGCATGATTGGAGTTCCATCATCAGTAAAACCAACAATTTCATAATAAACAGTTTCATCTTTATGAAGTTTTCCTTCAAAGATTTTCTCATGTTTTTCCCTAAATTCATTAGAACCATAAAAGCCGCCATCAAAAGAGTCTAATACAGTTCTGCGGGTTCCAGATATAAGACCCCAGTCATACTTAGGTTTGCTATGCTTATTGAAATAAGCAATCATAGCTTTCTGTAACTTATTGAGTTTTCTATTTCGGTCTTTAATTTCACAGAAAACCGCAAGTATATTTGTTGGAACAATATCTACTAGCCTTGGTAAATAACCAGTTCTACCAGAAGTACCGTGCATTTTAAGAGTAATTTCCACAAGGTCGCCATTCTTAAAAGCTCCCATATTATAAGCAAGCTGTTCCGTGTCTGCATGTTCAACAAAAAGCGGAGCGATTGGTACTTTCTTTTTGCGAATTTTGTTTACCCTATTATCAGCAGAGTGATGTTTACGGATAGGGATATACTTTTTACAAATTTCATGTCCATTCAAAGTAGTAACAGTATCACCAATATTGAGTTCATCAAGATTGATACCTGTATAAGCTACGCATTTGAGAGGAAGGAATAAACCATCAGATTTTTCACCTCTTAACCGCACAGCAGTAACATTTCTTTTCTTTGGGTCCATGTATCCAGTATCTGGGGTACCGTCTGGTTTCTTTCTTAATAAATGATTCTCAAGGCAAAACTCTTCAGATAACTGAAGGTCTATTGGAAAGTAGATACCGATTTCGCCCATCACAATATCTAAAGAAACACAAGTATCATTTCCAAAAAAAGTTACGATATTTAATCGGTCAGCGTTTGGATGTTTTCTTAATTCATTTACTTTTACTACATAACCACAATGTTCAGACATATGCATCTTCTCCTTTTCTTTTTATTTAGATGTAATATACCAATATTTATCACAATATTTCTTTTTCTGCGTAGCAGCATTACGAATCTTATTCATAATTCTACTATGCGTTGCTTCTGTGATAGTAATTTTATTTTTACCATGATTCATTTCATGAGTAATAAGATATTCAGCAGCATCATCAAGAGAATTAAAACCTTTATAAATCTTTTTACCCCGCTTATCTTTGCCAATAAATACTCTATGAGGGTCTTTTTTCATATCTATATAAGTTTCAACTGGTCCTTCTTCGATAGTGCCTTCAATTCTATATTCTGCCAATTCAGCGCAAGTATCGTCAATAGGAGACGACTCAACTTTCTCAAAAACATATTTCAAAAGACAAGCATCATCAAGTGCATTATGATTTTGTTCAATTTCATTTCCACGAATATAATTAGCAATTTTCCCAAGATTAATTGGTTTAATTAAACCATAATGCACTTTTACCTTTGGTGCATAATCGGTCAAACTGGATTTAATGTAACTTAACATTGCCCCTGCTTTAAAATTTGTAGACCTTTTAATATTGGCTTTGAGAAACTGCACATCAGTATTACCATAACAATAAAATACATTCTGCTCATTTGGAGATTTTCTCATACACCAATCAAATAAATCAGAAAATACTTCATTCGGTAAAGCTGCATCTACAAGCATTTCATTTGTAATACCTGTTAAATCAGTAATAAATTTAGTGATTTTTCCTTCTGGTTTTACTAAAGAATAGAATGTATCTCCATTTTCATTAATACATCCAATAGAGATAATTTCATTTGTAAACTGAGCTGCTTCAAAGTCAATAAAAAAATTCATAAGTTACTCCGCCTTTTCTTTTTTCTTTTCTAATTCCTTAAATACTTTTACTGCTTTCTGATAATTGTCGCCATGAATTGAATCTGGAATTGCATATATTACTTGCTTAAAATTCTTTCTTTCGCTGGTAAGATATTTGTTGAACAAAGTAATAACTTCTGTTGCGTCTTGACCAAATACACCGCATCCAAAAGCTCCAAGAATAAGTGTATCTACTTGCTCTCTTGCGGCAATATCAAGAACAAATTTAATGCGGCTTTCCAAAATTTTGGAATTTTCTTCCGCAGTAATTCCATATCCATATTTTTTGTTTGGTGTAAGATTAGGTGCCGCGCAAGTAATTACGCTACAATACTCTTGGTCATCACCTTGTTCAAACATAATATATGGAGAAAAAATAGCTCTATTTTCATACATCGCTTTATTTAGATGCTTATTATTCCATTCATAATATGAAGGAAATTCTCTTAAAACATTATATAAATAAGAACTTTGACACAAACATTCTTCTTGCGCTCTTGAGCCCTGTAAGAAACCGCCACCAGGATTTTTATATGAAGCAAAATTTAATACACAAATATTTCCCTTACTGAAAGTTTCTTTTGCCTTAAAAATTGCTTCAACACTTCCAATATCCCATAAAAATACAGGCATATCTTCTGGATGCCAAGGACAAGGCACAGAAGTATTTCCAGTATAAATATGGCTATTCTTTTTAGCATATTCTATATCTTTCTTATATTTATGTGCCATATCTAAAGTTCTCTTTTTGGCTGTTTCTGCTCTACCTTTACGATCTCCATCCCAGTAATATTTAATTCTGCCCATTTAATAACTCCATAACCACTTTATTGATGAGCTTGCCATCAGCTTTTCCTTTAAGTTTTGGCATAATATTTTTCATAACTAAGCCTTTCATTTTTGGACTAATTGGCTCAGTAACCACCTGAGAAAGCTCAATTAATTCAGTATTAACAAATTCTTTAACTTCATCCTCAGACATCTGCTTTGGCGCAATCTCATCAATGTATTTCATATTTTCTTTGTACATACTAAGTAAGTCTGTACGATTTGCCGGACATGTATCAATCTGCTCCTGGCAGGTTTTCTTACATTTCAAGATAGCCGCATCAACAACTTCTTCTGTAATATTGTCTTTACACTTCTTTTCGATTGCCATATTTTTAGTACAAGTTACAATATCCGCAATTACAGTTTTTTTAATTCGATTCTGCTGCTTTATGCTATCAGTCAAATTTTTCATCAAGTTCTCGAAAGTCATCTAATGTAACCTCTCCTTCTCTTTTCATCTTTTCTACTAAATCTTCATATTCAGCAAGTCGTTTAATATGTTTAAAAAAGGGACAAATACTACAAATATCGTCTACTCTTGGGTAATGTCCATAAATATCTCTCATCCATTCTTCTGCTCTGCATTCTTTGATTCGACAATCCCAATTATCTTTTGGTCTAGTCATTCGACTCATTTTTATTTTCCCCCTCTCTTAACTTTCTATAATTATTATATAATTTTTATTATAAAAAATCAACGATGAAGATAAAAATAATCAAATATATCTTCAACGGAATACATAACTTGCATTTTTGCGTCAATAATTTCTGTATCTATATTTGGAACTTCATAAATTATAAGTTTACCATTTTCAGCGAAGTCACGGATATATTCTCCAATTTTTTCTGTATTTGTAATAAAAGCCATTGTATCTATAATACCATTAGCCATTATAGAAACAGTCATACTTTCTCTATCTAATTTATGAAGTTTTGCATATTCATTACAAGCCGCTATAAAACAGTTTGCTAATTTACAAAAAATTATTTTATCACTTTGATATGAAAGTCTTTCCATTTTAAATCTCCTCATAATTTCTAAGCATAAGTTTTGCTACATATTCAGCATCTGGGTCTTCCGGCATTTCTTCTTCAGAAACATATTCTAATGCTTCCTCTTTCATAAATTCTTGATAGCCTTCTCCATACCAAGTCCAATTATCTACTCCGCTGCATTCAAGCTGGCTTAATTCTAACTTTGCCGCAAGTAAATTTAGAAGAGTTTCTTTTGAAATCTTATAATAAGTATTACTACTTTTGCAGTCCAATATTATTCTCCTTTATTTATACAAAATTGTATACTGTACCCAAACTTCATTGCAACCACCATTATTATGATTTTCTACAGTAAAATGATTAACTTTAACGTCAATAATAGTATATTTATCACTTAATATATCTAAACGTTGTCTAAGAGCAGATTCTGCAAAAGCTACTAATTTAGGATCTATTCCACCACCTGAATCCTTCCACTTACATATTGAAATTTGTTTACATAAAGTATCTACATGCATATTTTATCTCCTAATTCTATTACATTGTGAAATAACATAGTTGCTTGATATGGCGGAATATTTCTATTATCATGAAAATGTCCAAAATAATATCTTTTATATCTGCACATATCAATTATATTATTCAAATATCTTTCTGTACTTTTGTCAATCATTTTTTGATTAACTTGCGGTAAAAATAAATCGCATATGTAAGGTTCAAACATTCTTGGACAAGTATGTGAAAAAATATAGTCACATTTAGAATTTTCTTTTAAAAGTCGTAACCCTATACCCATCTCATCATCAGTCATTTGTTCTTCCGAAAACCAGGAATAACCATTAGTTAAACGATAATCTTTATCTGGTGAATAAGCTCCTGGAAATACAAGTGCTTTTTTCCCTTCTATATCATAGAGAGATGGTTCATCAAAAGCATATTTAATAAAAGGGTATTTATTTTCAATCCAAACAAGTCCATTCCAAAAGATATCTAAATGCCAATCATCAGGATTTTTCTCCGCACAGTTTGCAGGTCTTTCCTCATGATTACCTCTTATAACGAAATAAGTTAAATTATATTTTTCACTATATTTAAGAAGTTTTTCTTTAAAATTATCATCTCTATAATTAAAGAAATAATTTCCGCCAAAATCTCCAAGTATAATTAAATAATTTGTGTCTACGGCATTAATTCTACCTGACTCGCAAAAATCCCGCACAGGCTGAAATCGCCCATGTAAATCTCCAGTAATCCATATTTTATTCATTATATCTACGCTCCTATTCTTCTATGGCACACAAAAAACCATAAATTTCAATAAGAAACATAATTGCATCTCTAAAATTTTTGTCTAAGATTTCCTGCACATCTTTGTATTCTTCCTTCTGAATTTTATCTACTTCATCTAGCATAATTGGTTCTAAGTAGCAAAAATAATTAAAAAAATCATCTGCTGTTGTTCTTGAATCTAATATCTCTTGATTTTTCATATTCTTAATCGCATTTCTTGTAGCTTCATTAGGAATAAGGCATTTCTCATAAGGTGCATTTTCACTATAATGCTCTAAAAAGTACATAAGTCTAAATCCATTACCTACTTTTTTACCATTATAAGGATTTTGAAACAGAGTATGTTTTGCTTGCCCGCAAATGCTAGAAACACATCTTCTCATATTGTAATGAGAAATTAAATCTCTATGTTTGAGAAATCTGTTAATCCAAGCAACATCATAAACTGGATTAAGCCAATAATAGTCAGTATATAAAATCTCTACAAAATTAATATTTTGTTTTTTAAGATTATCGACAAAGTGGCGAACATCCATAAGTTCACAATGCTCACCATTTGGTAATTTATATTCTTTGATTCTTAGGCTATCAAAGATAGCTTCTTCTTTCGATGGAATGTAAATAGCTTTCGTATCAATATCTGAACCTTCAAGGTCGCATTGATAATTTTGGGAACCATAAAGAAAAATACCTAAGATATGTTTCTCATCAATTCCTTCAGAAATAAGTTTTTCTTTATGTGCCATAATTCTTTCATTAATAATATTCATATTCTAAATCTCCTGCGGTTGGGTCATAATTATTGTGAATAAGTTTTAAAGCATCTAATGAGGTTTGAGAAAACTCAACTTCATCAATATTTTCATATATTTCTTTTGCGGTTTCTGGAATACTTTTTTTATTTTCCCAAACATTGTTTAAACAAACAATCATATTGTAACACTGGTCATATTTGTCGCCTCCTAAATATTCACCTAATTTAAGTAAATACTCTGCGTCCTCAATACCCCAATCACAACTATGACTTTCTTGAAATGTTTTTGCTTCTACTGGAATTGTAAAAATAGTAATTCCTATTAAAGAACTAATTAAAATTTTCTTTATCATTTTCATCACCTTTTCTTTTTATTATAAAAATATTATATTATAATTAATGTAAAAAATCAATAAAGAGAAAGTGTTTAAACTTTCCCTTTATTTTCTTTTCATAAAAAATAATGCAATACTGGAGCATATTTGTTTAATAATTTTTCAGTTAAAGTATTAGAAAGAGTCATATGGTCTTTCATATCTGCTTGTTTTACAATAAAAGCATAACTGTCTTTAGATTCTACTATTTTACGAATATAATCTTCATATTCTTGTTCATTACTTTTTGTTAATAAAATAACTGAATTATAATTAGTTTCTCCTATAGCCGCAACTAATTCTTCTTCTGGACATTCTGTATCTTCTAACAAATCATGTGCTAATCCTATCATATAAGCTCTAGTAGAATTTAAATGAATTTCTTCAGCTCTTATCGCTGCATATTCAGCTACTCTTGTAGCATGACCAATTTTCTTTCTGGAATAATATTTAGCTGATAAATTAAATATTTTTGTTAATTGCTCAAAATTATGTTCCATTCATTTCCTCCTTTTAAAAGTTACAATTAAATTATATAATATTTGAATTAAAAAATCAAAAAGGGTAGAAGAAATTAATTCTTCTACCCAAAATATTATTTATTTTCTAAAGCAGTTTTTGCTTTTTCAAGGACGCCCTCAAGAGTGGTTCCACGAACCATTCTATCAACGACCTCAGAAACGCTTTCATGACGAGCAATAGCATATGGAGCGAATCCTTCTGCAACACTACGCATCAGTTCTGCGTTAGACTGTGAATTCATAGATTCAATAAGACCTGGCTGAATTGCACTTAATACATCTACGATTGCTTTAGCATAAGCTTCCTGACGAGCCTGCTCCAGCTCAATCTTCTTAGCTTCTACTGCAGCTTTCATATCTTCTTCAGCTTTCTCTCTCTTAATCTTTTCATCATTAATAGTATTCAGGACATCCTGTAAATCAAGCTCTGCCTGTCTAGCCGCAGCTTTCTCTGCCTCAGCTTTACGATTTACTTCTGCCTGAGCTGCTAACTGATTAAGAGCACGCTCTTTATCAAGTTTCTGTTTCAGAGCATCTTTCTCAGCCTTAATCTGCTGTTCCTCAGACTCAGCCTCAAGTTTTCTTTTAGCGATTTCCGCATGTTTCTCAATATCAGCAAGCTCAAGAGCCTGTCTAATATTGTCATACTGAGATTCATTTAACAGTTCTGCAATGTCGTCCTCAACAGAAATAGAAAGAATTTCTGCATCATACACATACATTCCATTTTCTGCAAACTCTCTACCTCTCCATGGCTTAGCATCTTTATCTGTTTCCTCTGCTGGAGCCGCAATCGCTACATTTCTTACAATATCAGAATAGTTCTTCCAGAACTCTTCGATAGTATATTTCTTAGCCTCTCTCTTAATAAGAGAACGCTCTTTATCACAAAGATATTTAACATAGTTCTCAACGCTGAACCATTTATCTTTCATCGCAATATCGAAGTTTACACAGTAAGAAATCTTAACAGATGCTCTTACAAAGTCAGAAGTCTCGATATTAACAATATCAGAAATTTTATTATTCTCATGTCTCAGGAATACTGTACTCAGCAGATGGTCTGTTGTTTTTGGTTTTCCAGTACTCATCTGAAGTTCTGCAAGTGTCTGGTCATAATCCAGAAGGATTGTACTAGGACCACAAACAACTTTACGAGTTCCATTTTTAGATACTATATTAACCGCATAACCAGTCCATACATCAACAGAAACAACATCATCAAACTTATTGTCAAGAGTAATTGTTCTCGGCTTTGTATAAGAGGTTCCTCTGGAAATACTTGCTTTTGCTTCAAGAGAAGCTAAACTACTATAATTAGAATCAATAGCACTTGAAGTTGAACAACAATATGCTAAATTATCCATATTTGCGGCAGTACGTAAACTCTTTTCAACTGATTTTTCTGATAAACCAACATTATATTTAAGAGCTTCAATATTACCTGGATATAAAAGGTTACATTCTTTTTCAGTAAGCTTACGTTTAACAATAACCTGTGTACGTGGATCTGGTAAAAACATAGCTGGACCTTTAACTGTAGTGATTTCACCTGTAAGACGATTCATTACATAACGTCCTTCACCCGCAGGAATTGCAATAGCATGATGCATAATTTTATTATCATAAGAGATAATTGCATGCTCTGGACGTGGATAGTAAATCATCTGCTGGTCGCCTGTAATAAACAGCTCTTCACCCACTGGATGTACTGTACCATCTTCATCTTTGTATTCAGCAATTACTTTTACATAAACACCGCTAATCTTACTCAGCTCAATAGCTTTAAAAATATAACCGCCTTTTGGAGATGTAACGAACTGTTCTGTTGGCTCTGGGAATACTACTTCTGGACCATGAACATAACGTTTGTTTCCATTTTCATCTTTAAGAATACAATATTCAAGGCGTTCAAGAGTAACTGCCTCACGTACATAATCACCATGATTATTTACAGGAATTACCTCGATACCTGTTGGTGGAATATAAAATGAAATTTCAGTTCCTTTAATAACCAAAAGCTGACCATTTACGCAATTTGTAGTTGTACCAGCAATTTTATTACCTTCGGAGTCAATAACCTCACCCTGATTAGAATTTGCGGCATCTGCTTCATAAACTCTTGCCAGAAGGTATTGATTAGAACGAAGTGCATGACCTTTAACTACTTTCGCCATCTGTCCTGGATAAAGAGCAAAACTTACCGGACCCCGCACGTTAATTTTTTCACCGATATGAATATTATCCGGCAAAGTGTTTGATGTACCAGTCTGCGGATGTTTGTTTCCTGCTACTGGATTCTTTAAGATAACATACCAGTTTTCTGGTGCTGTTGTAAATAAAGATTTTGCTTCTGAATATCCACAAGGCTCAAAGCTTTTTGTTTTTGGATTAAACCGCACTAATTTATCTGACTGAGATAAGGACATTTTTGTCGGTCCAACAAGACAAGATACATGACCTTTTGTTTCATCAAGAACATAGCTATACTCATTGATACTTAATACTAAATCTTTCTGAATTGAATTTTCCATTGATTTTTCCTTTCTTTTTGTTTCCTTTAATTAGCCATCAACTGTTTGATGCCCTGTGATTTTGCTGATGTGTGATAA
>OHDC01001058.1_pt1 | contig 11550 bp, 10 predicted proteins | sample 1566851 | NCBI WGS metagenome assembly OHDC01 (sample SAMEA3879590, study PRJEB24766) | human gut metagenome | biome: human-associated habitat; feature: feces | place: USA | collected 1985/1987 | reverse complement strand
CTATTGAGAAAATGGGAGGTTCTATGGACGACGAAACCCAAGCTATTTTAGGGGACGTAGGCGGAATTGTGGACGGAATAGGGCAAATGGCACAGGGGTACGCAACTATGAACCCGGCCCAAATGATACAGGGAGCCGTAGGTATGCTAACTTCCGTCTTTGACCTGTTCAACTCCCGCGACCGTAAGGCCGAACGAGCCATTAAGAAACACGCTGCTGCCGTCGAAGAATTGGAACGCGCCTACAAAGCACTTGAACACGCCGTAGATAAGGCGTTAGGCGAATCGGTTTACGATAACCAAAAGGCCCTTATTAACAATATGCGCGAACAACGCGCGCACTTGCGGGCTATGTGGGAAGCGGAAGAAAGCAAGAAAAAAACCGATAGTGGTAAGGTAAACCAATATAAGGAGCAGTACGAAGAATTAGGCCGCCAAATCGAAGACACCATAGCCGAAATTACGGAAAGCGTAACGCAGACTTCGGCAAAGGACTTGGCTACGCAATTGTCCGACGCGATAGCCGAAGCCTACTCCGACGGTTTCAACAGCGACAAAGTAAAAAGCGCGATTGAAAAGGTTACGAACCAGGTATTAGGTAATGCCGTAAAGAACGCCTTAAAAAAACAATTCCTCGAACAGCAGCTACAAAATGCCGTAAAGCAGTTGCAGCGCGATATGGGTTTTAACGATGAAGGCGGCGGTTCCTTCGACGGCTTGACCCCGGAAGAACAGCAACGGTTTAAGGATAGAGTAAAATCAATAGCCCAAGGGTACGCCGAAGCCTTGAAGTTGTACGAAGATTTGTTTAAGGACTTGGACGATAACGGCGACCCTACTACGAGCCTATCCGGTGCAATTAAGGGAGCCAGCCAAGAAAGTATAGATTTATTGGCCGGACAAACGAACGCCGTACGTGTAAACCAAGTGCAGGAAATAGAAATCTTGCGCCAGCAGCTTATACACCTTGCCAACATCGACGGCAAATTAAGCGTATCGAACCGGCACCTTGAACAGATAGAAAAGAATACTTCGGGAAGCGCGTCCGACCCGTTACGGGCGCAAGGAATAACAATGTAGCGATATGGAAGTAAATAAACGATTGGCCCGCGACGCCAAAAAGAAAGGCATTTGCGAAGAATGGTACGACCGCCTTATAGATACCAAGGAGAAAGACAAACTTATAAAAATGTACCTTGAAGGTATCGACTTTTGCCTAAGCAACGAGTACCCCAGCAACGAATTTATACGCCAGCACTTCGTAGGTACTTGCGAAGCCTACGGCGTGTTCCTCGACCAAGCTATTACGGCAGGAAACTTCCGGCACGTAGTAGCCCTTGGCCGTTGCGAGGGTACCGCCACTTACGACGGTTGGAACGTAGGGCAGGTATTCGCAAAGCACCAAAGCCGGTTAAAGGTTCTTGCTACCGGTAATTCCTTCGTAATGGTAGACGTATTCGACGATACCACCGTAGAAGTAGAAGCACGGGATAACGCGAAGATTTGCGTAAACCACTACGGCGGGAACTTGACGACTACCACCGGCGACGGCGAAGGTAACGCGATAATAAAAGTTATTCGAAAAACGACTAAAACGTATTGATATGGCAGACGAAAGTAACATTATCCTAAATATGCCCTTCGATGAAGCGGCCGGTTCTACCATTGCTTACGATTACAGCAAGACACGGGCGGACGGTACGGTAGTAGAAGCGGACTTTACCGGCGGAAAGCAAGGCAATTGTATAAAGTTCGACGGTAACGGGCATTGCGATATAGACAAAAACGTAATTCCCCTTACCGGGAACTTTACCCTGCTTGCCTGGTTGAAGCGTTCAGCCTTCCCGGACGGCTTTACAGGTAAGCGTATCGGATTCTTTGCCCGCTGGGAAGCCATAGAAGGTTATACGGAAGCGTGGTTTAACCTTGCGGCCGATACTTGGGGCTATTGGGCTATCGTCAAAGAGGGCCTAACAATCCGCATTTACCTTGATACCGCATTAGTACAGACCATTACGCTACCCGCCCAGCCTACCGGTTTCGCTATCCTGCAAGACATCTATACGACCGCCAACGGGTACGGTTGTATCGACGAAGTTAAGGTATATAATACCGCCTTGCCGCAGGAAGAAATTACCGAAAGTATTGCTACGGTGGCGCAATTGGCTTACAGTATAGACGGAACCGATTTTAAGGCTTGGGATATTTATGTAAGCGAAAGTAACGGCCTTCTTGACCGTCCCAAAATGAAAACCCCGGTTTCCGTTGATTGGCCGGATTATCACGGGGAGATAGTAGACCTTGAAAACAAGATACTGCAACCCCGCGAAATAGCCCTTAATTGCTTTATGAAAGCGAACGGGAAGGTAGACTTTGTTACGAAGCTAAACGACTTCTTGGACGTATTCAACCGGCCCAACACCCAGCGGCTTATGGTAGATATACACCCTACGAAACCGTTGCTTTACGAAGTCTATAACGAGAACGGGGTAGCCATTAACAAACGTTGGAACGACGACCTTATGGTAGGAACCTTTACCTTGAAATTGAAGGAACCCGACCCGGTAAAGCGTATCGTACGGCACCAGCGTTTAAGCAATGATACGAAAACGCTAACGATTACCCTAACCAGCAAGAAGGCGGTTACTATCTTTTGGGGCGACGGAACCCAAACGAACGACGTTTACGGAACCGACGTAACAACCAGCCACGAATATACGACCGACGGAATTTTTTACGCCATTGTCGCCGGAGTTATCGAAGAAATAGAAAGTTTCACTACTAACGGTATTATCGTATGGAACAAATTATAGTAAGACACCCGGACGGGACTACGGCCCTATTGACTTCGCGGGCGCGTAAGTCCGGAGTTACCAAGGCCGAACAAAGTATTACGCTGTTAGGGGCGGATACGGTGGCGATAACCGTAAAAAGTGCCACGCCCTTAACCTTCCACTTGGGCGACCAAATAGACGTTTACGGGAAGACTTATACCCTTAACCAGCTTCCGGGCATTAAGAAGACCGGAAACCGGAACTTCGAATATACCCTTACTTTCGAAGGGGTACAGTACGAGTTAATCGACGCGCAATTTTTGTTACCGGACGATACCGTATTAGATAGCTTTACGGGCGATTTAGAAGACTTCTTAGGTATTCTTATCGGGAACCTTACCCGCGTATATCCGGGTAAATGGGTGTTAGGCGTTTATCCGGCCAATACGGAGTATAAAACGCTTACCTATACGGAAAAGAATTGTTTGGAAGTGTTGCAAGACCTTTGCGAACAGTACAGCACCGAATTTGAGATTACCCAAGCTAACGGCGTTCGTACGCTCAATATCAAAACGGCCGGGGTAAACTTCCCCTATACCTTCCGGTACGGACGTACCGGCGGGCTTTACGAATTAACGCGCCAAAACATCAATTCCAAGAACGTAGTTACCCGGCTATACGTCTACGGCGGTAGTAGCAACCTTGGGGACAAATACCGTTATACCCGTCTTTGTCTTCCGGGCAAAGCTAAAAACGCTTCCTACATCGAGGACGCGGCCGCTATTGCGGCTTACGGGTTGAAGGAGAATACAAAGATATTCGACGACATCAGACCCGAACGCTACGGCGAAGTAACAGCCGCCGGAAGCGCGTATTATGCTTTTAAGGACGCTACTATGAACTTCGACCTTAACGAAAAGGATAGCGCGGGTAATACAAAGTGGCTTATCGACGGAGCTACTGCAAAGGTAAAGTTCACTACCGGAAACTTGGCCGGCTATGAATTTGACATACACAAGTACGACCACGCGACGAAGGAAATACAGGTAGTACCGTTCACGGACGAAAACGGCATGAAGTTCCCCAGCGAAACAAGTGCGGCGTTTCAGTTCGGCGTAGGCGATAAGTATTTCTTCACGGATATAAATTTGCCGGACACTTACAAGACCGACGCGGAAAACAAACTCCTTGCGGAAGGCAACAAGGCAATAACCGAATACAGCCAGCCGCAAGTACAGTACGGGTTAAGTATCGACGAAAATTTTATACGTCAGTTCGCCGGCGAACTGACCGTAGTAAACCTTTTTGCCGTCGGCGATTATATCCCAGTGGAAGATGAAGACATAGGCGTAAACAAATCGGTACGAATTACGGCCTTTACGCGCGATTTGCTGCGGGAATACAAGTATAATATAACCTTGGGCGACAGCGTAACCAAAACGACGATAACCCGCGTTATCGAAGACTTGCAGAAAATCGACAATGTTATAGAGATAAACGACCTTGCCGACCCGTCGAAGGCCCGCCGCAATTGGAAAGCCAGCCAAGAAGTATTAGCTAATGTTTTCGACCCCGAAGGACACTATTACAGCGAGAAGATAAAGCCGCTTTCGATTGAAACGACCATGTTAGCCACCGGCGCACGTTCCCAGCAGTTCGTATTACAGAACACCCGCTTTGAACCGAACTACGAAGGGAATCCCAATACGGTAAAGGTGGTAGGCGGTACGTTGGTTCACTATACGATAGCGGAAACCGTAAAAAGTTGGCAGCTAAATACGGCCACCTTTTCGAACCTTGTAAGCGGAACGGTCTATTACATATACGCCCGTTGCCAAAAGACAGGAACGGCCGGAAACATCGTTTTCGACACAGTACAGCGAGCGGTAGACGGCGACCCTACATATTATTATTTCTTGATAGGGAGCCTTAGCAGCGTGATAACCGATACCGACGGGAACCGGCCGGCGCGTCTTATCGCCCTAACTTATGGCGCAACGACAATTAACGGTCGTTTCCTTGCTACGGGGCGGATTCAAAGTGGCGACGGACAAACTTATTTCGACTTAGACGCCGGAGAGATTGGGGGGAACATTAAATTTCGTGCGTCTGACGGGACATTAAAGGATGTTGCTGAATTGGAACAAAGCGACATAGAATATTTGCGAGATGCTTTTAAGGATGCAAGAACAGAAATAGAAGGCGGTGTAGCCCTTTCCGGATTTATAGGTGTACGCGATACGGAACAGAATGTAGCAGCTGCTATGGCCGGTTATAATCCCACCGGAGAATCCGATTATCCGTTGATATTCGCAGGAGCGCAACAAGGGAATGTAGAGTATTACGGATGGACAAGCAATAGCTATACCCATATCTACACCCAAAGCGCGACGCCGAGCAATGGGGATAATTGTTTCGACAATAAAGGCTCTGTCGTAGGAACTGTAACGAATATCGTAGGGGCGCAAATTTTCGCATTATCCACAACGGGCGAAACCTATCAACGCAATACCGGAATCGACTTTACCGCGAAAACGCCCTCTGCAATGGAGGGCAACCGGGCCAAGTTCCGAGTATATAAGGACGGACGATGCGTTTCCAATTACTTTGAAACGAGCGGGTCGTATAAAACGATATATACAAAAACCAACTGCCCGCCTTCGCAATTTACTACGGTGTTGGCAGTTTCCGAAAATTGCTACATGGCCTTGACCGCCGGAGCACAATTCGGGGTTTTAATGGAGGCCAACGAAGACCATAACGGGTATAATTGTGCGTTATATAATTCATCATCATATCCCTGTACGGTCGTAAAGGGTACAAAATCTTCCTATACCCAAGTTGGGGTATTATCTCCCGGTGAGTTAATGGAGTTTGTGAATATTTATGGAACTTGGATTTTACGAAACCATACTCGCTATTCTACGAAGGCAGAAAGTTAGTTTTTAATTTTTTACCAACAAGCGTATTATAATAATACGCAACGGGGTATTTTTGTGTAACTTAATATTTCGACAAAATGAGTACAACAAGAGGGGGCGAAACGGTTTCCGCCCAAATTGGAACAATCGGCCCCATTGAAGGGCTAAGTACGGGTAACTTCAAAATGGAAGATACGCCGTTTAACATTAAGAACGACGGCGGTTTCTCCGTCGTTCTTGAAGTAAACCTTTGGGGCATGGAGCCGGGCAAGTTCGTAGCTACGCGCTTCGAAATAGGTTGGAACCCCGAAATAGTCCGCGAGATTAAGCAAACGAGTATTAACGCTACCCCTTGTTTGGGGGTACTAAATCTTATACGGCTATGGGTTTATTGATTGGAGTAGGAAACACGAAGCCGACGTTTCCCTACGATTACTACTACGGTATAGAATGGGATTCTAACGTAGCTTCTTCGGCTTGTACCCGAATTGGTCGCCCGGAACTTCACGTTTCGCTGCCTATTCAAAGTAAAATGCGCCGTTGTGTCTTGCGCGACAACGGAACGGTAGCTTATTACCTTCACGCGAACGACAGCACCAAGCGCGATACGGGAGCCGCCGCCAAACTTGACGGCACCGACGGGCAAGTAATGGTAGAAATACCAGCCCACTACCGCAAATTTGAAGTAGACGGTACTAAATTCCGGTGCCTTCTTTCCGAACACGCGCTACCGGGGTTCCATTTGGTGCAGCTTGCCTATCGTTCGGCTTACGAAGCGGCCGTAGACCGCACCGTATCGGCTACGCCGAAACTTGCAAGCGTCGTAAATACTTCTACGGCTTTCCGTGGCGGTAACAATACGGCCGGTTGGGACGGAACATATAGAAGCCTTTTAGGTATGCCGGCTACATCTATCAGCCTTACCAACTTTCGGAAGTATGCCCGGAACCGGGGGAATGCCGGCAAGAACGGGGCCGGTTGGAATTGCGACGTTTACGAAGTACAAAAAACTTGCTGGTGGCTTTACGCCGTCGAATACGCTAACTTTAATTGCCAACTTGCCTATAACGCGGAACCTACGAGCGAAGGATATAAGCAGGGCGGATTAAGCCAAGGCGTTACCAATATGAGCGATTGGAGCGGCTATAACAGTTATAACCCTATGGTTCCTTGCGGGGTTACTAATTCTTTGGGGAATAAAACCGGTGTAGTAAACTACACTTACAAGAAAAGCGACGACACCGACGGCCAAACCCTTAGCGTACCCAGCTACCGAGGTTTGGAAAATCCTTTCGGGCACGTATGGAGTTGGACGGACGGATGCAAGTGCAATATTCAAAGTGCGGACGCGGGCGGCGTTAGTGAGTTTTTCGTATGTACCGACCCGGCCAAGTTTCAAAGTAACGACTATACCGATTACGAGAAGCGCGGCGAGCTACCCCGCAATGAAGGTTACGTTAAAATTATGATGATTGGCGAGTACGGCGAAAATATGCCGACAGCAGTAGGCGCAAGTTCTACTACTTACTTCGCCGATTACTTCTATACGAACGTAGTAAGCAATACCGGACAAAGGGGCGTGCTTTTCGGCGGTCGTGCGCATGACGGCGCGCGTGCCGGCTTTTCGTACGCGAGTACGTCTTTCGCGGCGTCGAATACGTATGCGAGTGTCGGCTCCCGGCTTTGCTTTTTACCCGCTTAAAACGACACGCAACGGAACGCATTAACAAAGAAGGTTTAATTACGGCGGGCTTTCGAATTAGCCCAAATTAGGACGAATGCCCGCCGTTCAATTTTTCGCAAAAATGGAAAACAACAGGCAGGACGACGGAAGTTTAGCTTTCTTGCAGATTGAGCCGGACGCGAATAACAAGCACTTCAATTGTTCGGAAATAACCCAGCAGAAGTTAATTAACCTTTCTTTTTGGGTTATTGACTTCTTGGACGACGTTAAAACGAAGTTCGGAACCGGTCGCTTCTTGGTTAAGATTAAGTTCAATAAAGAAGACCCGGATAAAGACGCGCGGAAGTTCTTTACCAATTCGCAAGAAATTAAATATATCCTTGGGAAGATTAAGGAGCGTAACGCCTTCCCGCGTAAAGTAACTATGCGGGCTTCGGGAACAAGGTATTATTTCGAGTGAAAATAAAGGCGGTTTACCCTTGGGGCGTGCTTTTCGGCGGTAATGCGAATAACAGCGCGAATGCCGGCTTTTCGTACGCGAATACGAATAACACGGCTTCGAATACGAATGCGAATGTCAGCTCCCAGCTATGCAGATTTTAACGGGGTAAAAACCTTGCCACTTGGCAAAAAACAACAACTATTTAAGGGGTATTAGTAGGACTTCCCGAACATTCCCTAAGGAATCAGCAAATAAGTAGTGCGATGAAGCGAATAGGTAACTTGTACGAGAAGGTTTGTTCTATCGAGAACTTGCAGCTTGCGGACGAAAAGGCCCGTAAGGGTAAGTTACGCACGTACGGAGTTATCGAACACGATAAAAAACGGGAAGTGAACCTATTGAAGTTGCGCGAAACCTTGCTAAACGGTACTTTCCATACATCGAAGTACGACGTATTCACTATTTACGAACCCAAAGAACGGGAAATATACCGCTTGCCTTACTTTCCCGACCGTATTTTGCACCACGCTATAATGAACGTCTTAGAGCCTATTTGGGTTTCGACCTTCACGGCGGACACTTATAGCTGCATTAAGAACCGGGGGATTCATGCGGCCGCGAAGAAGGTAAAACAGGCCCTACGGGAAGACCCGGAAGGTACTACGTTTTGTTTGAAATTGGATATTCGCAAGTTCTACCCTTCGATTAACCACGACGTGCTAAAATCCATTCTGCGCCGCAAGTTGAAGGATAAAAGGCTACTTCGCCTACTTGACGAAATTATAGATTCGGCGGACGGCGTACCTATCGGAAACTACCTAAGCCAATATTTCGCTAACCTCTATTTAACCTACTTCGACCATTGGATAAAGGAACAGAAGCGGGTAAAGCACTACTTCCGCTACGCGGACGATATTGTAATACTTGCTTCGGATAAATCCTACCTTCATTCCTTAATGGGCGAAATTAGGGCGTATTTGGGGGATTTGAAATTAGAGGTTAAAGGGAATTGGCAAGTTTTCCCCGTAGCGGCTCGCGGTATCGACTTCGTAGGATATGTATTTTTCCACACGCATACCCGAATGCGAAAGGGCATTAAAAAGACTTTTTGCCGGCGGTTGGCGAAGCTGAACAAACGGAAAAGGCCATTATCCGAAAAGGACTTTAAGCAGGCTATTTGCCCTTGGTGGGGTTGGGCGAAGTCTTGCGATAGCAAACACTTGATTAAGAAACTTTCTAAAACATCGAAGTATGAAATCAAATTCAAACGATAGACCGCCCATTTTGCAGGACTTGGGCAACGGCAGTTGGCATTACAACTACAATATTACCGAAGTGGAAGTAACGCCGGAACCTATGGCCGAAGCAGAAGGCGACCAGGTACCGGCCGCAAGGAAGGCGTACGATTACGACACGGTGGAAGTATGGGGCCGGCCGGATTACGACAAATGCGTAAAGGCCGTTTTGCGTTCCCGCCGGGACGAAACCGAAGAATTTAGCCTTATCAATAAGTACAACGCTTTCGTACTTGGGCTATCGACGGACAAAGCGGACAAAACCGAATACGAAAATTACCTTAAAGAAGTGCTTGCGGTTAAAGCAATGGTTCGGGCCGACCTTGCCGCCGCCGGTATCGACGTAGGGGCAGCGGGAATTTAAGCTATGGAAAATATCTTACAGACCTTCGGGCCGCAACTTATTATTATAGCTTGCGTTTACGCGCTTGTTTTGTTCGTGGTCTTCCTTGACCTTTGGGCCGGGATTCGAAAGGCCAAACAACGGGGGGAATATCGGTCTTCGTACGGATTGCGTAAGACAGTAGACAAAATAAGCCGGTATTTCAATATGATACTCGTAATTACATCTATCGACGTGGTGCAAATGTTGGCTATTACGCAGCTAAATCCGCAGACGAACCACACTTTACCGGTATTGCCGTTTTTTACGTTTATCGGGGCTATGTTCGTGGGATTTATCGAATTAAAGAGTATCTACGAGAATAGCGAAGCCAAGGAGCGGGCCAAAATCGGGGATGCGGCTAAAATCCTTTCGCAAATCATCCAGCATAAGGACGAACAGGAGATTATAGCCGGGGTTATCGAGTATCTAAAAAAGGAAAAAGAGAAAGGGGGCGACAATGAAACTAACGCTTAAACGGCGATACTTCGCCGAAACCTATACTATCGGTACGCTGTTTATTGACGGGGTGCGTTTTTGCGATACCTTGGAAGACAAGAACCGGGACGACAACCGAAACGGCAAATTTGACAATGGGGAACAGAAGGTAAAGAACGAAACGGCTATACCGTTCGGAACCTACGAAATAACCGTAAACCGTTCGCCGCGCTTCGGGCGCGACCTTCCTCGCCTTTTGAACGTACCGCATTTCGACGGCATTCTAATTCATCGTGGCAATACCGGTAAGGACACTTCCGGCTGTATTTTGGTCGGAGAAAACAAGGTAAAGGGGCGGGTTATCAATTCCACGCCTTACGAACTTGAACTTACAAAGCGGTGTAAGGCCGCAATAGCCCGGAAAGAAAAAATCACTATCGAAATCGTATGAAAACAAGAACCTTTATAGCTATTCTTTGGGGGATTGCGGCCGTTTCTTTTATCGGGTGTTCCACGCCGCGAAAGTTGGCCGGCAGCACGAAGGAAACGGCTAAGACCGAAGAAAAGCGGAACGAAACGACGGCGGCCGAATTTCGCCGGACGGTAGACAATACGAAAACCGAAGGCGTAGAAGTAACCTATACGAAAATCGAGTTTTTCCCGCCGAAACCCGATACCCGGCAGGCAAAGCCGGACACTATGCAGGCGGGCGGCCCGTCTAATCCGGTTGCAGACACGCCCAAGAACCGGCCGAAGGAACCGAAAGAGAAGCAGCCGCCCGATACCGGAAGGCAGGGAGCTATTAAGAGTATCGAAACCTTCACGGTAAAACAGAAGGCCGAAGCTACCGGGGTAACGCAGGAAGAACAGAAGACGGAAACGACCAAAACGGAAGAAGTGAACACGGACACCGATAAGGAAACCGATATTACCGAGAAGCCGGCGGCCGACCCGTACAGGTGGCGTTACATTTTCGGGATTTTGGTACTATTGGCGGTTGCCTTTTTCTTTCTTCGGAAGACGAAGGTATTTACGGCTGTAGCCGCCTTCTTCCGCAAATTGTTTTAGCGGAGATAAAAGGAAAGCACCCAAAAGGGCCTTAAAAATGGGTTCCTTTTTGGGTGCCTTGCGTGTAAAACCTTAATAGTTAAGGTTGTCTGCGGAGAGAGAGGCTCCGTAAGCCTGGGCCATGATGTAGCCGATCGTGGGCCGGTCGAGGGGCTGCGCCTGCTGGATGTAGTCGCAAAGTCCGGAAATCGCGCCCCGCTCGGTCTCGTCCCACTCCCACGCATAGTACGAACCGGTGTGCTCCTGCAACGTCACGATGTCCCACGTATCCGACTCGACGATGCTCTTGAGCGAACGGTTCAGCGTCCCTTCGTTCTCCCACTTCGTCGCTCCCGGCTCGCAGTAATAATAGGTGCAGATGTCCGGCGCGGCATAGTTCTCGAAAAATTCGGGCAGCTTATAGCCGCCGTGATAGGCCCGCACCATCCGGACATGGGTGATTCCGGCGCTTTTCAACATGCCCGGCAGATGCTCCGTGGCATCGACCGTAAAACTGTTGCCGATAAAAAGTATCTTGAGGGATTTGCCTCCCGCCGGCAGCGGCGGG
>OHDC01001055.1_pt1 | contig 11625 bp, 10 predicted proteins | sample 1566851 | NCBI WGS metagenome assembly OHDC01 (sample SAMEA3879590, study PRJEB24766) | human gut metagenome | biome: human-associated habitat; feature: feces | place: USA | collected 1985/1987 | reverse complement strand
GGGACTGACCTTTATTACATTCCCTTCATTACCCCGACCGTTGAGCCCAAATTCACGGATCGACACCTCAAGGAACTTTCACCTGAAGTAAATGCCGGTATTCCGGTTGTTCCTCAGCTCTTGAGCAACCGTTCTGCCGATTTTATTTGGGCCGCTAAAGCTCTCCAGGATTTAGGCTACAAAGAAGTCAACCTTAATCTTGGCTGTCCTTCCGGCACCGTTGTGGCCAAAGGGAAAGGTTCCGGCTTTTTAAGAGATCTTTACGCCTTGGAACGTTTCCTGGATGAAATTTTCAGTGCCGGGATCACCGTACCGATTTCTATCAAGACGAGGCTCGGTTGGGCGAACACGGAAGAGTTCGGAGACATCCTGAACTTATATAAGAAGTATCCGCTTTCTCTTCTGATTGTTCACATGCGCTTGAAGACAGATCAATACAAAGGAGAAGTCAGAAAAGAGGCGCTGCTGGAACATCTCGACGAAATCCCCTTCCCGCTGGGCGTAAACGGCGACATGATCACAACGGCCGACATGGCGGATTTCTCTAAGACCTTCCGCGAGCCGAAAATGCTCATGGTCGGTCGTGCACTGATGGCCGATCCGGCTCTCTTCCGTAAATATAAAGGCGGTCCGGCAGCCAGCCTTGAAGAGATTAAAAATTTCACCATAGCCCTTTTTGATGCTTACACGGAAGCTTTTCAGAACCGTCGAAATGCCATGATGCGCATGAAAGAATTTTGGTTTTTCCAGGCCAATCTCTTTGAAGAAAATCCCAAAGCTTTTAAAAATATTTTTAAAAGTAAGACGGAAGAAGACTTTTTAGCCGCCATTGAAGAAATTGAAGCGGGTCGTCTTTTGACGTACGCCCGCTTCGGCTGGAAAAAGCCGTTGTAACCGGCTCTAAGAACTTAGTAAGCCGGTCGCATCGAAGATTTCTGACGAATATAGAACGCCATCAGATTCAAAGCGAATACGGTCATGAGAAGAACCAAAGCCGTTGCACACTGAATCGGTACCGCTTTATCCGGATTCATGCCTGTCGTTGCTAACACGTAGATATGGTATGGCAGTGACATGACGGCGGCGAACGGAGAATTCGGCAAATTAGTCGTCGAGACGACGGCTGCTGTAAACATGATGGCGCTCGTTTCTCCGGCTGCTCTGGCCAATCCCAAGATGGCGCCGGTCAAAATTCCCGGAAGCGCAGCCGGAAGTACCGTCCGTAAAACGGTCTGGGTTTTGCTCGCTCCTAAGGCAAGGGAGGATTCTCTCCAGCTGTTCGGTATTTGAGAAAGTGTTTCACGAACGGTATTGATAACGATCGGAAGCGTAAGAACAGCCAACGTCAATATTCCGGCAATGGCGCTGACTCCTAAGCCGCAGACGGTGACAAAGAAGGCTAAGCCGAATAATCCGAAGACAATGGAAGGGACACCGGCAAGATTAGCAACGGCCAAAGTGACAAGTTTTTTAAGCGGGCCTTCTTTTGCATATTCATTGAGCCAGACAGCGCAAGCGATTCCCAGAGGCAGCGCAACGGCCATGGCACCGACGGACAGAATCGCAGTGCCGATGATGCAAGGCAGGATGCCGCCCTCTTCCATCATTTTTTCAGGAAACGTTGACAGGAAAGAGGAAGAAAGTGTTCCGGCTCCATGATAAGCAATGTAGCCGAGTGAAGAAAGAAATAATGCGACCACAATCCAGGCGCCGGACTTAATCATAAAAAGACCCGCATACTCTTTGTATGTTCTGCAGTTTCTTAGAGTTATTGGTAGATTCATTGAAGTTCCCGAATTAGCTAGAGGCTTTCAGTTTGTATTTTTGCGAAACCAAGAAGGCAGCCAGATTGCAGAGGAAGGTAAAGAAAAACAATACGATGCCAATGGCGAACAAGGCGTGGTAATGGCTGCTTCCGAACGGAGATTCGGCCATTTCAGCAACGATAGAGGCCGGCATGGGTCGGACCGGATCAAAAAGGCTTTCCGGGATGAGTGCAGCACCGCCTGCTACCATCAGCACGACCATGGTCTCTCCGATGACGCGGCTTAAACCCAGCATCACTCCGGTTGCAATTCCGGAAAAAGCGGCAGGAACTGTGACGGTGGTCAGAGTTTCCCAGAGGGTAGCACCCAGAGCCAGAGAAGATTCTTTAAGACTTCTCGGAACTGAGCGAAGAGCGTCTTCAGAAATGGTGCAGATCGTCGGAACCGCCATGAGAGCCAGCAGGATGGCCGCGTTCAATACATTCAGTCCCGTAGGGGCTCCGAAGTAATCCTGAAGAAAAGGTGCAAGCACAGTCATCCCGACAAAGCCGATAACTACGGAAGGCATGGCTGCCAACAGTTCAATAAAAGGTTTAAAGATTGAACGCAGCCGAGACGAGGCAATTTCAGACAAGTAAATGGCGCATAGGATTCCCAGAGGAATGGCCAACACGGCAGCAAGCAGCGAAACCGATCCGATGATTAAAGGAAATATACCGAATGACGGAGGATCTTCCGTCGGATACCAGTCGTGACCGGTTAGAAAATGTTTGAGCGATATCGTATCGAGGACGGGCATGCCCTCTTTAAATAAGAACCAGACGATTCCGGCGAGGCCGGCAAGTGTTAGGAGAGCTAAGAAAAGGAGAGATTTTTCAAAAATGAAATCCTTGATGGTTCGCTTCACTAGAAGACTCCGAGATTTCAATCGCTTATGCGGCTCCGGCTATTCAATGCCGGTCACAGCAAAAAGGATGGAAATGGTTGGAAAGCTTACTTCGATCTTCAAGCTTTCTGTCGGAATAGATAAGAAATTATTGTTTTGCGGGCGGAACGAAACCGGCTTCTTTGATGAGACCTCGGCCTTCTTCAGATAAACAGAAGTCGGTTACTTTTTTAACAGCGCCTTGGGGCTGTCGGTTCGTATAGAGATATAGCTCTCGTGAGAGCGGCCATTTGCCTTCTTTAGCAGTCAAAGGCGTTGCTTTAATTCTGTTGATTTCTACAGCCTTGATGATCGGAGCCACGTAACCGAGGCCGACATATCCGATGGCATTTGGGTTCTTAGAGACGGTTTGAACAACCGTTCCGTTGGAATTCTGAAGAAGCGCTCTCGGACTAATGCGCTGATTCTTCATGACAAGCGACTCCCAAGATTCAAAGGTTCCGGAGGAAGAATCTCTGGAAACAAGAACAATCGGAGCATCGGGACCGCCTACCTCTTTCCAGTTTTTGATTTCGCCTTTATAAATTTTTCTGAGATCATCCAATGAAAGACCATTCAAAGTATTTTTAGGATTCACGATTGGTACGATCGCATCAACGGCGACTGGGATTTCGAAAGGTTTAACGCCCTTTTCTTCAGCTGCCTTAACCTCCTTGTCTTTGATTTTTCTCGAGCTCATGGCAATTTGTGTGAGTTTCTCGTTCAGGGCTTTAATGCCGCTGCCGGAACCGCCTCCGGAAAGTTCGATGACAACAGAAGGATCTTTTTGCATGAGATGCTCAGAGATTTTTTGCATGACCGGCAAAACGGTTGTTGAACCGGAAACCGTCACATTTTCTTTCGCCACGGAAGAAGCGGAAACAGCCATGGCAGATAAAGCAAGTAAGGAAATTAAATAATTTTTTCTCATAAATTCTCCTATGTTTTATTAACAAGTTTTGCGTTCCAAGAAAGAGTTTTTTTCTCAAGGAACACAGCGAATGCTAGTAGTAAAAAATGACAAGAAAATTACATTTTCGTGAAAGTTTTATGACAATAAATCAATGAGTAAGTTGTCATCAAATTGACATATTCCTGACATTCAACTGTCATAAAGGCCAAATACAATTTTCGCGAATTTGAAAATGAATCAGGAATGTTGAAAAAGTAAATATGCAAGTAAATAATGAATTTACAAAATTGATCGCTTCTAATTTGAATTTCTTTTACGGTTCAAAACAAGTATTAAAAAATATTTCTCTCTCTTTCAACAAAAAAGAAATCACGGCCTTAATCGGACCCTCAGGCTGTGGGAAAAGTACTTTTCTGAGAACATTGAATCGTATGAACGATTTAATTGAAGGTGCGCGTCTTGAAGGCTCCATCAAATTCGGAGATGAAGAAATCAACCATCAGCACTGTGATGTCGTTGAGTTAAGGCGCAGGATCGGCATGGTTTTCCAGAGGCCGACGCCTTTTGCCAAAAGTATTTTTGAAAATGTCGTCTATGGTCTGAAAGTATCCGGCGTTAGAAACAAATCGCTTTTAATGGATAAGGCTGAAGAAAGTCTTCGAAGAGCGGCTTTATGGGACGAAGTCAAGGATCGCCTCAAGGACTCTGCCCTTTCCCTTTCCGGCGGTCAGCAGCAACGATTGTGTATTGCAAGGGCTTTGGCAGTAGAGCCGGAAGTGCTGCTTATGGATGAACCTGCCAGCGCATTGGATCCGATTGCAACCGAAAAACTTGAACAAGGCATGGAAGAGCTCAAGAAGGATCTTTGTATCATCATCGTCACACATAACATGCAGCAAGCCATGCGAATCTCAGACAACACGGCATTCTTCTACATGGGCGAGTTGGTTGAGCGCGGTCCGACGAAAAAGATCTTTTCGAATGCCACTGAAGAAAAAACTCGTCAGTACGTGAGCGGAAGCTTCGGCTAACGACAATTAAGAAAAAACCGCGGACGTCAGCCGCGGTTGAGTCGTAATTTAGAAATTAGATTTCTTTCAAGGCCTTCTGGACAAACTCGTCGAAGGCTTCAACTTTTTTCGGTTCAACCAATGTATCCAGGATTTCGCCCTTGCGAATCAAAAGCAAGGTCGGGATATGGCGGACGCGGAACTTAGTGTTGAGCCCTGCTTCAGTATCGAAATCGCAATGAGCAAACTGAATTTTGTCATGGTACTTCTGTGCATATTCCATGAACATCGGTTCGATTCGTTTACAGTCAATGCACCAAGGAGCGCCGATTGCTAAGAGAACCGGTTTGTCGCATTTCACGACAGTATCTTCGTAATTTGCTTCTGTGACATGGAGAACGATTTCATCAGCCATTGCGTTACCTCTTCGATCTAGAAAATAGTGAGTAAAAATTTAATTAACAGCGTATTGGAGATCGCCAAGAGAATCAAGCCCACGACACAGACGACCAGGAAGCCGTCGGTGTTAGGGCCGTACTTTTCACAAAGGCTCTGCATGTTGCTGAGTCCGTTGGCGGCCATCCCCATAGAGAAAGCCAATCCTCCGACAGCAATGAGCATCCCTCGGAAGTCTTTCCCCAAAAGATTGAAATAGATAAAACGAGCAAATAAAAAATTAACGATGAGCTCGAGGAAAAATACAGCGATGATCGGTGCCGAAAGATCAAAAATTAAGTCCAACTGCAGCGCGCATGTCGAAACCAAAATGAAAAGAATCAAAAAAATCTTAGTCAAAGTCCTCAGCGCTAATCCGTCCACACTGAACCAGCCCGTCGTGTCTGCAAAATTTCTGGCAATCAGAGCGCAAACCATACAGACCGTATAGTCGGGAATTAAGACATCCGCTAAAAATTTCTGTTTGATGAGGTGACTGAAAGCCATGCAGACAAAGCAGATGGCAATGATCTTGATGCACTCAACAGTATGCGTTTGATAAAAAGGTTTATTGCTTCGTTCGATAGATCGAATGAGTCGGGCATTGTCGAATTCACTGCGGCTAGGGTTCTTGAGTGAGTATTTCTTGATGAGGTACTCGCCCATCGGGGCACTAACCATCATGGAGCAAACCATTCCCAGTGTCGCTACCCCCATTGCGACTTGAGCGGCGCCTGAGAATTTATCCAGATGCTCAACTGCCGGGATGAAATTGGTGAGCGTCTCAGTTCCTCCCATCATGGAGATGGTTCCCATAAGGAGTCCGAGGTGCTGATGCAGCCCTAAAGCCTGAGCTGCGGTCAGTCCGATGAGCGCCTGAAGTACACCGAGTACCATCGCCAGAGACCAAAACATGATTGAAATAACAAAACCTGTTTTGATGAGCTTCCAGCTTCCCATCAAAGCCATCATGGTTAGAAAGAACTGAAAAATCAGGGCATTGAGATCAGGATTTAAGACAATGACAGCAGTCTTGGAAATTTTTAGACATGCAAAAATAATCGCTGCCGGCAATCCGCCGATAAACGGAACGGGAATCGAGAGGTCCTGTAAAAGTTTGATTTCGGATTTGATCCATCGGCCGAGGAAATAGCAGAGGCATGCAATGCCGAGGATAAAAAAATTATCCAAATGAATGTGCAAGATGCCGTCCACTTGAGAGAAATCCATGGGCCCGCCTGTGTTTGAAAATGTCCCGTGCTCGTTACGGAACGAGAAACTATAATCGCCTCTGATCCGAATAGTATATTCTCCACTGAAATCATAAAATCGAACCACGACATGCCGATCGAACTAAAACCCGTCACGCTTAGCGAATTACCGCTTCTACAAGAACAACTGCCGAAACTTCAGAACGGAGACTGCAATCTTTCTATCGCATCCGTCATCGGACGCGCTAAGGAATACAACATCAAATGGGGAATTTCTCAGGGCGAATTAGTATTGAACTGGGCCCCTTATCCGGATATTCCGCCGGCTTATGTCATTCCGCTTCGCAGCGAAAACGCTTTAGCTATCATCGAAGACATTGCTTCTGAATGTCAGTGCTGCAAAGAGCCGGTGATTTTATTCGGGCGCTTTACGTATATGACGGAAAGAATTTCCGAACTGATGCGATATCGCAACTTCATTACCGTGTCTTCAAATTCCTGGTGGGATTATGTCTATGAACGTGACAAGATCGAAAACCTGGAAGGCAGAGAACTTCACGGGAAACGCAATTTCAATAAGAGATTTTATAAGGCCTACCCGAACGCTCAATTTGTATCTTTCACGCCTGAACTGATTGAAAAAGCAAGGGTTTTTCTGAAGAACTGGTATGCCAACTACGGCGAAATGACGAAGAGTCTTGAAGCTGAAAGAGACGCAATCGAGCTTGCCTTTGATCATTTTGAAGAGTTCCGCTTGATTGGCGGCGCTTTAATGGACGGAGACAATATGTACGGCTTCACCTATGGCTCCGACGTCGGTGAAAACATTTTCTCCGTTCATATTGAAAAGGCTGATCGCACTGTTACCGGTGCCTACCCTGCTTTAGCCAGCGCTTTGTGCAAGACTTTGCCTGAACGCTTTACACAGATTAATCGCGAAGAAGACCTCGGTATTCCGGGTTTAAGAAAAGCAAAAGAAGACTGGGCCCCGTCTACGATGATCAGAAAGACACTGCTGAAGCTGCAGCGCGCCATTCCTGAGCCTATCTAATCGTCTCTAACAACGCTGTCGGTTAGGAATAGTTTTCCAATAGCGCGCCGACAGCGTTCCAATCTTTATTAAAAATCAGCTTTAAAGGAACCGGAACGGTGGCTTCGGGGTCTTTGGGTCGGTATGACTTTGCGCCGGTAGAAGAAATCGCTTGATGAAGAGGACCGACCTTTGTTTCAAGCTCCTTATCTCCTAAGTTTATTCTTTCTTTATCCAATTCATTGAAAATCAAACGATTGATTTCCGGCGTTTTTACGTCTTCTCTCAAAATGAATGCGGGAATGAGATTGTCGGTCCTCAGAAGATTTTCAAATCCGAAATGCTGAATAGATGAATGGAATCCTTCCATATCTCCGTTCCATTCAGAAAGAGAATCGAAGCCGCCTTTCAGATAACTCATTAAATGCTCGACGGGCTTAGAAATGTCACTTCGATCAGATAAAGAGAAATCGCGAGCCCAGACGACCTCCTCTTCAAAGTCAACTTTGTTGATGATACGAAGAAGAAGATAGTCATCGCCCTTCTTATCAAGAGAAAAATAATCCTGAATCATTTGAGCTCGCCTTTTTTCAATAAAACAGCAAGCCTAAATGTTAGTCGAAGATGGAAGGCAACGGTTCAGCCCATCTGTTTTCTATGTCTAGATCACGAAGAATCCATTCCTCGGCACTGTCTTCGAGCTGAAAGCTACGACTACGACAACCTTTGAACAAAAAGTCGAGGTAGTACTCCATAAACATGAATGCTGCCGTGAAGGTTTCCTCATCGTTTGAGCCTTTGTAAACAGCGGCTGAGTCGCCAAGGTTTCTGCCGCGTTCGTTTATTATCCTTTTCATTGCCACCAATATGGACCATATTCCAAATAAAACCATCAGAGATGACAGATTCTCCGAACGCCTTTTCGAACTTTTTATCTCCGTAGATAAAAATATTTTTTGCTGAAGTTGAAATTATTTGTAATTTAGTGCATCATTCTGCCTGTGAGTTTTCACGCCGGTGGGGATATAGCTCAGCTGGGAGAGCGCTGCGTTCGCAATGCAGAGGTCGTGGGTTCGATCCCCATTATCTCCACCATCAACTTCCACTTCAGAATTTCCAAAGAGCATCGCTTATTTAAGCTTGCTTACTTGTTTTTCTTCCGGATTTCCATAAGCTTTTCTGGCTTTATTGTCTACTCGAGCCATTAAAAGCCTAATGGCGAGCATGAAAAAAACCGATCGTCGCAATTCGCGAGGATCGGCCGAAAATTATCGTAAAAGAAGTTACTTGCTTGTTAAATAGACTCGACGAATTTTGATGGCCTCAATAGCGTCCTCACCATTTAAATTCTGGGCCTTTCTGAGGTCTTCAGCGCTCATTCTCTTTTCCAAAGCTTCAAAGGCTCTGACCTCTTCTTCCGAGGCACCTTTTTGAAGTACGCAATCGTTCAAAATTGCATAAGCGGTGACAGGATCGCCTCCGAACCAATTCGGAGTGGCTAACTTCATGGCATAGCTGCAGACATTCGCTTTATTGCCTTTCTGCACGGCTGCTAGAGCCAAGGCCCCGCCGATATCGAAGTTTTTGCGTACGCCGACACCGTTCCAGTATTTCTCAGCGTTTTCTTCCAGCTCTTCCGGCTTAGCCCGAGCGATGTACATATCAAGATACTTTTGGGCGTCTTCATGGTTTTTAACCGCACGAGGTCCGGATAACTCTAATCCGACTAAAGTCAGTAAATCTTCATTAGAAGCGATGGGAGCGGCCTTTTTCATCCAGTAAACGGCTTTTGCAGGATTCTTGGCAACACCCTCAGCGCCGTAAAGATAAATTCTTCCTGTTTGGAGTTCAGCAGCCGTCAAGCCCATCTCGGCTGCTTTTTCAAAACATTTAAGCGCTTCCGGCACTTCTTTGGCATTCCAATACAGTTCGCCTAGATAGTATGTACCGTTAACACTTCCCTTGTCCGCGGCGGCTTTTGCCCAATATCTGGCCTTTTCAGGATTCTTTGTCAGCCGTAAACCGTGTCCGAAGGAATAACTAATCGTATAAAGTTCTTGAGGAGAAGCGTTTTGAAGGATGGAATCAATATATTCCTGCCCTGTTTGCTTGGACTGCTCGTTATCTGCTTGAGAAAGCAGACGTTCACCGGTCATCACTCTGGAGAGCGTATGGCCGTTTTCAGCGGCTTTGCGAATCCAGTCATAGCCCAAGTTCTCGTCTTTTTCGACGCCTCTGCCCTCAAGATAGGAAATACCTAGAGCGGCTTGTGCTGGAGCATAGTCAAGTGAAGCAGCTTTTTGAATGAGCTCGAAAGCTTTTTCCTGAGATAGTTCGACACCGGTACCTTTTCTATAAAGAGCCGACAATCGCATCATGGCTTTCGGACTTCCGAGATCGGCTGCCTGCCCATAAAGAACGGCGGCTTTGGAGAAATCAACAGGAACGCCTTCCCCGTACAACTGCACTTCAGCTTGTTCGATTAACTCTTTGATCTTCTTTTGTCGAGCAAGAAGTTGTTCCTCTGACTCTCTTGGTTCTAAAACTGTTTCAGCAGGTTTAACTTCTTTTTCGGCGCTTGCTTTTTGGGTTGGCGCCGGATTTGCTGCCTCTGTTTTTTCCTCTGTCTGGACAGCCGGTTCCTCTTTTACGATTTCGGAGGATTGCGCAGCTGCATAGCCGCCTGAAGCGATGCATATTCCATAGACTAAAGAACACACAAGTCGGTAAACCATTATCGTTGTCTCCTATTTGTGCCGTCATTTTTGCAGAATTTCTCGAGGAGTAACAAAATTATTCCTTCAATCGCAGACACTGAGGTGAAATTTCTTCTAAATACCGCGATTCATCCCAAGGGGCCCAGGATTTCCCGAGATTTCGTCTGCCTATTGATTACTACTTGTTTTGTCAGAGTCGAAAAAATTGTCATTTTTGCTTACTAAAATAACCCCTCTCGATAAAATAGCCACATCGAATTAATAAAACGAAAACCGCCCTGTTTGGCAAGAGGTTTTTAGTGGAGATTCCTCATATAAACTCTTTTTTTACATAGAAAAACTACTGTATTATTACAGGGGTAAATATAAAAACTTATAGACTGAAATGAGATTCTCTTCCTCCTTCCCCAGAATAGGGATTTTTCAACCTAATTCTCTAAGTGGTATGCCTATCATTCGTCAGATTTCCCATTTTGGTAAATTTTTAAAATTACTAAGTAGATGCACGGGCATACGTGATTCTTTTTACTCGATTTTCCTAACTATTATCCCTATTGTGTTATAGGGGTAAAAAGGGGTAACATTAATGTCATAAAAAGATAATTTATTTGAGAAGGCCTTATATGAAAAACGCACGCTGGGTAAGGCTCGCAGATGATCTGACTCGTGGTATCACCAACGGTGATTATCCCCTCGATTCGTATTTGCCAACCGAGATGGAGCTCTGTGAGAAATATAACGTTAGTAGGTATACCGTCCGACTCGCACTTGCAGACCTCACACGCATGGGCCTGATTAAACGGTGGCCAAGACTAGGCTCTAAAGTCGTATCCGTAGGATTTGACGAAACCTATGCCCATACCTACACCTCATTTGCAGATATCGACGGTTTGTCCTCTACACACAAAAGAGTTGTCCAGGGAACTCAGGAATGTGTTGTTGACCACGCACTGGCAAAGAGACTGGAATGCGAGAGGTATCTGCGCTTCCTGCGTTTTTCTAATGTCCGAACCAATCCGACAGACAACGGAAAGCCTGTTGTTTGGACGGCGGTTTATGTGAACGCCGCTTACTCCCGTCTGCCGGATTTGGCTCGGTTAAATCCGTTGGTTCTTCTTTCCACACTGATCGAGAAAGAATACGGAGAAAAGTGTCTTGAAGTCGTCCAGAAGATTTCCGCCGTTCCCCTTCCTGCAGAAGCCGCAATGTATCTGGATGCTCAGGTCGGCTCACCTTGCCTCCGTATTCTCCGCCACTACATGGGTATTAAGCGGAACATCCTCGAAATTTCAGAGTCTTATCATCCCGGCGACCGTTACGCACTGACAATGAATATGCGTGCTAACCGTTGATTACTTAATTGATAGAATGCTTGTGTAAAGCATTCGACTCACGAAAAAAGAGGATTCGAGCTGCCTTACAGGCAGCTCTTCTTCTATATACATATAGGCTGTTAGGAAAGTGGCAGAAATTTCTTGGAAACGAAAACCCGGACAAAAATTGGCGCCTCTGGCCGAACGCCTTAAGAAATTGGGTTTGGTCAGCGATTGGGATTTTGTCCTTCATTTGCCTCTTCGTTACGAAGATGAGACCTCCATTACGCCGATCGAAGAACTTG
>OHDC01001042.1_pt1 | contig 11750 bp, 6 predicted proteins | sample 1566851 | NCBI WGS metagenome assembly OHDC01 (sample SAMEA3879590, study PRJEB24766) | human gut metagenome | biome: human-associated habitat; feature: feces | place: USA | collected 1985/1987 | reverse complement strand
TGTATATCATTGCGCAGAAGCTGGTTTGGAAATCGGTGGAGGACGGCTATCTGGTTGGCTCCAGAGGTTCTGTCGGTTCTTCACTGGTGGCGTTCATGGCGGGGATTACGGAGGTAAATTCCCTGAGCGCCCATTATCGGTGCCCGAAATGCCATTATTACGATTTTGATTCCCCGGAGGTCAAAGCCTTTGCCGGAAACGGCGGCTGCGATATGCCGGATAAAATGTGCCCGGTCTGCGGAGAGCCTCTGATTAAGGACGGTTTCGATATTCCGTTTGAAACGTTCCTTGGATTTAAGGGAGATAAGGAGCCGGATATCGACCTGAACTTCTCCGGTGAGTACCAGAGTAAAGCGCATGCGTACTGTGAGGTTATTTTCGGTTACGGACAGACCTTCCGTGCCGGTACGATCGGTACACTTGCCGATAAAACGGCATTCGGTTATATCAAGAATTATTACGAGGAGCGCGGCATCCACAAGAGAAACTGTGAGATCGACCGTATTGTACAGGGATGTGTCGGCGTCCGCAGAACGACCGGACAGCATCCGGGAGGTATCGTTGTACTTCCGGTGGGAGAGGAGATCAATACTTTTACCCCGGTACAGCATCCGGCAAACGATATGACGACTGCAACGGTTACGACTCATTTTGATTACCATTCCATCGACCATAACTTATTAAAACTGGACATTCTCGGACACGATGATCCGACCATGATTCGTATGTTACAGGACTTGACAGGACTTGATCCACAGACGATCCCTTTGGACGATCAGACAGTCATGTCGCTGTTTATGAATACCTCTGCATTGGGAGTAGAACCGGAAGACATCAACGGTATTCCCCTGGGATGTTTAGGAATCCCGGAGTTTGGAACAGATTTTGCGATGCAGATGGTTATTGATGCGAAACCGACCGAATTTTCGGATCTGATCCGAATTTCAGGACTTTCGCATGGTACGGATGTGTGGTTGGGAAATGCACAGACTTTAATTGAGCAGGGGATTGCAACGATTTCTACTGCAATCTGTACCCGTGATGATATTATGATTTATCTGATCAGTATGGGACTTGACAGTGAGCAGTCCTTTACCATTATGGAGTCTGTTCGAAAAGGTAAGGGATTAAAGGAAGAATGGAAGGAAGAGATGCGGGCACATAATGTACCGGAATGGTATATTGATTCGTGTTTAAAGATCAAGTATATGTTCCCGAAAGCACATGCGGCTGCCTACGTTATGATGGCGTGGCGTATTGCATACTGTAAAGTTTTTTATCCACTCGCCTATTATGCAGCATATTTTTCCATTCGTGCGACCGGTTTCAACTATGAGATCATGTGTCAGGGAAAAGAGCGTCTGGAATATTTTTATAAAGATTACACGAGAAGAAAAGATTCTCTTTCCAAAAAAGAGCAGGATGTCTACCGTGATATGCGGATCGTGCAGGAGATGTATGCGAGAGGTTTTGATTTTACGCCAATTGATATTTACCGTGCATTGCCGGACCGTTTCCAGATCATCGACGGAAAGCTTATGCCGGCGTTAAATACCATTGAAGGTATGGGTGACAATGCTGCAATTGCGGTTGCGGAGGCAGCAAAAGACGGAAAATTCTTATCCAAAGATGATTTCCGCCAGAGAACCAAGGTGACGAAATCTACCATTGATCTTATGGCAGATCTTGGACTGCTGGGCGATATGCCGGAGTCCAATCAGTTGTCGTTATTTGATTTTGCATAAATATTTGTTTTGCGGGATAAAGAAACGCCAGGAAAAAATGAAGTTTCCTGACGTTTCTTTTTTTGTAAAAAATTGCATTGTAACAACGCCTGCTTACGGATTGAAAATCTGTACATTGCCCGGGGCAGCAACAGATGTATAATAAGGGGTTTTGGTCGTAAAATCTTTAAAATAGACATAAGTGGAAGTTACATTAATGGCAGTGTAGTTGCCTTCTTTTAATTCCTGATAATTGCTTCCATCTGTATTAATACAACAGATGGCCGGATTTGTCTTATCATTTTTCTGAAAAAAGATTTTATCGCCTGTGACATTATAGCAGTCGACACGGCAGTCCGTGACCAGCGTTTTTTCACCATTTGTCAGATCGACTTTGGCAATGCGGTAATCGTTTTCACAGTCCATAAAATAAAGATTGTTTCCGTCTTTCACCGGCATCCAGCAGTTCCCCTCATAGATGACTTTTGCATGGTCGTTGGAAGTGTCCATCTCATAGATATTATGATTGTCTGTCAGTCCGTTATAATAAATATATTGTCCATCGGTACTTGCGGTAAAGTAGGACTGTTTTTCTACCTGCTCTTTTTCCTTGCCATCAATTTTGACTTTGTACAGCGTGGTTGCATCAGTGGTATCATAATGCAGATAGTACAGATAATTTCCAACCAGGGAAGCATACATACACGGATCATCATCTAAAATTTCAGGCTTTCCTTTTCCGTCAATATCCAGCCGGCATAAGCTGTTGGTATTGACCGGGAGGAAGGAAAACGAATCAGCGCTTTTTCCCTTAAGTTTACAGTAATAAATGTAGTGGTCATCCACGTTGATGTAGCTGACACTCTGATCCTCTAACTTTTTGATGTTTGTGCCGTCCGGGTTCATGGAGTACAGACAGTAGTTGTCGGCAGGGTTGGCAAAGTAGACAATACCATCTTTTTCACAGAAATATCCTTCGTTATACAGATTTCCCGCAGTGTTGCCGTTGACATAACCGTCATTATACCGAATGCGGTTTAGGTACCGGTAGAGGAAAACACACCCGGCAGCAAGAAGGATCACCAACACAAAAAGCAGCCATTTCCAGATTTTTTTCATAAGTAAATCACCTCTTTGATTTATAATCTTTATCTATAAAAAGTATAGCATTTCTGTATACCATGACGCAAGTGTTCTCTTGCAAGCAAACTGTGAATGTAATATATTATAAATAATAAATGGAAAGGCTTGGATTTTTTATGAGAGATTTATTGGAACTAAGAGATGAGATCGATCAGATCGACAGTCAGATCGTAGATCTGTATGAACGCAGAATGGCAATTTCAGAGGAAGTTGCTGAATATAAAATTGCTGTGGGAAAGAAAGTATTTGACAAGCAGCGTGAGGTTTCCAAGTTGGAAACATTGAGCAGAAAAGGAACTACGCCATTTTTAAAACATGGTATCCGTGAACTGTTCGAGCAGATCATGTCCATGAGCCGGAAGCGTCAGTATCAGCTACTGACAGAACATGGTCAGACGGAAAAACCCGATTTTAAAGAAGTAGATCATCTGAATTACAAAAATGCTAAAATCGTATTTCAGGGAACGGAAGGCGCATATTCCCAGCTTGCGCTGAATGAGTATTTCGGGGAGAATGCAGACAGTTATCATGTGGATACGTGGCGGGATGCGATGGAAGCCATCCAAAACGGAGAGGCCGATTACGCTGTATTCCCAATTGAGAATTCATCCGCCGGAATCGTTTCCGAGAACTATGATCTTATGGTGGAATACAATAATTATATCGTGGGAGAGCAGATCATCCGTATCGACCATGCACTTTTGGGTCTGCCGGAAGCAGACATGGACGATATCACCGACATTTATTCCCACCCACAGGCGCTGATGCAGTGCTCGAAATACCTTGAGAGCCACAGAGACTGGGAAAAGCACAGTCTGAAAAATACGGCGATGTCCGCCCAGAAGATCAAAGAGGATGGGAAAAAGAACAAGGCAGCGATCGCAAGCACCCTGACTGCGGATATTTATGGTCTGAAAGTGCTCGACGAGGCGATCCAGAACAATAAAAATAATTATACAAAGTTTATCATTGTGGCAAACAAGAAGATTTTTGAATCGAGAGCCAATAAGATCAGTATCTCTTTTGAAGTTCCGCATGAGAGCGGTTCACTGTACCATAAGCTGTCCCATTTTATCTACAACGGAATCAACATGAACAAGATCGAGTCCAGACCGGTGCAGGGAAAAGCGTGGGAGTACCGCTTCTTTGTTGACATTGAGGGAAACCTCAATGATGCAGCCGTACAGAATGCGCTGCGGGGGCTGACAGAGGAGACCATCCGATTGAAAATACTTGGCAATTATGTGAGTGCAGAAGGGAATGAATAAACTGATGAAAAGTCCAAAGAATTTGATCTTATATAAAGATTTTGAAAATGGTAACTTATTTTACAACATGACCTGGATCATGGAGAATTATGAAAATGAATATTATAATAAAGAGGATGTGGAGTCTCTATTGTATGAGAGTTTGAACCAGTTAATGGAACTGGCAGTGAGTCATGGCTTTGAGGGGAATCTGTGGCACAGTTTTCTGGCATTTCTTCTTGTAAATAATGAGAATGCTTACAGCAAAACTTGTGAGATCCGCGGCGAAGTGGAGGGCTCTGTCAATCAGATCGTATTGCATGACTTTGAGATCATCAAATCGCTGTTTGATTTTGATTTTGGAAAACTTGCCTCTTATTTTGAGATGGACTGTATGGATGCCATCACTGATTATCAGAGCATGACAGGGAGCGGAAAGATTTTTAATAAGAGGATCAAGGAGCGCATCAATGAGTTGAAGTTAAAGCTGGAAGCTTCCACAGATGTGTCCGGATTTAAAGATGCAGTGACGGCATTTTATAAAGATTTTGGCGTTGGTAAACTCGGACTTCACAAGGCATTCCGCATTCAGCACAGGGAAAAGGAAAAGGTGGAGATCGTGCCGATCACAAATATTGCCCATGTGAAATTAGACGATCTGGTCGGCTATGAGCTTGCAAAACAGAAACTCATCGACAATACGGAAGCATTTGTCAACGGAAAGCAGGCAAATAACTGCCTGTTATATGGGGATGCCGGAACCGGAAAATCCACCAGTATCAAAGCCATTGCAAACCAGTACTATGACAGAGGCTTACGTCTGATCGAAGTGTACAAGCACCAGTTCTGTGATCTGAATGATGTCATCGCACAGATCAAAAACCGCAATTACAAGTTCATTATTTACATGGACGATCTCTCTTTTGAAGAGTTTGAGATCGAATATAAATATCTGAAGGCAGTGATCGAGGGCGGTCTTGAGAAAAAACCGGACAACGTACTGATCTATGCAACCTCCAACAGACGCCACCTGATCCGTGAAACATTTTCGGATAAAGAGGAAGTGCGTGAGGATATGCATACTTCCGATACTGTACAGGAAAAATTATCCCTGTATGCAAGATTTGGTGTTTCCATCTACTTTGGCGCACCAAACAAGAAGGAATTCCAGAATATTGTCAAAGTACTTGCAGAAAAATATCAGGTTTCCATGGATGAGGACACTTTGCTTGCTGAGGCCAATAAATGGGAGCTTTCCCACGGCGGATTATCCGGCAGGACAGCGCAGCAATTTATCAACTATTTACTTGGAAAAGAATAAAAAATTGGTATAATAGAGATATACAAAAGAAATGAGGAGGCAGACATCTGGTGATCCATACATTCGCAGCAATTTATATCGGTTCTTATGAAGTAAGTATTAAAATATTTGAGATTTCAGGAAAGAAGAAAATCCGTGACATTGATTATATCCGGAGCAGGATTGAGCTCGGAAGAGATGCATATTCCAAGGGAAGTATCGGATATGAACTTGTGGAGGCGCTGTGTGATACGCTTGCCGAGTACAAAAAGATCATGGACGGCTACCGGGTGGACAGTTACGAAGCGTATGCTGCCGCAGCCTTGAGAAACGCTGAAAATGAACTTTTTATCTTAGACCAGATCCGCATCAGGACAGGACTTCTCGTAAAAGTTTTAAGTAACTCTGAGCATCGCTTTATCAGTTATAAATCGGTTGCCATGCGGGAAGATTTTGAGCGTATGATCCAGAAAGGTGCAGCAGTTGTGGATGCCGGAGGCGGCGGTATGCAGATCACGGTATTCTCAAAGGGAAAAGTAGTCACAACACAGCATCTGGCACTCGGCACCATGCGTATGCGGGAGCAGCTTGCAAGAAAAAGTAATAATCTGGCACAGTATGAACTTCAGGTAGAAGAACTTGTTGACAAGGAACTTGAAGTTTTTAAAGCTATGTATCTTCAGGAGACGAAGATCAAATACCTGATCATCATCGGTGATTATATATCAGAGATCAGCAGAAAAGTAGAAAAAAACAAGGAAGACAATACCATAGAGGCAGCAAAGTTCTTAAAGTACATCAGAAAGCTGGATGAGAAGACATTAGAGGAAATCTCAGAGGAATTGAACCTTTCGAATGAGAGTGATGCGCTTGTCATTCCATATATGATGATCTTTAAATGCATGGCGGAGAGCATCGGCGCAGAGAGTCTCTGGGCACCGGGAACGAATGTCAGCGATGGTATCGCATTCCACTATGCACAGAAGAATAATATGATCCGGGTAGAACATGATTTCGAGGCGGATGTCTTATCTGCCGCAAGAAATCTTTCCGAGCGTTACATGAGTTACACCCCACATATTGATGCACTGACGCAGATGGCAACCCTTATTTTTGATACGATGAAAAAAGTACATGGACTTGGCAGAAGAGAACGGCTGCTTTTGCAGGTGGCTGCCATTTTACATGACTGCGGAAAATATATCAGTTTTGCCAACGGACCGTCCTGCTCCTATGACATTATTATGGCTTCCGAGATTATCGGACTGACACACAAAGAGCGTGAGATTGTTGCAAACACAGTATTATATAATACATGGCCGCTTCCTGACTATGAAGATCTCGCAGATAAATTGGATCATGACAGTTATCTGACCGTTGCAAAACTTTCTGCAATCCTTCGTGTATCCAATGCAATGGACCGGAGCCATAAACAGAAGTTTAAGAATGTAAAGGCGGCAGTCAAGGGAAGAGAACTTGTGATCACAATTGAGACAATGGATGATATTGCTTTGGAAAAAGCACTGTTTGATGCCAAAACGGCATACTTTGAAAATGTATTCAGTATAAAGCCGGTGATCAAAGAAAAGAGAGTCTACGGCTGACAGACAACCAATGGAAAGGCTAGGTTTATCTTATGGAGAAAGAACAGGATTTTAAAAAACCGGAATATTATGAAAACAGGGAATTGAGCTGGCTGAAATTTAATCACCGCGTATTAAACGAAGCGAGAGATAAATCCATTCCGCTTCTGGAACGATTAAAGTTTGTCAGTATCACTTCGTCAAATCTGGACGAATTTTTCATGGTGCGTGTCGCATCCCTGAAGGATATGGTACACGCCAATTATAAGAAAAAAGACATTGCCGGAATGACGGCATCGGAACAGTTAGAGAAGATCAATGAGCGCACGAGAGAGCTTGTCACGCTTCAGTACAATACCTATAACCGTTCTCTTGTGCCGCTTATGCACCAGCATGGGATCGTTGTGATGGATGCGTTTGAAGATCTGAGTGAGTCACAGGCTGCGTTTGTGGATCGATATTTCGAAGACAATGTATATCCGGTACTCACCCCGATGGCGGTGGATGCCTCAAGACCATTTCCACTAATCCGGAACAAGACATTGAACATTGCAGCACTTCTTTCCAAGAAAAAAGGAAAAGCAGAAAAAGAGGAAATTGAATTTGCAACCGTTCAGGTTCCAAGCGTGTTGCCACGCCTGGTACATATCCCTTCGGAAGATGGAAATGAAAAGACCTTCATTTTATTGGAGCAGGTCATTGAGCGGAATATTGATAAACTGTTTTTAAACTACGATGTACTCTGCGCATATCCTTACCGTGTCATGCGAAATGCCGATCTGTCGATTGATGAGGATGAAGCGGCTGACTTGTTAAAAGAAATTCAGAAACAGTTAAAAATGCGTCAGTGGGGCGAGGTGATCCGTCTGGAAGTAGAAGATGGCATTGACAAAAAGCTGTTAAACTTCTTAAAAGATGAATTAAAAGTGGCAGAACAGGATATTTTCCAGATCAACGGACCGATTGATTTCACATTTCTGATGAAAATGTATGGATTAGAAGGCTGTGACGACCTGCGGAATGAGCCTTACACGCCACAGCGCGTGCCGGAGATCGTACCGGGGGAAAATATTTTTGATGAGATCCGAAAAGGAGATATCCTTTTGCATCATCCATACCAGACGTTTGATCCGGTGGTTGATTTTATCCGTCAGGCATCTGTGGATCAGGATGTACTTGCCATCAAACAGACGCTTTACCGTGTCAGCGGCAATTCACCAATTATTGCTTCATTGGCACAGGCGGCTGAAAACGGCAAGCAGGTTTCTGTTTTAGTGGAGTTAAAGGCCCGGTTTGATGAGGAAAATAACATTGTCTGGGCAAAAAAATTAGAGCAGGCTGGCTGCCATGTTATCTATGGACTGGTTGGACTCAAAACCCACAGCAAAATAGCGCTGGTTGTCCGGAGAGAGGAAGATGGTATCCGGCGTTATGTGCATCTTGGAACCGGTAATTACAACGACTCCACTGCAAAATTATATACAGACTGTGGTATTTTTACCTGTGACGGTGCGATCGGAGAGGATGCAACTGCCGTATTCAATATGTTGTCCGGCTACTCCGAACCATTGTCATGGAATGAACTTGCGGTTGCACCGATCTGGCTTCGCACGAAGTTCACAAAGCTGATCCGCCGTGAGACGAAGCATGCAAAAGAGGGAAAACCTGCAAAGATCATTGCAAAAATGAATTCGCTCTGTGATCCGGGAATCATTGAATCCCTTTATGAAGCGTCTGCAGCAGGCGTTAAGATCCAGCTGATCGTCCGTGGAATCTGCTGCTTAAAAGTCGGGATCCCAGGGGTGAGCGAGAATATTGAAGTCCGTTCGATCGTTGGAAATTTCTTAGAGCACAGCCGGATCTTCTATTTCTTCAATGATGGAGAAGAAGAACTTTACATGGGAAGTGCCGACTGGATGCCGCGTAACTTAGACAGACGAGTGGAGATTTTATTCCCGGTATTAGATGATGAACTGAAAAAACGTGTCAGACATATTCTGGATGTGGAACTGGCAGACACTTTAAAGGCACATGTGCTGCATGCTGACGGCAATTACGAGAAGGTAGACAGACGCGGAAAGATTGCGTTGTCATCTCAGGATGTTTTCTGCAGGGAGGCAATGGAAAATGTTTCAAAACCATCTCATGGATATCAGGGAAGAGTGTTTATCCCGGCAGAACCTGTAGAATAAATAGCAGTACGGAAAGAGCAGTTATTGTGTGAGGGAGGATGGCTATGAATAATAAAATTTTATTTGCAGATCTGGATCATACATTATTGTGTGATGATAAGTCGATTTCTGAAAAGAACCGGGCTGCAATACAGAAAATGTTAGAGCGTGGACACTATTTTGTTCTTGCAACCGGAAGACCGGTAGAGTCGGGCAGGATTGTTGCAAAGGATCTTGGACTGACCAGTCCGGGATGCTATATGATCGCCTTTAACGGGGCAGTGGTCTATGACTGCGCAGCGGACAGGGTGCTTCATAAAAGTTCACTTCCGATCGAGGTTGCGCAGGAGATTTTTGACCGGGCGCATAAAGCCGGCATCTATGTACAGACATACAATACCGTGGACATAGTGACAAAACGGCACACAAAGGAACTGGATTACTATGTGGAGCGCTCCCATATGACCTACAAACTCACAAGAAGAATTTCGGATTGTCTGGATTCGGAACCGCAGAAGGTTATTCTGATCCATCTGGAGGATGATGGAAAATTAAAACGTTTCCAGAAAGCCAATGCCGCCTGGGCAAAAGGAAAATGCAACTCCTTTTTCTCCTGTAAAGAGTATCTGGAGTATTGTCCGGTCGACACGGACAAAGGAACCGGCGCACAGTATCTGGTGAAATTGTTAAATATTCCACATACCAGCACGGTTGCGATCGGAGATGAGCAGAACGACATTCCGATGATCCAATCCGCACATATTGGTATCGCTATGAAGAACGGGATCGATGATATCAAAAAAGCCGCTGATTATGTCACGGAAAATGATAACAATCATGATGCGATCGCGGAAGTGATCGAGAAGTTTATTTTATAGAAAAGCGGATAAACTAAGTATGAAAATTGCAGTAATGGCTGATATACATAGCAATATAGAAGCATTTAAAACCTGTTATGAAGAGGCTGAGAAGCAAGGCGTTACAGAATATATTTTTCTAGGAGACTATTTGGGTGACATGGCAAATCCACAGGAAACATTATGTCTGTTGCATGAAATTCAGACGAAGTATCCTTGCACGTTTGTTCGTGGAAACAAAGAGGAATATTGGATCAATCATAGGAAAAATGCCAATGAAGTATGGGCAACAGGTTCAACGACTACCGGTATGTTAAACTACAATTATGAACGCCTATCAGACAAAAATATTGATTTTTTCGAAAATATGCCTATTTCAAAAGAAATGCAATATGAAGGTTTTTCACCATTTATAGTTTGTCATGGTTCGCCCGATAAAGTAAATCAAAGTATGCGGTCAGACTATGATTATATCAATCAGATTGTAAAAGATCTGAAGGTGAATTTGATTATTTGTGGACATTTTCATATACAAACGCAATATGAGAGAAAAGGAATATTGATTGTAAATCCGGGAGCTGTAGGGGTTCCTCTTCATAGTGGTGGAAAGACACAATTTATGATACTTCATGGGGAAGATGGCATTTGGAAACAGGAATTTTTCAGTCTGCCCTATGATGTAAATGTAACATTAAAGCGTATGAAAGATGAACAGTTGTTCGTAAAAGCACCTGGATGGTATCAGATTACAAAACATTTACTTCTTACAGGAGAAAACTCACATGCTGAGATTGTACGACATGTGAGGAATCAATATTTTAAGGATATAGGAAAATGTGATTTGAAGGATATACCAGAGTGGTATTGGAAACAGGAATTAATTAAAATCTATGGTTTTTTATATCAGTAAGTACAGAGTAAGGAATATACAGATGTCCCCGTCCTCTGCCAAGAGCGATATCCGGTTTGTTTGAGCCGTGGAAATCAGATCCGCCGCTGATAAGCAGTCCGTTTTCCCTTGCAAGACGTTTCATCTGCTGTTCTTCTCCGGTGGTGTAGGTGGAGTAGATTGCTTCTAACCCGTCAAGTCCCGCCGGTTTCAGCTCGTCGATCATTTTCTGGAGATTGGTGTTACTCAGGCCGTAGAGCAGAGGGTGAGCTAAAATGGCAGTACCTCCGGCTTCCTTGATGAGACGCACGGCATCGGTCGAAGCGACTTTCAACCTGCCGACATAGCATTTGCAGTGGTCGCCGATATAGCGGTCAAAGGCTTCGCGGACACTCTTGATCTGGCCATGTTCATACAGAAAACGTGCAATGTTGGCGCGTGTAATAACGCAGTCCGGATTTTCAGCCACCAGTTCTTCCATCGTAATGGAAAGCCCTTCCTTCTGAAGTGCCTCCACCATAAGTGCATTGCGCTCACTGCGGCATTTCCGGTATTCGGCTGTCTTTTTCAGAAGCTGCTCATTTTCGATATCAATATATAACCCTACGATATGGACTTCTTTTCCGTGATAATCGGTGGAGAGTTCGATGCCCGGTATCAGTTCGATTCCGGCAGAAGCAGCGAGGGGCATTGCTTTGCACACACCCTGGCAGGTGTCATGGTCTGTCAGTGCAAATGCTGCCAGCCCGGCTTTCTTTGCCTCAGCCACCAGATCTTTGGGTGTGAGAGTTCCGTCTGATTCGGTGGAATGTACGTGTAAATCGATAATTCTGTGA
>OHDC01001034.1_pt1 | contig 11830 bp, 13 predicted proteins | sample 1566851 | NCBI WGS metagenome assembly OHDC01 (sample SAMEA3879590, study PRJEB24766) | human gut metagenome | biome: human-associated habitat; feature: feces | place: USA | collected 1985/1987 | reverse complement strand
TCTGGGGAGCGATTAACCTTATGGAAGGCTACGGAAACGATAATCCCGGAGCGAAGTCCCAGGGAATGAAGCAGCTTATGGCAGGAGGGGGTGTAGCCCTTATCGGTACCACACTTGTGCCGTTGCTTTCAGGTCTTTTCTAAGAGCTAGCGTGGCAGGATCACGCAGGAAGACAACTGAATATGGATAGGACACAGGACCGGAGGCATAAGTGCTTTCCGGTTCTTTGAATGTCCGGAAGAAACTTTAATCAAATTCGGCAGAAAAGAATAACAGCCGAAAATCATGAAAATTATGGAGGATTTATATTATGGCATTTTTTAACAGCGCAGTAGGAACTTTACAGACTCTGGTGATCGCCCTTGGAGCCGGACTTGGAATCTGGGGAGCAATCAATCTTATGGAAGGCTACGGAAATGACAACCCCGGTGCGAAGTCACAGGGAATGAAGCAGCTTATGGCAGGCGGTGGTGTAGCCCTTATTGGAACTACACTTGTACCATTACTTTCCGGCTTATTCTAAATCAGGTTTGGATCATGGGGCAGGGAAAATCCCTGTCCAGGAGGAAAGGAGGAAATAATTGAACAGCATAATTCAGCAGATTACTGACTGGCTGAAGGGCATTCTTGTATCGGGAATCATGGACAACCTCACCAATACGTTTTCCTCTGTGAATGACCAGGTGGGACAGATCGCAACGGAAGTAGGAAAGACACCGAGTAATTTCATGCCGGCAGTCTTTAATATGGTCAGGAACCTGTCGGAATCCGTGATCATGCCGGTTGCCGGAATACTGCTCACATTCATTGCGTGTTATGAGCTGATACAGCTGATCATCAGTTATAACAATCTGGCAAGTTTTGAGACATGGTTCATCTGGAAATGGATCTTTAAGACTTTCGTGGCAGTGGAACTGATCACACACACATTTGATATCACAATGGCGGTATTTGATGTGTCGCAGAGTGTGGTGCGGCAGGCAGGAGGCATTATACAGGGAAGCACGGCAGTAGATGCCAGTACGCTGGCAACCATGCAGTCCACACTGGAGGCTATGGAGCTGGGACCGCTTTTTGCAATATTCCTACAGTCATTTATCGTGCAGTTTCTCATGTACGTACTTTCGGCAGTCATCTTTGTGATTATCAACGGACGTATGGTGGAGATCTATCTGATGGTCAGTCTGGCACCGCTCCCATTTGCAACCTTTGGAAACAGGGAACAGAGCATGATGGGCCAGAACTATATGAGAAGTCTGTTTGCACTGGGATTTCAGGGATTTTTGATCATGGTATGTGTGGGAATCTATGCAGTCCTGATCCAGTCAGTAGCATTCAGCACAGATATCATTGCTTCGTTATGGAAGGTTATGGGCTTTACGATCCTGCTGGCATTTACCTTATTTAAGACCGGAGCAGTAGCACACAGTATATTCCATGCACATTAAGGAGGCAGAGTATGGCAGCATCTTATATCAGTGTTCCAAGGGACCTGACAAAAGTAAAAAGCAAGGTGATGTTCAATCTGACAAAAAGGCAGCTGATCTGTTTTGGCATGGCGGTACTGATCGGAGTACCGTCATTTTTTCTGATGAAGACAGTAATGAAGACTAATACAGCAGTCATGGGAATGATGGTCATTATGATGCCATTCTTTTTCCTTGCCATGTATGAGAAAAACGGACAGCCGCTGGAAGTCATTTTGAACCATATGATACAGGCAATTTTCAAAAGGCCGAAGATCCGCCCATATAAGACGGATAACTATTACGCAGCACTTCTGCGTCAGGCAGAGGCAGAAAAGGAGGTAGAAAAGATTGTTAGACTTTCTCAAAAAGAAAAATCAGGAGAGCAGGAAGTTCACAATGCCGGAAGGATTAAGCAGGGCAGACCAGATGGCAGTAAGGCAGATCGTAAAAAACGCCCGGAAAAATGATGGCATACCGAAGACGGCACAGCAGAGCATTCCTTTTGACAGGATGTTTCCGGATGGTATCTGCCGTGTAGGGCTTGATTATTATACAAAGACAGTCCAGTTTCAGGATATCAATTACCAGCTGGCACAGCAGGAAGACAAGACGGAGATCTTTGAGGAATGGTGCGCATTCTTAAATTTCTTTGACAGTTCCGTAAAGTTTCAGCTTTCATTTGAGAATATGGCAACGGATGTATCGGATTTTGAGAAGAGCATCAAGATTTCCCATAAAAATGACGGATTCGATGATGTCAGGGATGAGTATTCGGAAGTGCTCCTTCACCAGATGGAAGCGGGAAATAATGGTCTTACGAAGACTAAATATCTTACTTTCGGGATTCATGCGGAGTCCATGAAGACAGCAAAGCCGAGACTTACGCATATCGAAACGGATATCCTCAATAACTTCAAGAGGCTGGGAGTACAGGCGAGGAGCTTAAACGGCAGTGAAAGGCTGGAACTGATGCACAGACAGTTTCATATGGGGGATGATGCGAAGTTCCGTTTCGACTGGAAGTACCTGACAGGATCAGGACTTTCGGTTAAGGATTTTATTGCACCGAGCAGCTTTGCATTTCCTACCGGAAGATATTTTCAGATTGGAGAGATGTATGGATGCATGAGCTTTTTATCCATTGATGCATCGGATATCAGCGACAGGCTTCTGGCAGATTTCCTTTCCATGGAATCAAGCCAGATCGTTACCATGCATATCCAGTCCGTAGATCAGAATGAGGCGATCAAGACCATCAAGCATACGATCACAGAGCTTGACCGTTCCAAGATAGAGGAACAGAAAAAGGCAGTAAGAGCCGGCTATGACATGGATATCATCCCATCGGATCTTGCAACTTATGGCAAGGATGCAAAGGCACTATTAAAAGAATTGCAGTCCCAGAATGAAAGAATGTTTCTTCTGACGTTTCTGGTCATGAATACAGGAAGGACGAAGCAGGAGCTGGAAAACAATGTGTTCCAGGCGGCTTCCATTGCACAGAAACATAACTGCAATATGATCAGGCTGGATTACCAGCAGGAGCAGGGCCTTATGAGCACACTGCCACTGGCAAATAACCTGATCGAGATTCAGAGGGGAATGACCACATCCAGTACGGCTATTTTTGTGCCATTCACCACTCAGGAGCTTTTCCAGAGAGGGGATGAGGCATTGTATTATGGTCTGAATGCGCTTTCCAACAATATGATCATGGTGGACAGAAAGAAACTGAAAAATCCGAATGCACTGATCCTTGGTACACCGGGATCCGGCAAGTCATTTTCTGCAAAGAGAGAGATTGCCAACAGTTTTCTGGTTACGGATGATGACATTATCATCTCGGATCCGGAGTCAGAGTATTCTCCGCTGGTTGCAAGGTTCGGTGGTCAGGTTATCAGGATCAGTCCGACATCCGACCAGTACATCAACCCTATGGACATCAATATGAACTATTCGGATGACGACAATCCGATTGCACTGAAAGCAGATTTTATCTTGTCCTTATGTGAGCTGATCGTCGGGAATAAGGATGGTCTGCGTCCGGTAGAAAAGACGGTCATTGACCGCTGTATCAGGCAGATCTATCAGAAATATTTTGAAAATCCGGGTCCGGAGAATATGCCGATCCTTGGAGATCTGTATGAGGCACTACTTTCCCAGGAGGAACCGGAGGCAAAGCATGTGGCAACCGCCCTTGAAATCTATGTGTCAGGTTCCCTGAATGTATTCAACCACAGAACCAATGTGGAGCTTACGAACCGCCTTGTATGTTATGACATCAAGGATCTTGGAAAACAGCTGAAAAAGATTGGAATGCTCGTGGTACAGGATCAGGTATGGGGACGAGTAACGGAGAACCGTATCCAGGGAAAATCTACCAGATACTATATGGATGAGATGCACCTTCTTCTTCGTGAAGACCAGACGGCAGCCTATACGGTTGAAATATGGAAGCGTTTCAGAAAATGGGGAGGAATCCCGACCGGCATCACCCAGAATGTAAAGGACCTTCTTGCTTCCAAGGAAGTGGAGAATATCTTTGAAAACTCTGATTTCATCTATATGCTCAACCAGGCAGTAGGTGACAGACAGATCCTTGCTAAGCAGTTAAATATCAGCCCTCACCAGCTTTCGTATGTAACACATTCGGGAGAAGGCGAAGGGCTTTTATTCTATGGAAATGTGATCCTTCCATTCGTGGACAGATTCCCGGCAAATACGGAACTTTACCGTATCATGACAACCAGACTGTCCGAAGTGGCTGATGCAAAGAAGGAACAGTCAGCGTAGAGGCTGTTTCTTCGGAAAGGATAGAGCATGAATGAAGAAAAATATACAAGGAATTCTGCTAAGAAGTCCACCCGGAAGAAAAAAGTGAATCCGGATATCCATGCAGGGAAAAGCCACGGCAAAAAGCTGAAAAATGATTCATCGGCAGCCAGGAGTTACCGTGATAAGATCCGGTATGGGAAAAAGGATAATTCGCTTTCAGTCAGCGAAGCAAAAGAACTTCGCAGCATGAAGAAGCAGGGGAGAAGGAGGATATATAAAAATCAGGCCGTTGCAGCCACGGTAAGAAAAACCACGATTAAAAATGAGGACGACAACAGTGGAACAGACAGCCTGAATGCCGGACTGGCAGCAGTGGAAGCAGGCATTGGAAAAGTACGGGAACATGGACAGGCAAGGAAATATTCTTCCAAAATCCATAACCGCAGTGACCATCTGGATGCCGTGCAGGGAGCAAAAGGAGCAAAAGAAGCCGGAGAGGCGGGAGAAAGCACCATGTCAGCTACCGTGAAGAAAACACGCAAAAAGCTGATGCAGAGGGAATTTGCTGAGGCGGCAGCAAAGAAGCAGGCAAAGGAAGCTGCAAACGGGGCAGGAAAGATCAGCAAAAAGCTGACGGATCAGGCGGAGGACCTGATGGGAAGGCTTGCAGAGATGCTGAAAGAATTCTGTGAAGACCATCCGATCGGCATGATCATAGCGGTGGCAATTCTGATCGTTGTTCTCGTATTATCAGGAGCACTGACATCCTGTTCTGCTCTTGGAAGCGGCATAAACAGTGGAACTGTGGCAACTTCATTTACCGCAGAGGATGATGATATCAGGCAGGTGGAAGCAGATTATGTGGCACTGGAGACGGCGCTGCAGAATAAGGTGGACAGCATTGAGACAGATCATCCAGGATATGACGAATACAATTATTCACTTTCAGAGATATCCCACAATCCTTTTGAACTGGCGGCACTGCTGACGGTTCTGTATGAGAACTATACACCGTCAGAGGTTCAGTCAAAATTACAGACCATCTTTGATTATCAGTATACGCTGACATCAACGGAAGTTGTGGAGATCAGAACCAGGACAGAGACCAGATGGCATTATGTGACACATTACCGGGATGAGGAAAGAACCGGATACCGCCTGGTAAATGGTCATCTTGAATCCTATACCTATAACGTGTCAGTTCCATATGAAGTATATGAACCCTATGAGGTTGAAGTGGAGTATGAGTACAAGATACTGAATACAACGCTGACCAACAATGGAATATCCGCAGCTGTCAGTGCACTGAATCTGACGCAGGATCAGATGGAACGGTATACGCTGCTTATGGAGACCAGAGGCAACAAACCGGATATCTTCGGGGATAATGTATATGCAAATCCGGGTGTATCAGAGGAATATGAGAGATATGCCGTACCGGGAGAATACCTGACGAACCAGCAGTTTTCCAATATGCACCGGGAAGCCGAAAAGTATCTTGGATATCCTTATGTATGGGGAGGATCCTCACCAGGTACAAGTTTTGACTGTTCCGGTTTTGTGAGCTATGTCATCAATAATTGTGGAAATGGCTGGAACTATGGCAGACTTACGGCAAATGGCTGGAAGAATGCAACCGCAAGGGTGGCAGCTTCCGATGTAAAACCGGGAGATCTGGTCTTTTTCCAGGGAACCTATAACACAGCCGGAGCATCCCATGTGGGTATCGTAGTCGATCCGGTAAATAAGATCATGATTCACTGTGGCAATCCAATCCAGTATGCGTCATATGATACGCCATACTGGAGGGCACATGCCTATTGCTATGGAAGAATCCAGTAATTATAAATGCAGCGAAAGTCACCAAAGTGGTGGCTTTTTTGCTGTCACAAAGGAAAGGAGAGCGCTTATGTATGCAAAGTTAGACAAGCTCCGCGAGGATCTGAAAAAGGCAGTAGCCAAAAGAGAGGCAGCGGATGCAAAGGTAAAGCAGCTGGAAGCAAAGCTGAAAGAAGAGGAAAACCAGCAGATCGTCAGTGATGTTGCATCCTACAATTTATCACCGGAACAGCTGGCACAGTTCTTACAGCTTGCAAACAGTGGCAGGTTACAGGAAATGCTGAACGGACAGGTTCCGATGCCCGGAGCCGTGAATGCAGATACATCCGGTAAGAAACCGGATGAAGACAATGAGACAGATATGGATAAGGAAGAGGAGGATTTCTTAGATGAAGAGAATGAATAATTTGAAAAACGTGATTGCAGCAAAGATTATGGGAGGTATGGTAATCGGAATGACAGCCGTTGCGGGTGTGGCCCCGGTTACTGTATTTGCACAGAGTCAGGAAGCGGAATGCATCTGTGAGGAAAAATGCTCACAGGATTCCATCAATGAGGAATGTGCAGTATGCCTTTATGATTACAATGTCTGCCAGGGTGTGGACGCACATACAGAAGGTTCAGAGGAATGTACTGAGACAGCCGAGGAAAGCTATGGTCCTCTTACACCTGATGGAAATATGAATCTGGTGGATGATTATGGTTCCATTGAGGCAGGTGGCAAGCAGTTCATTACGGTTACAACCAAGTCCGGCAATTATTTCTATATCATCATTGACCGTGACGATAAGGGAACAGAGACCGTGCATTTCCTGAATCTTGTTGATGAATCAGACCTTTTGAAGCTCATGGAGGATGATGAGGTGGAGTCCTATATGAATTCCCAGGGCATGACCGCTTCGGAGAAAGAGACGGAAGAGGTCAAAAGTACAGAGGCTACAGAAGAAATCTCTGAGGAGCCAAAGGAAGAGGCAAAAGCTCCTGAGACCGGTAAGAAGAAAAATGTAACAGGAATTATGGCGCTGGTTCTGATCGCAGCCATTGGTGGTATTGGTGGATTCATGTATATGAAGTCCAATAAGGGAAAGAAAAAAGCAGATGCACCGGATCCGGATGCAGATTACTTCGACAGTGATGATGACGAGGATTATCTTACAGATATGGACATTGAGGAAGAGTCTGTATCAGATGCAGAGGAAGAAAGCCCTGCTGAAGATACAGGAGAAGATGATCAGGACGAGATGGATGAAGAGTAGCATCAAGGGAATGAGGCAGTCGTAAGGCTGCCTTTTTCTGATGGGAGGAATCTATGGAAGACAAGGAATTTGATAAGCTCACACCAGAGGAGAAAAAGGCAAGATTTCAGAAAGCAGTAGATGATTATAACAGTGGATTTGTTGAAGTGGATTATACATTTAGATCTGTTGCATCAATACGTGTTGAAGAAGCTATGGAAGATGCCGGAAGGGTGTCGGAGGAGTTCAAGCCGGCACAGATCAAGGTAATCTATGAAGCAGCCGAGGCAGATCTGAACCTGGAGCATTACATGAATCCTAAATTTTCCGCATCACATATGAAATTCATCATGGAGCAGGAAAAGGCTGGAAAGGATGTCACATGGCTTCCGATTGGGAAAATCCTCCACAGGAGTATCGTGGAGAAACCGCTTACTAGAGACCAGATAAGAAGGATAAAGGAAAGGATGCAGAGGGCAGAACCTAAGGATTCTGTGATAGCAGATCTGCATGAAAAGAAAAAAGAAGCGGCCAGGGTTCCGAAGAAACAAGGACAGCAAAAGGAGAAAGGAGAGCGGTAGTATGGCAAGAAAAAGCAGATATATGGGATATATGAAGGAATTGCAGAAGATTTCCAAGCATGAGAGGACATCTACAAAAGAATCTTTGCTGGACAAGCTCAGGAGTATGAAAAACAGGGAGTTCACAATGAACATACCTGTTGGGGAAGGAGCGGAGGATGAACATTAGCGGAATTCGTCCGAAACAGGAATTTTATGCCGGCGTGGAGAAGCAGGAACCGGAGAAAAAAGAAATGCATCGACTGAATCAGGTGGCTATCCGTATGGTGGAAATGCCGCCTCTTTTCAGTGAGGAACCGATGAATGGTCCGGTGGCAGCAGTAAAAGTTATGGCAGATACGTTTCGGGATTATGACCGGGAAGTTGTTGCTGTAGTGAATCTGCGGGCTGACATGAGACCAATCAATATAAATATTGCAAGTATAGGAGCTCTTGACCAGTCGATTGCACATCCACGGGAGCTCCTTAAGAGTACCATTTTGTCCAATGCAGCAGCTATCATATTGGTCCATAATCATCCGTCCGGCAGACTGGCTCCAAGTGTGGAAGATATCGGTCTGACTGACAGAATGAATAAGATTTGTGATTTGATAGGTGTTAAATTGGTGGACCACATCATAGTGGGACCTGGAAATGAATTTTATTCATTTCAGGAGAAAAACCAGATGCCTTTAGCGTCATTGAAGCTGACAAAAGATCTGGAAGATATAGAACTGGAGGGATTTAGAGTGGCAGAAAATACAGCGGTAAAAGAAGAGAAGAAGGTAATTACGCTTACAGTTGCGGAATGCATGGAATTTCACAGCATGGGCGAATTTCATGAGAATATCAAGAGTGTGGCAGAGGCGGTAGCAAAATTCAAAGCAATTTCACCGGAGCGTATGCACGGAGTTCCGGCAATCGGAATCAGGGCGGCTGATCCAAAGGATCCGGATGAATATACGGAGATGGATGTACTGATCGGGAGAAGGATTGATATGGATATGCTTCGTTATATACCGGAGATTGCAGACAGCTGGCAGGCACAGCAGATGATCGCGTCCCTGATCCATGAGATGCCGGATGTAAAAGTTGTGGGACAGATTCCCGACAGCATCCAGAAGAAAATAGACTGGCTGGAGTCCAGGGATAAGCGGGCGGATGAATTGCAGCAGATAACAGACAAACTGGAGAAGGGAGTTGTGGAGGTGTTCCAGAGTGACAGATATAAGCAGTTCCTTGACACGATGGCGAAATTTCCGAGATATTCCGTAAACAATTCACTTCTGATCATGATGCAGAAACCGGATGCGCAGCTGTGTCAGAGCTTTACCGGATGGAAACAGATGGGACGGTATGTGAAAAAGGGAGAAAAGGGAATCAGTATCCTTGCCCCGGCACCTTATAAGATCGAGAGGGAACAGACAAAACTGGATGATAAGGGAAGACCGGTATTTGATGCTGATGGAGAACCGGTAAAGGAGAAAGTGGAAGTCACAATCCGGGCATTCAAGGTGGTAAAGACATTTGACCTGTCCCAGACAGATGGAAAAGAACTTCCTACCATTGGTCCGTCTGAACTGGTGGGAAATATTGAAGGATATCCAAAGCTCTTGCAGGCACTACAGGAGATCAGCCCGGTCCCGGTATCTTTTGAGCTGATTGATGGAGATGCCAAGGGATTCTATCATCTGGAAGACAAAAAAATTGTGGTTCAGGATGGCATGAGTGAAGTACAGACCATTAAGACACTGCTTCATGAAATGGCGCATCAAAAACTGCATGACAAGGATAATGTGCCGGAGGCAAAAGACATTTCAAGGAATGGGAAAGAAGTTGAGGCTGAGAGTGTTGCATATGTAGTATGCCAGCATTACGGAATCAACACTTCTGACTATTCCTTTTCTTATGTTGCGGGCTGGTCAGAGGGAAAGGAAACACCGGAGCTGAAAGCATCCCTTGATAAGATCCGTCAGACTGCATCGGAGTTCATCTATCAGATTGATCAGAAGATGGAAGTGCTGATGGCAGATAAGAAACAGGTGCAGGAATCGGCAAAAGCGCCAAGTCCGTTTGTACAGGAGCTTATGGATAAAATTACAGAGGGTGCAAAGGATATGGGCTTTATTCCGGTCGTACCTGAGACACAGGAGAAAACTGCCAACCCGGAATTAAAGGTAGTTGTTGACAAGGCCCTGAAGGATCTTGATAAGAAAAGGACTCTGTCAAAGGTAAAGGAGTCTGTGAAATCAAAACTGAAAGCCAATACGGAAAAGGCAGAGCAGGCACCTAAGAAAAGCAGAACATCGAAAGCGAAGGAGGAAAGGGCATGAATCAGAAAGAGTTCAATGAAGTGATCGTCAGGCAGACGGATCGTTGTAAATCCATGCTGGTGGCAAAGGGAGCAGAGTACGCTCCCAGAGCAGTGAAGAATACGGCAGTGGACAGGCTAGCGCATTTCAAGAAGGCAGCAGTGGTGCTGAATACCACGCCGAGAGCAGCACTTATGGGGATGCTGTCCAAGCATCTGATCTCTGTATCGGATATGTGTATGGGTGAGCAGCAGTATTCCAAAGAGCAGTGGGATGAGAAGATCACCGACAGTATTAACTATTTCCTGATTCTTTGTGCGATTGTAGAGGAGGAACTGAATGAAGAAAATTGAAGTGAAGATATTAAATCCGGAATCCATTGACCAGGCAGAGAAGCTGATGGTCTGTGCGGCAAGGCTGACACAGAGAGGACATCAGATTTCCTGCCTGGATGATTTCATGGATCTGTATGAAAAGCCATATCAGAGATCCACCGTGGCAAATCTTGTGAAGCTGCCACATCCGACAATCCAGAAGTTTGGAATCATCAATGTGGTTGTAGTCGGTGCATCCAGAAGATTCCTGGCACAGATTACCAGACACCAGAATGAAGTGAAATATATGTCGGCAAGCCTGCAATACAGTGACTATTCAGGAGTGGAGGATTTTGTCATTCCCTATGATCTGATAGGAACCGGACAGGAGGAAGGATATTTAAGACAGTGCAGCATGGCAATGAAAAATTACCAGGAAATGATCAGATCTGGTGTTGATAATGATTCTGCCGGATATTGTGCACCGCAGGGAATGAGAAATATCCTTCTGATCAGCGCGACACCGTATCAGTGGAAGCACATGATCCGTCAGAGGACATGCAGGAGAAACACAAAGGAAACCAGATATGTGATGCTGAAAATCTGGGAACAGCTTCTGGAGCAGAACAGGGAACTGTTTTCTGACTGTGGGCCATTCTGTATGAATGGCGGCTGTGAGGAAGGAAAGATGACCTGTGGAAAGAGTATTCCACCGCAGATGTCGCCAACAGACATTATCAGGGTGGATTTTCCAAAACTGTGCGAAGAGAGTGCGTTGGAGGAAGGAGTATCAGATGAAGATACAGTTGATTGATTTTGGTGGGAGAAGCCCGGAAAGGGCTCATGCCAATGATGCCGGTGCAGATGTATTCAGTCCCAGGGATGCTGTGATCCGGCCGGGAGATATCTGTAAGCTTCCTCTGGGATTTGGATTAAAAATACCGGATGGCTATGCTGGGTATATATTTCCAAGGAGCGGATTAAGTTCACAGGGAATTGTGTGTGAGCTGCCACCTATTGATTCTGGATATATGGGAGAGGTTCATGCAATCATCTCCAATGTCGGTAACAGGGAATATGAAATCAAGGAAGGTGATAAGGTAGGACAGCTTGTGATCATGCCGATCCTGATACCAGATTTTATTTTTGAAAACTGGAAAGAGCGTGGAAATGGAGCCTTTGGTTCAACAGGAAGATAGAGATTATCGATCTTTTGCTAGTGTGTAGATATGTGTATGTGATATAATAAGTAAAAGAAATTTGCAAATAGGAAATTGTGAGGGTAATTATGATAAAGTTTTTGAATGATATCAGGAATGTAGAAAA
>OHDC01001017.1_pt1 | contig 11973 bp, 10 predicted proteins | sample 1566851 | NCBI WGS metagenome assembly OHDC01 (sample SAMEA3879590, study PRJEB24766) | human gut metagenome | biome: human-associated habitat; feature: feces | place: USA | collected 1985/1987 | reverse complement strand
CGTAGTTTTCGAGCGCGGCAACTGCTTCTTCGTTCGCTAAAATTTTGTGAATATTCCGACGAAAATGATAAGTTGTTATGAACCCGCTGCTTAATACACTTCAGCCCTATCCCTTTGCCAAACTGCGCAAGCTTCTGGAAGGCGCCAAACTTCCCGAGGATCTCAAACCGATCTCCCTTTCTATCGGCGAGCCGAAACACCCGGCACCCGACACCGTCAAACAAGCCCTCTTCGACCATCAGGCTTTATTTGAAAAGTATCCTCCGACAGGCGGTTACCCTGAGCTGAAAGAAGCGATTGGGAACTGGATTGAAAAGCGCTACGGCGTAAAACTCGATCCGGCTTCCCAAATCCTGCCGACCAACGGATCGCGTGAAGCTTTGTTTGCACTGACCCAAGTTGTCATCGATCCGACTAAAGACCCGGTCGTCGTCACACCGAATCCTTTCTATCAAATTTATGAAGGCGCAGCAAAATTAGCCGGTGCCGAGCCGTATTTTTGCCCGATGACAGCTGAGACAGGCTTCAAGCCTGACTATTCCACCGTACCGGAAGAAGTTCTAAAACGCACTCAGCTGCTGTTTGTCTGCTCTCCCAATAATCCGACCGGAACCGTACTTTCACTGGAAGACTGGAAGAGGCTTTTTGACCTTTCCGACAAATACGGCTTTGTGATCGGCAGCGACGAGTGTTACTCGGAAATTTATTTTGACGAAGATAATCCGCCTCTCGGCTCTTTGACCGCTGCCAAACTTTTGGGCAGAACTAACTTCGACCGCCTGATTGTCTTCTCGAGCTTGTCGAAGCGCTCCAATATCCCGGGCATGCGTACCGGTTTTGTTGCAGGTGACGAAAAACTGATTAAACCGTTCCTGCTCTACCGAACCTACCACGGCAGCGCAATGGGGGGCGCCGTACAGCACGCAAGTATTGCGGCTTGGAATGATGAAGAACATGTGCGGGAAAACAGACGCCTTTATGTCGAAAAATTCAAGGCGGCTGTTCCGCTTATGAAACAAGCACTGGAAGTAGAAATGCCCGATGCAAGTTTTTACTTGTGGGCGAAAACGCCTATAGACGATAAACTTTATGCAAGACGGCTTTATGAGAAAAAGGGCATCACCGTTCTCCCGGGCAGTTTTCTTGGCCGAGAAGTCAACGGTGTCAACCCCGGGTCCGGCTACATCCGTATCGCTTTGGTTGCCACCGTGCCCGAAGTCACAGAGGCCGCTAAAAGAATTGCAGAATTTGACCCCTTTGAGGAATAACTATGGAAGCATTAAAGCAAATTATTGAAGAATCTTTCGGCCTTCGTCCCGAACACTTTCCGCCTGAAGTTCAAAACTCCGTCGATGAAGTCATCAAACTGCTTCAGCAGGGAAAACTTCGCGTCGCGGAAAAAATTGACGGCAATTGGGTCACGCACGAATGGATCAAAAAAGCCGTTCTTTTGAGCTTCCAGCTTTATCCGAACAAAATGGTCCGCGCCGGCGACCTGTCCTTCTTTGACAAGGTGCCCTCCCGCTTCGATCATTTTTCCGAAGCCGATTGGAAAGAATCCGGCATCCGCTGTGTGCCCACTGCTGTGGCTCGCCACGGCAGCTACATCGCTCCGAGCGTTGTATTGATGCCCTCCTTTGTCAACATCGGCGCCTACATCGGAGAAAACACCATGGTCGATACCTGGTCAACGGTCGGTTCCTGCGCTCAAGTCGGTAAGAACTGCCACCTTTCCGGCGGCGTCGGTATCGGCGGTGTTCTCGAGCCGCTTCAGGCAACCCCGACCATCATCGAGGACAACTGCTTTATCGGTGCCCGCAGCGAAATCGTTGAAGGCGTCATCGTTGAAGAAAACAGCGTGATCTCCATGGGTGTCTTCATCGGACAGAGCACGAAGATTTATGACCGTACCACCGGCGAAATTCATCGCGGCAGAGTACCTGCCGGTTCTGTCGTTGTTCCCGGAAGCTTGCCTTCCGCTGACGGCAAATACAACCTTAACTGCGCGGTCATCGTTAAGCGCGTAGACGCCAAGACGCGTTCGAAGACAAGTATTAACGAACTTCTTCGCGACTAATTTTACGGGCCTTGAATATTCAAGGCCCTTTGTTTAGAGCCTCTGTCTTTCCTGACAGAGGTCTTCGCATTTTATCTACCTCTGAATTTGAGAATGTTCAGCATGCAGCAAGACCCTCTTAAACTCACGAAAAAAATCATCGCTTGCGAATCCGTGACGCCTTCGGATGCCGGCTCTCTGAAAATCTTTGCCGATCTCCTCTCCCAACACGGCTTCTCTTGTGAGGAAATCAATCGAGGGCAAACTAAAAATCTCTGGGCCAAGTACGGCTCGGGGGCCTCGGTATTTCTCTTTGCCGGTCATGTGGACGTTGTGCCGCCGGGTGCAGACGGCTGGAAGTTTCCTCCGTTTGTGCCAACGGAAGATGAGGGCTTCTTATACGGACGCGGTGCTCAGGACATGAAAACTTCCGACGCCTGTTTTGCGGCCGCCGCTTGTGAATTCGTTTCTAAACATCCCCAATTCAAAGGAACGATTGCCCTACTGCTCACAAGCGACGAAGAAGGCGACGGCAAAGACGGCACTCAATATGCGCTTCAGGTTTTGTCGGACCGTGAGGTAGCTCCCGATTTCTGTATTGTCGGGGAGCCCAGCTGCACCAGGCTGCTTGGCGACACCATTAAAAACGGGCGCCGAGGCTCTCTAAACGGCAAACTCACCGTCCGAGGCATTCAGGGACACGTCGCGTATCCGGAAAAGGTCAGGAATCCTATTCACAGCGCCGCTCCTCTGCTTGCCGAACTCTCTCAAACCGTCTGGGATGAAGGTCTTCCTCCTTTCCCGGCCACTTCATTCCAAATCAGTAACATCCATGCAGGCACCGGAGCAGTCAATGTGGTTCCGGGTGAATGCGTTATTACCTTCAACATTCGGTACAACCCGAAGCACACCGCGGCGTCACTTGAGAAACAGATCGAAGACATGTGCCGGAAATATGTTTGGGATTTCAAGATTGAATGGCAGGAAAGCGCCTCGCCGTTTTTCTCGGAAAAGCCTTTCTTCAGAAAAGAGCTGGCTGAAGCGATAAAGGACGTGACCGGCATCAAACCTGAGTTCTCGACTTCCGGTGGAACCAGCGACGGCAGATTTATTCGACAGTGGTGTCCTGAAGTTGTAGAGTTCGGACCGGTAAACGACCGAATTCATAAAGTCAATGAGCGCATTCCGACAAAGGATATCGCCTGCTTGTCCAAAATTTATTACAGAATACTGGAACGCATTTTTTTAAGTGAACATGATGGAAACTAATACTGAACCGCTTAAAACCATCCGCGACTTCATTCGATACTGCACGACAAGGCTTTATTCCTCTGAAGCTACCTTTAATCACGGCTACCAAAATCCGGAAGAAGAAGCCGCGTTTTTGGTCCTGCGCACACTCCGTATTCCGCTGGAATACGAAGAAAAATTCTTAGACGCCGCATTAACCGGTAATGAACGGGAAACAGTACTGAATAACATTTCCCGCCGCTGCGACGACCTCGAACCGACAGCCTACATTACGAAAGAATGGTGGCTCACCGGGTTCCCCTTCTACGTGGACGAAAGAGTCTTGATTCCCCGTAGCTACATTGCCGAGCTGATCGAAAAAAATTTTGACGGTCTTCTCCCTGACCCTGCTCGTATCCACTCCATTTTGGATATGTGCACGGGTTCCGGCTGTTTGGCCATTCTGCTGGCAGAGAAGTTTCCTCAGGCTGAAGTTGATGCCGTCGACATCAGCAGCGACGCTCTAGAAGTGGCTGAAATCAACATCGCCGACTACGAATTCGAAAATCGTGTCTATCCGTTTCAAAGCGATTTGTTCGAGAATCTGCAGAACACGAAATACGATCTCATTATTTCGAATCCGCCCTATGTCACGGAAGCTTCCATGGAAGGACTTCCTCAGGAATACCGTTACGAGCCTTCTTTAGCCTTGGTCGCAGGCGCCGACGGCATGGATATCATCGACCGGCTGCTTAAAGAAGTTAAAGCGCACTTAAATGACAACGGTGTTTTAATCGTTGAGCTCGGAGACGGCGCCGAAAACTTCAAGGAACGTTTCCCAAATATTGAGGTCACCTGGCTGCCCACCTCCGGCGGCAAAGATCAAGTCTTCATGATTAAGAAAGAACAGCTTCCCGATGCTTAGACTTCAGAATGTGAGCCTGGTTCGAGGCGTAAGAGTTTTATATAAAAACGTCAATCTCACGACTTCGGACGGAGAAATTATCGGACTGGTCGGACCCAACGGGTCCGGCAAGTCCACGCTTTTCGCCGCAATTCTGGGCGAGCTCTCCACTGAGGACGGCGACATCCTTGCGCCTCCTTTGAACCGCATCTCGCACGTCGCTCAGCGTGTCGTCGAGACAGATCTTCCGGCTTTGGAGTACATTCTGGAAGGACATGCACCTTTGATGGAAGCTAGGGCAGAGCTCAAACGCGCAGATAAAGCCGGCGACGATATGGCTTATGCGCAAGCCGTCGCCCATTTGGCCGAAATCAATGAAGGCGCTGTCGTCGCAAAAGCCGAAGAAATTCTCTACGGTTTGGGTTTCAAGCCCAATGACTCTTCGCGCCAGGTCTCAGAGTTTTCTGGCGGTTGGAGAAACCGAATCGCGCTGGCTCGTGCGCTCATGCGTCCGGCCGATTTGCTTCTGTTGGATGAGCCTACCAACCATTTGGACATTGACTCGGTCATCTGGCTCGAAAGTTTCCTGAAGCAGCAGGAAGCCACCGTCATTGTCATTTCTCACGACAGAGAATTCCTGGATCGAATTGCAAAATCCATTTGGTCGGTTGAAGACAACACGATCAATCGGTACGGCGGCAACTACTCACAGTTTGAAGTCACCAGAGCTCAAAAACTCGCGCTTCAGCAAGCCACCGCTAAAGCCTACGAACGCACCGCTTCGCACCTCCAGGCCTACATTGATCGATTCCGCTACAAGGCCACGAAAGCTCGTCAGGCTCAGTCACGAATTAAGATGCTGGAAAAACTTCAATCCGTCGAGCCGGTCTTGGCAAAGAACGAATGGAGGTTTTCTTTCCTGCAACCGGAGAAAGTGCCTCAGCATTTAATCACCGCTGAAGGAGTTGCCTGCGGATACGAACCCGACCATCCCATCCTGACTCAAGTTAAGTGCAATATCTCAGCAGGTGCTCGAATCGGTATATTGGGCGTTAACGGCGCCGGTAAGTCAACGCTTGTGAAGACCCTCATCGGTGAGCTTGAGCCTCTAGCCGGAGAAATCCGCTACGGACAGGGCCTGGAGATCGGCTATTTCGCTCAGCATCAGCTCAATGACTTAAGAGATGACGAGTCATTTAACGCGCATTGCTCCTCCGAATATGCGCGAACTGGACTTGAGGAACTTCTTAGGCAAATTCCGCTTTTCCGGAGATCAGGCTCTTGCACCGGTCGGTCCCATGTCCGGCGGAGAAAAAGCCCGCCTCTCCCTAGCGCTTATCGCTTGGAACAAACCAAATCTTCTCGTGCTGGACGAACCGACCAATCACCTGGATATGGAAACCCGCGAGGCTCTGACCGTCGCCCTGTCCTCTTATGAAGGCGCCGTCCTCCTCGTCTCTCACGATCGTCATTTGCTCAGAGCCAGCTGCGACGAACTTTGGTTGGTTCGTGACGGCAAGCTCTCTGAATTTGACGGAGATTTGGATGAATATGCCGAAATTGTCTTAAAGGACAAGAAAGCGAGGAATGCGGCACCTGAAGATTCCGGGGCACCTGCTCCGGTGAATCGTAAGGAGCAGCGCCGAAACGAGGCTCAGGAACGTGCACGCATCAGTGCACTGTCTAAACCTCTCAAGAAAGAGCTCAGCAAGATCGAGAAAGAACTCGATTTAGCCAACAAAGAGAAGAGCGCTTTGGATCTCAAACTTGCTGACACTGATTTTTATCAAGGAAATCAGGACGAGGTTGCAGAAGCCTTAAAACGCCACGGCGAACTCTCTTCCAAGATTGACGAACTCGAAGGCCGCTGGCTCGAAATTTCCGAAGAGCTTCAGAACATCAGTTCGTCGAGCGATCTTTCTTAAGCCCAATCTCTAAAACTTCAATTCCTTCATCCCGGAGTTCTGATACCTCTTCCGAGGTCGGAGTTCCGGTGATGAGGCGGTCCGGGGCGTCTCCTCTGTGAATGGAGCGAGCCTCATCGGCAAATCGATCCCCGACAAATTCGCTCTCATCCAAAATCTTTTTGACCGTTTTATAGACGGTATGCATTGCCTCCACGGTATTTTGCGAGACATCCTTTTGTGTAGAAGAAGCCTGGATGTGAGGCGCAGAAAGGGCTCTCGAAATGACATTCGAATTACACACGGGACATGTGAAAAAACCGTTCTTTTTTTGTTCCTCAAAAGCTTCGATGCTGGGCACCATCGCCTCGAACGTATGTCCGTTTTCGCAAATAAAATTAAAAACCTTTAATCCCATCTTTATTTGGAAAAGTGAATAGTCCTCGCTTATAGGATAAAAGAAAAGGCGCTGATTTTCCACCGAAAAACATTGGGTTTTTCACCGAACTATTTGAAGTTAAAAGACAAATACGGGGAGAAATCTGCGCCTCTAAAAGCGTGTTCACAAATATAAACATTTCCCTTTCAAAGTAATTTCCTCAACTCGTTTGACAAGTCAAAAAAGCCTCTGTATAGTGCAACTTCTGTCGCGGGAGTAGCTCAGTTGGTAGAGCGCAACCTTGCCAAGGTTGAGGTCGCGAGTTCGAGACTCGTCTCCCGCTCCAAATTCTTTTCATCGGTGACCCGCGTTTGCGGATTTTTTCATTTCTACGCCAAGAAAAGAAACGGCGAAAAACCTTTCGATTCCTCGCCGCCGTCCCTATTCCTTTAGGAAATTATTTCTTGCCTCCTAACAGAGACCCAAGAATGCCTCTCAGGATTTTTTCTCCGCTTTGGCGAACAACCTTTTCGACAATTCCTTCACGATGGCCGCCCCTAGGTCCTGTAGAGCCTAAAAGGATGTCTTTGGCTTTACTCATCAAAATATCTGTGAAGTCCGGTCCTTCCTGCTCGGCAGCTCCCGGTGCCGCAGGTTTACCCGGCTGAGGAGCTCCGTTGTCTGCAGCAATCGCCGAAGAGCCTCTCTGCTGAAGAACTTCGTAGGCACTAACACGGTCAATAGCCTTGTCATACACACCTTTCAGCACAGATGCATTTTGGATCGCCTGTCTTTCAGCAGGCGCGATCGGTCCGATCTGGCTTCCCGGGGCGCATACCCAAACTCTTTGCGTAATACCGGGCGTACCGTTGTCATCCAAGAAGCTTACTAAAGCTTCACCGACGCCGAGTTCCTGAATGGCCTGCACCATATCGATTTTCGGATTCGGTCTCATAGTTTCAGCGACCGTACGGACAGCCTTTTGATCGCGAGGCGTAAACGCTCTCAAGGCGTGCTGAACTCGGTTGCCCAATTGACTTAAAACTTTTTCCGGGATATCGGCCGGACTCTGAGTCACAAAGAAGACACCAACGCCTTTAGAACGAATCAAACGAACAACCTGCTCGACTTTATCGATTAAAACTTGAGGAGCGTCGTTAAAGAGCATGTGCGCTTCGTCAAAGAAGAAAACGAGCTTCGGTTTTTCAAGGTCTCCGGCTTCCGGCAGATTTTCATAAAGTTCGCTCAGAATCCACAAAAGGAAAGTTGCATAAAGCATCGGAGACTGCATAAGCTTATCTGCAGCAAGGATGTTTACAACGCCCTTTCCGTCCGATGTCTGCATCAAATCATGGATATTGAGCATCGGTTCACCGAAGAACTTATCTCCGCCCTGATTTTCCAATACCAGCAGACCTCTTTGAATGGCTCCGATAGATGCCATTGAGATGTTGCCGTACTTCGTTCTGAACTGTGCGGCGTTATCGCCTACAAATTGAAGCATAGAGCGCAGATCTTTCAGATCCAACAGCAACAGCCCGTTATCGTCGGCAATCGAAAATACGGCGTTTAAGACGCCTTCCTGAGTATCGTTTAATTGAAGGAGACGGGACAGAAGCAGCGGTCCCATATCACTGATCGTTGCACGAACGGGAAAACCTTCCTGACCGAAGACATCCCAGAACACAACCGGGCAGGCTGACCAATCCGGAGTCGGCAAGTGATGCTTTTCCAAACGCGCTTTCAGCTTGTCTGTCGGCACCGCAGCTTTTGCAATGCCCGACAAGTCACCTTTGATATCCGCAAGGAATACCGGAACGCCTTTCTTGGAGAAAGATTCGGCTAATTTTTGTAAAGAAACTGTTTTTCCGGTTCCTGTTGCACCTGTGATACAGCCGTGGCGGTTAGACATATTGGTCAAAAGGATTTCGTCTTTATAGCCGCTCTGTTCGTCTGTCACGCCGAAAATAATTTGGTTGTCCATTAACTTTCTCCGTTTGGTTAATTTTCGTAAGTTTAGACAAGCTTGCAATAAAACGGAAAAACAAGGCGTCAAATCAAGTTCAAGACAATTTTTACAAATTTGCCCATTCTGCGAAACCCGACTCAAACACAAAATATTTTTTTGTGCTATAGTTCGTTCTCGCTGTTAAACAGCAGTGCGCCAGTAGCTCAGCTGGATAGAGTACCTGGCTACGAACCAGGGGGTCGTGGGTTCGATTCCTGCCTGGCGCGCCACTGATGGTCCAAAATTCGAAAGAATTTCGGACCTTCCTTTTTCTAGTTCCCTCTTCAAAACTCATCGTCAGCTTTATTGTCCGTCCTTCGTTGTTCTTCCGAAGGCTTCCGGCCTCCTTAAGATATTGCAGAATTTAGTGCATCTGGCGGAGGCCGATCTCAGAACAAACAGCCTCCTCTCTAGGATTCTGTTTCCTCTTCGTCTTCGTAATCCCGTTCCTCTTCTGGTTCAGAGCCGGGAACCGAGACACCAAGAGCTTCAAAAAGTCCGCATTTTTTCTCTGCACTTCCTCCGAAATAATAGCCGTCGCAGAATTTGGTCTGTATCACGTTGTTCAAAGAGTCAATAACTCTGCAGGAGCGGTCGTAATCCGTTGGCAAGCTATCACTCGTTTTACCTCCTTCGAAGTATTTTCTCAGCCTCGCTCTGACGATCATTTCAATAGAGGCCACTAAGAACAGCACAAACGTTTTACCAATGAGCGATTCGTTATCCGAAACACAGTTTCGGACACAGCTCGAGCGGGTTTTGAGCGTTTTGAGCGTGTCTTCTAGAATCCTTCTCTCCTGGTAGGCGCACCATGCTTTTCTAGTGTCGGGTATCTTGTCGCTTACCCGCACTGGATAGCCTTTGTAGCGGAGCCTTTGATCCACTATCTCATTGCTAATGAGATAGCTGATCGTGTCGCCTTCCTCATGTTTTTCAAATACTTCACCTAATAGCGTTACTTCGTTTTCATCGAGCGCCTCACCGTTGCATATCTTTTCTCGTACGCGATCGATTCTCTCGATAAGCCCCTGCCTAGCGTTCTCAGCAATTAGTCGATTGAAATAGATGTGCCAGTAAAGTACCGCGATTCCTTCGTCTTTTTTGAGGACACCTGTCCCTGTACGAGATCAGGTTCGAAAGTCCAGTTGATCTCTTTCGTTATTTGGAAGACCTTAGTCAACCAATCCATTCGGTTTAAGTCCCGGAGGTTTTCTCTTTCCTCATCAATGAGTTCTTGAGCAAAACTTCCGGGCATCTCGCATTGCACATTGAATAGGAATCCGAGTTTATTTCTCAGGCAGTCTTTGATGTTTTTAGCGTCGCTGTAACCTCTATCTGACACAAAAACAACGTTATTTAGACTCAGCCCGGCATTCCCGGAAATAACTTGTCTGACGGTTTTCACATCGGGAATTTTTCCGTCGAAGGCGCGGTAGAAGAAAGGAATGCCGCTTTCGTAGTCCGCCAGTGCCAACAGATTAATCAGCGGAAGTTGAGTCCAGAGCCAGCGTTATTTCATCTTTGTCGCCACACTTCTCCTGTTGTTCCTCCTCCCTGACAACTGAGAAGTAAGTTTCTATCTGCTGATTTCTGATCTTTCTAAAGATCCGGCTGATTGAGGAAGGCGACAGAGGATCGCCCCAGGGCAGGCGCGTTACCTAGGCAAACACCTCGTACTTGGAAATGTTGTTGTCCTGGTTGAGAATTATGAAATAGGCAATAGATAAAATCTTGAGGTAGTCCGTCCGTTGTGGAAAAAAACATTTAAGAGCCTCTCCAATAGGCGATTGCGACAAAAGCTTATCCAGTGCCCAAGTGGCTCCGCATGAAGTTGTTTGACCTATTGAGGCTGAGTTAGCGTAGTGCCGCTTTCGTTCAAAGGAGTACAGATATACTCTTCTCCCTTTCTCTCTACCAGGAAGTTTCTAAATTCTGGACGCTCCTGAAGAAAACCCCCGTTAAAACAAATTACGCCATCCTTTTGTCCGCCAAGAACCTTTCCTATTTTTTTGACTTTCCTCTTTTGCTCCGCTTGAGATCTCTGTCCCAAACATTTTTGTAGGTATACACGTAAAAAACGGAACTCGCTTTATTGACCAGAAGCGGAGGTAGTCTCGGATTTGTCATTGAGAGATCTCCTCAGTAATGAGCTTGTATAACACAAAAAATTGAGGATCCCTGACCTAGCCCAAAGATTAAACGAATTGCAGCTTCTCATATAGAAACGAAAAAGGCGGACCCAGTTAAAGCTCACTTTAGTTCCGCCACTGTTATGCATAAGTGCAATGCTTATGACCAAGGAGAATGAAAAATTACTTATCCCAAGACGCTTTGTTAGAAGTAGTGACGCAAGCAAAAACCTGCGCTCCATGTGTTGTAGGCAACTTTGCCGTAACCGGAAGTTATATTTAGCCCCTTTCATGCCCACTGACACAGCACCAAAACCATACAAGGTGCTGCGCTTAGAAAGCGGATATTCGTAAGCAATGCCTCCGGCTAAGCGTTCAAATTTACTTGCACCAAGGAAGCTCTTAACTTCACCGTCTTTCGCCTTGCCATTCATATAGTTGATCACAGCTTTGAACGTTCCGCCGAAAACCGGGAAAGCCCCCGACACGGAAAATGCATGGCTGTTGAAACCTTTTTTAATCATGCCGGAATTAATAGCCGCATCTGTCAGAGTGATATCGAAGTCAGGAAGCAGTCTGGCATGAGTGACGTATTGATATGTGCCGTAAAGCGTGAAGCTGTCAAAGCGATATTGACTGCCGACTGTGAAGATTTGGGTGTCTTTGGATTTCACGTCTCCGGAGTTTGCATTCATCGGAGAGAAATCAACAGCCGAATCGATGACTTCATACATAACGCTTCCTTTTGCTCTTTCCGAACCATAGGTCAAACCTGCGCCGTATGTATGAGTGTTTTTTGACCATTTATTAGTGTCATCGTACAAACCATTGGAGTACATAGCGTGGAACTTGACACCACCGAATTCCGGAGAAACGTAAACAACGGCATTATTGGTAAAAGGCGTTGTAACGTAAATGCTTGTCAGGCCGGCTTCGTTATAGCTTTTTCCTATCGTTGCGCCGTCCAGAATCGTGTAAGTACCATCGGCACTAGAAAGACCACCCATACGAGCAGCTGCTAATTCACCCTTTTCTTCATGAATTTAGAAGACAGGTTCCGGCTTTTCTTTGTTTCACTTCTGACTTCAAGCGGTTATTCTTTTCCGTCTAAGCACGAAAGCAATCATGTTCCCCTGCCGTTCATGCTGAAAAGACGTGAAGTGGAACAAGTTAATTACGCCGGTAAAGTTTCCTTGGATAAGATTTTTGCTAAGTGGTACAGAAACAAGTGGCTGTTGAAAAAGGACGAGACGTTGTTATCGGAGACATCGAACCTCTATCCAATCTACCTTTGGGCCTTAGCGCACTAAACTGAAAAATTGCGAAACTAGAGCACTAAAAGTTTAAAAATCAAAAAAAATCC